>ERZ808240.1439-NODE-1439-length-29558-cov-4.389655_pt1 | contig 29558 bp, 34 predicted proteins | sample MGYA00521084_ERZ808240 | MGnify/ENA primary metagenome ERZ808240 (study PRJEB31516, sample SAMN03275571) | gut metagenome | biome: mammalia-associated habitat; material: feces | host: Papio cynocephalus | place: Kenya | collected 2012-08-06 ... | reverse complement strand
CAAGATTCTTAGGCGAGGATTCCCCGCCTCTTGTGGGCGGGGAGGAATCGCCGTTCGGATTAAGCCCGTTCCTTTTGGGTTTGGATGTACCGTCTTACGGTGTCCTCGCTGATGTGTCCGACGCTTCCGAAGTAAGATGATGGCGACCATAGGCCGCTTCCCCAGAACTTTCGTCCTTTGAGTGTGGGGAATTGGGTGAATATCCTGACCGCACTGATTGATTTGACGGTTTTCGCTATCTCCGCCGGTGCCGTCTGCGGGTTGGCGGTGACGAACATGTGTACGTGGTCGGGCATGATTTCTATTTCCTCCAGCGTCCAGCCGTATGCGGCGCAGGTTTCGGCTATCGCGTTGCGGCATGCGATTTCGACTTCCCCGACGAGTACCTTGTGCCTGTATTTGGTGCAGAAGATGATGTGATAGCCCAGTTCATAGACTTGATGACTATTTCGTTGCATGTCCATAAAATCTATAGTATCATAAGAGTTATGACCACTGGGAAAAGCAAGACGGCGCAACGTCGGGAGAGCATGGCGGACGCCACTCCCCAACGCACCCTCGTGCTCCCATTGGACATTTCCCCCGAACAGTACGGGATATTCGACAGGCTGGCCGACTCCTACAACCGCATGTGGAGTTCGCTCGTCTCATGGTGCGGAAACAACAGGACGGTCAACCGGACCAGAATGCAGAAGGAGAACTACGCCGGACTGCGCGCCAAACATCCCGAACTCCCCGCACAGTTCGTATGCATAGCCATGAGGGATGCCGCCGGTGCCGTACGCTCATGGAACTCGAACCATCCGAAACGCAAGTGGAGGCTCAGGGCGTCACGCAGAAGGAAGACCATCAACTACGATTTGAGGGTCATGTCCCTACGCGGCGACCTGCTGTCGCTAAGCGTCACACATGGTGAGAAGAGACAGCGGATACTGTTGCCGGACGTTCCCGAATGGTTCGACCGAAGATACCCCGACCGTAAGTTGAACGCGGCGAAGCTCGTGCTCGACTCCGACGGCGAAAGCGCGAGCATCATGCTCGTCTACCGGATTCCCCCAACCATGTCAACAGGACACGGCGACGTGTTGGGCGTGGACTTGGGACAGCATTCCCTCGCCATGGATTCGAGGGGAGGTGAGACATCATACTCACACATGCAGGGAGTCAGACGCCGCTACGCGTATGACAGGAAGACATCGCAGGAAAAAGGCACCCGAAGCGCCCACCGCCGGTTGAAGGCGATGAAACTGAGGGAAAAGCGGTTCATCCGCGACGTTAACCATTGCGCGTCCAAACGACTTGCGAGCACTCCGGACATCAACGTCATAGCGTTCGAGGACTTGGCGTACATCCGCCGTCAGGCGAGGAAAGGAACCAAGACCGGCAGAAGACGCCGCAACATGCTCAACCAGTGGCCGTTCTCCCAATTGCAGGAATACACGGCCTACAAGGCCGCGAGGAACGGAATCAGAATCATGATGGTGGACCCGGCCTACACGAGCCAGAAATGCAACCGTTGCGGTTACGTGGACGCGAGGAACCGCAACCACGCGCGTTTCGACTGCCTGAGATGCGGCCACAGCGACAACGCCGACCACAACGCCGCCCTGAACATCAGGGACAAGGCCATACAAAACCTTGGACAGACCCAAGGTCAGGGTGCAGTCAACCACCCATGATGGATGGGGTGCCCGCGACGACCTCCCTTAAAGGAGAGTCGCGGGAATCACGCCCACGTCCAAGCCGCGACGCTCGTCGTCGCGGTAGTTGACCAGTTCCGAATGTCCGTGGGGAGTACGGGTGAAATCGCGGGTCGCTCCAGCCTTGTATGCTCGACGCAACTGCAAGGCCAACTGTTCGCGTGTGAGTGTGATTCGGTCGCCTTCCTCGATGGGGTAGCGGTCTTCCAGTTCCTCGTTGATGATGCTCATTTTTCTTGTTTTTTCTTTCTCTTGGATTTTCTGAATGTTTGTCCTAGACGTACATGCCTTCATGCCAACCGGACAAGAGTCCCCAGTCGGACAATTTGCGGAACCATTTCTCGCATTCGTCGGCGACATTGTTCGCATAATCCAATGTCGGATTGACACTCAGCAGATACTGGTAGTCGTAGGGTTGGCAGAAACGTTCATCCAACACGTCTATCTGCCAGTCGCTCCCATCCTTGGCTATATCGACGTTCATGGTCATGTCATGGTCTCGTGAGACCGAACGACAGAGATACCAGTAGCCTTCCCGATGGTCGGTGAACCCCAGTTCGCGCATGGTCATGTCATCCAACGGACGCATGGACAGTGCCGCATTGTTGTGGTGCTTCGTGTAGGTGACGCCTTCGATTGAGAAGCGTGGAATATTCTGTTTGACGGACATATGTTTTCCTATCTCTCTATTAGTAGTTTTGGTTCGCGGGAGTTGACCGCATGGACGGCGCAAGCCCCGCCTTTTAAGGCTGGGGTCAAGTTTGCGAATTCGTTTGCGAATTGTTCGGCGCTTGCTTGCGCGTAGGTTGTGGTGTCGCTCATGTTTTTCCTTTTGTGTTTGTGGGACTCTACCCTCTATGTGAATAATCCCACTATAACATAGGAGTAGAGGAAACGCAACAAAAACCCAAACGCCAAAAACAGTTCAGTCCCCAACGAACTCGAACACATGCAAATCAGACACGCAACCGGAATTGAGATGCGCCTTATCATCGGGCCAGATGTACAAGACAGGCATATACCGTTTGGCTCTCCTTTTCTAGTGTGGACTAATTCAGTCTAACATAACAGGATTGGCGCGGAAGAGAAAAATTCCCCCGCCGATTAATTCAGAATTCCGGTTCCTCGACATTCAGCAACACAAGCTTCGGACGACGGCTCACTATCCTGCAATCCTCGTTCCAAGCGTCCAGAATCTCGCATGCCAATATGGGCGCTTCTGAAGCGAACGCGGGCATGGAACTCAGAACCGACTGTACGGATTCCAAATCGGCGGAGGGAAGTTTCGTACCATTGTTGGCGGAGTCCAATAGAAAATGTGGCATACGTATTCCTCTCTAAAACAGTAGAAAAAAAGCTCGTGGGAAATTCTTCCCGCGAGCATTCTACAGACTGGCCGTCAGAGTTCCCGTTTGGCTGTGTTCAAATCGTCTACTATAGCGTCGTACAATCCGTCCACGTCCAAGGCTTTCAACCGGTGTTCAGCCAAGTTCACCGGCGTGTACTCGCTATCGTCAAACACCCAATGTTCTGAGGGCGCCGTGTATACTCCGCCACGCCACCGGTAGTTGCGTCTACCGTCTCGTTGGGCGTCGGCGACGAGATAGTATTCGTACGGTCTACCCATGTAGGGGTGGCGGAATGCGATTTCGATACCGTCTCCGAAGATGGTTCGGATGGCGTGTGCGCCGGTCACGTAGGGGACTCTCAAGAGTTTTTCGGTGAGCTTCTGGTAGGTGTCTTCGCTGATTTTCGCGAACATTTTTGGCGTCCTTTGCTTTGGATTTTTGTCGGGGTCAGCCGCAGTATTCGTTGACGACTGCGACCAGTTCGCGCATGCTCATGTGGTAGACGTCGCCGTGGTGGGTGCAGATGTTTTCGGCGAAGAGCCTGTTTTGCATGATTTCGCGCGCTTCGGCGCTTTGGGCGAGTTTCACGCTTTCAGGAAAGGTGCCGGTGGAGTTGTCGTTGATTTGTTTGGCGTATTCGACTGCTTGGGCTTTAGGCATTTTCTTGATGTTGATTGCTCCGCCGATGTAGTGGATTGCGTACATGTTGTGTTCTCCTTTTGGTTGTCTGCTCTTTTATGTGAACAATTCCAGTATACCTCAAGTGAGAGCAACACGCAACGCAAACCAAAAAGAAAAATCGAGGCGAACAAAACAGTCCACCCGACCAAAAACAGTCAGCCACGCTGACGAATGGCACGCTCCCAAATCTTCCGGCGAATCTCGCTTCCCCCAGAAAAAATACTGTCCAACTCCAACATCTTATCGACGGCCTTACGGTACTCCTCCAAACGGTCTCGAAGCGCCGAATAGGAGTCGTCCTTCAACACCTGCTCGATAAACGAATCCGGCACGTCCCACATGACATTGACCAGCCGATAACGACCGATTTCGTCGGCATTCTTCCATGCATCCATCACCCGCCCGCCGGTGGCCCACTGCGGGCTGCGAGCCAGTACGAGCGCCACGTCCTGCGGTTCCAAACGGGCCAATACTTCGTCTGACTCGTTGTCGTCGGTCAGGAGAGCCGCCTGAACTCGAATCTGACCATTGGAGCTGTCCAGCCAATGTTCGACGCATTCCCTGTCGGGGCGACGGTTTTGGATAATGGTCTCGACCACGCGTTCGTCCGTTTCATCGAAGAAGTTGTGCAGGTCGGCATGCTTGGACGCCTTGAGACGAATCTGGTAATCCTCGTTATAGGCCAGACTGTTGGACGTTTCCGTATCGAGCTTGTCGTATTTGTCGAGCAGTTCGACGGCTTTCTTGCGGACTTCCGCGCTCCTGTCGCGCAATGCCACTTTGGCGAGGTTTTCCACCGGTAGGTTTTTGTCGTCGTATTCTCCCCAGTCGAAATAATAGTTTCTAAAACAGAGGGGGAGTTCGGAGAGATTGCCGGAGTTGAAGTGCTGTCTGATGTTTTCCAGTTCTTCTTTGCCTTTTTGGGTGAGAACCCAATCCCTGTTTTCGTTTTCCTGTACGAGTCCGGCGTTGATGATTTTGGCGTTGCGGTCGGGCCAGAGTTTGTGTTCGGGGTTATGCTCGAAGCGGAGGAATTCGTAGATTGTGTTTTCGTTCCATTTGATGTTGGTGTTCATTTTTACTCCTTTTGGCTTTTCTCTTTTTGTGTGAACAATTCCAGTATAACATACAAGATAAACGACACGCCCAAAACAAAAAAAGAGGGAGCGATATAGGTCGCACCCTCGAAATTAGCTAGGTCAGTCGCTGACGATAATCAGAATCTCAGCGCTCTCCGCCTTTTTGTCCAACAGATACCACTCATACATGCGGTCTTCGTTGAGCCAATCAGGACGATTGCCCCAAAGTCCCTCGTATGCAAGCTCGTTGTTGCGATAGGCGATGACTCACTCCAATGGCTTGTCGCGTCCGATAATCTTCGTACCGTTCACATTTCGCAACCATGCCAAGCCGTGACCGTAGGATACGATACCGGCCTTGACGGCAGGGTTCCGACCATACGTGTAGCGCACGTCCGCAAGATTTCCACCACCAGCGGTCTGCAAGACGGTGATATGGTATTCTTTCTCCACGGCTCTCACCGCCATGTCGCGTTCGAGGTCATCGAACCAGCCGTAGACGGGAAGCATAAGGAATGCCACCAGTATACCGACCACCGCTTCACGCCAGTAGGTTCTGACCCCGACCAGCAGGGCAATGACCACAACCGTCAATCCGATGATGGCGATTCCCGCCAACAGTTGCCGCCACTTGCCGTCGCAATCATATTTGACCGGCGCATACGGGTTTGGGGGAAGTGGTTCCGGTTTGACGGTTTTCGTTGGCTTGCCGGTGGGCTTGTAGGCTTCGGCCGGGGTTTTATCCTGTTTCGGCTGTTTGGTTTCCTTCGGCGGTTCCGGCGGGTTCAATGGCTCCTGTTTGAGTTTCCGTTCCGTATCCTTGACCACCTTCTGTAATTCGATGGTGGTTGACGAGTCCGGTTCGTCCATGGGGTCTTGACCGATGGTCATGAGGTCCTTTTCGAGTGAGATGTTTCGTTCTTTCCGCATTCCGTGCTCCTTTTTGGCTGGTTCGGGAAGTCGGCCACCATACTCATGCGACGGTGTGGTGGCCGACGTTTTTTAGTAGACGCGTTTTCCGTTGCGGGCGACGAGCCTGATACGGTTGCCTCGCGGGTTTTCATAAAATGTCCCATTTGCCGCTGAACATGCCGAAGCGGGCGCTTCCCTTGATTCGTGCTTCCACCAAAGCCGGAAGAATCAGTATCGATACTCGCAATCCGAGTCCACGAACTCATATTCACCATCACTCCACAACACCGATTCCACCGTGGACGGGTCATTCAAATCGATGAACAGAGCGGCCAACTCGTCCACCGACATAGAGGAAAGCTCCCTCCGCACTCGTCGTAAAAACCTGTCCCAAGCATCTTGGCTGGCGTCAGATTCATCCAATTCGCAAAAACGCTTCATAAGCTGTTCGGACGGAAGCGCGTATGCGGAGGACTTTTCGTCGGTGATATTGGACCAAGAGTCCATGCACCTGTCAACCAGTTCGTCTACCGGGAAGGTAAGCATGCGGGAATTAGATTTAGGCCACTTGGTTCTCTTTAGAAAACTGACCTCAACGGCTTTGGTCTGCCTTTCCAGCGTGTTTTCTATGGTCTGCATTTTGGTTGTTCTCCTGAGTTTTCCGTATCGCCGGAATGGTGCGACTCTATAAGGTTCCAATGCTTCATGTAAGTGTCTCGTACGTTTTCTGAACCATTGACCAACAGTTCGTTTAACGTGGCTCGACCCACGTCGCTGAGACGGCTGATATTGCGGAGAATGTCCGCAACCTTGTCGGCTTCGTACAGTTTGTTCTGCTGGTCTTCCAATTCTTGGGATTGAGCGCCGGTTAGGTATTGGAGGTAGTTTTCGAGCAGTTCCCAGCCTTCGACATCTGCGGAGGAGCCGAAGTCGGGTTTGGTGAGTCGCCAGTCTTCGAGAATATCTTCCCAAGAGTCGTTTTTGACGTTGTAACGTCCGGCGTCCTCCTCATGGGGAAGTTTTTTGATTTGTTTTTGGTTGCCGTCCTCGTCAATGTAGTCGATGGTGAGGTATTCGGCTTTGTCGTTTTGGTCGAAGAGGTTTGTGAAGGTGGTGATTTTGAGGTTGGTGATGGTCTTAATCCTTTTTGGTTTCCTTGTTTTCCTATATGTTTTGTGTGAACAATCCCAGTATACCATGTTAAGTAGGAAAAACAAAACAACCCACCCCCAACCAGCGAGAGCGGGCCAAAACAGCAGTCAGGCGCCCAACAAGGCGCGCGAGGAAGCACCCATCTCGGACAAGCCCAACCCCACATTGTTCGCGTCACTCACACCACAAGCAAAACCATCCTTGCTACCACGAGCAGTGGCCGCGCGACCCGACACCAGCTCAAGCTTGTCAAAATACTCGTTCAAACGCTGACGCTTGCACGACACCAGTTCACGACCCGACGGAATGGCGAGACTTTGCTTGCGAAGCTCCATGAAACGTTCGTTGAGACGGGTGTTGAATCCATGACGATACCCGTAGTAGAACTTCGAACGGGAATAATCGTGGCGCATGTCCTGCTTGCATTCAATCAAGGAGGGGTAACTGTAATCGTCACCGTACGTTTCCTTGACGTACTTTCTGTTGTTCTCGTAATATTTCTTGGCACGCTCGTCAATCATGCCCGCATAGCTGATGCGGGAGTGGACGGAACAGTAGAGGTCGATGCTTTGGTAGAGGATTACGGCGGTGTTCACGTCGTCTTCCTCGCCGACGAATACGATGTGCCGTTCGTTGATTTTACTGCCGTAGCGGGATTCCTGAAGGTAGGCGCGGCATTCGTTGACCTTTGCGATAATGTCGGCGAGGTAGCTTTGCTGATGGTAGATGGTGTTTTTGCTCGCGTTGACGCTTCGTTCGACAATGGGCTTGTCGGCTCGCGTATGGTCTCGTTTCCAGTCTTCGATTCGGTATTCGTTGATGAGTTTTTGCGCGCGTTCGAACGCCATTTGAGCTTCGTTGTCGCTGGATGCTTCGTTTTCGGCGATTGCCATGAGCTGGTTGATGCGTTCGATGACGGTGTTGATGTCGGTCATTTTTTCTCCTTGGTCTGGTTTCCCATGTCTTGTGTGAACAATCCCAGTATATAACGTTTTTAAGACAACACGCCAACAAACAAAACCAAAAAAGAAAATGTTGAGAAACGGAAAACTCAACCTTCAAGACGAGGCTGCGAGAAAAACCGCCAATACAAAAACAGAAACCTTATTCCCAACTTTTTTAAAGCATTATAGTTATTATACTTATTATAACTATCGGAAGAAAAAAGCCACATGACTTCATCCGCATGCGCCGATGGCGTTTCGACCGGATTGGTCATGCATGTCAGGCCGGACGCCAATGTGGCGATTGCGGCCAACAATGCTACCGGATGCGCCACATGCTTTTTGAGAATACTCATTAGTGTTCCTTCTGCGTGGCTTTTCTACGAATGATGAGAATGGTGAGGATGATTACCGCAAGCCAGAAGCCGCCGACGTACAGTATGAGCCATTGGTTCGTATGGTCTTTCGGCGCGTTTTCAGGCTTGGGTGCGGGCTTGGGCATGGTGGTGCGCGTGCCGGTCACCAAGAGTCGCTTGTTGTTGACGCCGTATGGCGTGCAGGTCAACAGGGTGGCGAGGTCTTCACCATCCACGATTTTGAGTTTCGTGAAATCGGACGGGTCCACCACGTTGATGGATGTGACTTTGTAGGCGAGCGTATGTCCGGCGGTTATCAGATAGAACACGTCGCCTTTCTTGGCTTCACTGCCGAAGCCGCGTAGCTTGTCGAACATGAGCTGGTCGGCCAAGCCGGTGTGCGCACTGATGACGGTGTGTGTGTTCCTACCGCCGACAGGGAGACTGGAACCGTACAAGTGTCCGGCTCCCGAATCCAGAACCTTCTGCGACGTGCCATGCCGGATGGGTAGGTTGATGCCCAACGATTGCGACAAACCGCTATCGCGCCGATGATGATTGGCATGTTGTTTTTCCTTTCAGGTTTGTGGACAGCCCCACTCTAACAAAATATTGGTTTTAGAATTCGGTGCCGTAGTCCAAGGCCATGTCCGCGAACTTGGAGCATTCGCCCATGAACGCGAGTTTGAACGTGTCGGTCGGACCGTTACGATGCTTGGCGAGAATCACGTCCGCCTCACCCGGACGTTCCTCCTTGTCGTAGTATTCGGGGCGGTGAACGAGAAACACCATGTCCGCGTCCTGTTCGATTGAACCGGATTCACGCAGGTCGGACAGTTCCGGACGCTTGTCGGCACGTTGTTCCGCGTTGCGGTTCAACTGGGAGAGTACGACCACTGGGCATTGCAGTTCCTTGGCGAGCATTTTGCATTGGCGGGAGAAGTTGGACACTTCCTGCTGTCGGTTCTCAACGGTTTTGCCGGATGTCATGAGTTGCAGATAGTCGATGACTACGAGTTTCAACCCGTTGACCTTGCGGTTCAACGCACGGCATTTCGCACGGATGGTGCTCATGTTGATGATGGCTGAATCGTCAATCCACAATGGTGCTTTCTCGACCTGACGGCAAAGCTTGTCGAGACTGTTCCAATCGCCGTCGTCCAGCCTGTCCGGATGTTGGAAGGCGGACAAGCGGATGCTGGTTTCGGCGGCGAACATGCGTTGCATGAGTTCGTGACCACCCATTTCCAGACTAAAAATCACGGTCGGCATATTGTTGTGGAGTGCCGCATGACGAGCGAAGTCCATTCCCAACGTGCTCTTGCCCATGCCCGGGCGTCCTGCCACGATGACCATCTGTCCGGCTTGCAGTCCATGCGTCAACGCGTCGATGTCACGGAAGCCGGTGGGTGTTCCGAACTCGTTCGGATGTTGTTGCATGTCGTTCAACTGTTGGAGCATTTCGTCGGACAACTGGTAGGCGGTCCTCAACTCGTTGTCTTCGGAACGGCTGGCGTCCTCCAGACCGAACGCGGCCTCCAATGATTTGCGGAGCACGTCTTCGGCGGAAGCGTCGGTCACGTTGCTCATCTGCTGCAACTGTTGGCCGACGATTCCGATACGGCGGAGGATTGCCGCGTCCTTGACCTGTTTGACGAAATAATCACTGTTGCTTGAGGACGGCGCGACGCTCACGAGCTTGGCGATGTAGTCGATTCCACCAACCTGTTCCAACTGTCCGTTGTCCATCATGTGCGAGGACAGCATTTGCGCGTCCACACGATTATTGTCGGACGCGAGTTCCTTGATGTTGTGGAAGATGGTCTGGTGGGCGGGCTGGTAGAAGTCGTTTTCGGATAGTTGGCCGATTACCCTGTCCAAGGTTTCAGGGTCTTGGAGCATGGCTCCGAGAACGACCTGTTCGGGCATGTCCTTGTGGATTGGCGTAGTGTCGCTCACTTGCTGACGTTCTCCTTGATACTGGTGCCGGTCTTGCCTTCTCTCAACGTCTTGTAGGCTTGATGCTCCCTGCTCAAGCGTTCGGCGCGACGCTTGCTGGGATGGTTGACCCACCGGTAGACGCACCGTTCGATACGCTTGTATCCGAGGATTTCCGGACCAAGATTGTGGCTACGGAACACGCTTACGGGCTTTTCGCCTTGCAGACAGCGGAGGGTCACTTCGTCTTGGAATTCCGTGCTGAACACTATCCACCAGCCGTGCCGGTTGCGGAGCACGTTCGCGACTTCGGAACGTTTCGCCAATTGCAATGCCTCGTCGGTGCTGAGTTTTCTCGACGGGCTGGGCGCTGTTTTCCTGACCATGAGGTTTATGTTTCCTTTCTCAGATGACGTCGGGGAACTTTTCGGCTGGCGAGAATTTGAGTAGTTTCACGGTTCCTCCCTCACGCCACTTGTTCCACGCTTTGATGGTGATTCCGACGATGCGTCGGCGGCTGATACGGTCGCTGTGCGCTCCACGCTTGTTGATGTCGAACAGTGTGTTGCGCAATACGAGGATTGGGTTTCCCTCGTTGAGGTTCGCGCCGGTGGCGAGCAGGTCGAGGAACGTTTCGCACGCGTCCGCGTCGATTTCGTTGAACGTCCAGCAGAGGAGCGCGGCCATGCTGACGGACATCAGATGGTTGCTTTTCGTGTAGAACGTGCTGGCCTGACGTAGCGTGTCCTCCAATTGGGGCGTGCCCTCGATGAACCTCAACAGTTCGCTTCGTGTGGGCGCGGCACTGTTCGTGCAGGCGGCTTCTATGCCCAACTGTTCGCTCAAATAGATTGAACGGGCGATGGTGGCGAGCTGTTTCGTGTTGGAACGGCCTTGCAGTTCGAGCACGTTAGCCATGGTGCGGGTCTTGCCCGCGTCCATGGTTTCCTGAGTGTCTTCAGGCAGTCCACGAATGACGAGCGTACGAAACGGGACGCCGGAGCCGACGCATGCGAGGAGCCTGTGCTGACCGTCCAACAGGCGTCCCGTGTTGCTGAATTTGATTGCCTCGCCGTTCATCTTCCAATCCTGTTGCGCCATGGTTCGGGCGAACAGTTCGACCTGCTGACGGCTCACGTTACGGTTGTTGGTGTTCGCGCCGAGCATTTCCTTGGCTATGTCCGGAGTGATGATTTCGACTCGTCCGGTGATGGAATCCCAGTCGATTTCATCACCCGCACCGGTGGCCGTCGTACCGGTTTTAGCTTCTTGATGGACCGGCTCTTCCGGCTTCAAATGGATAAGCAGAGTGGTCTTCGGACTGCCGGAATGACGTTTGATTTCAGCCTTCGGAGGCTTCACCTCAACCGTCTCATACTGGTCTTGAGAGTCCGCCTGATTCATGGCGAACGCGAACGCGGTCATGGTGAACGCGAGCATGAACCTGTCCACCGGCTTCTTCTGCGGGAACATGTCCATGCCATCCACGATGCGGGCGATGCTGGACGGGGATAGGTACGGGCAATGGTTGATGACGGTATCCAAGCCAGACTCGTACTCCTTGCCTTCAAGAAACACGAACGGCGCTAACGGAGTGCGGGCTTGGGCCATGCCACGATAGCATTGTCCGACCTCCTCGTAGATTTCATTGATTCTGCGAAGTGAGGAAACGGCGTCTATGCTGTTCCCGCTTGCGGGCGTCGAAAAATCATATTCGTTGTTTTTGAACAGGCGCTCATTGTATCGGCTCGTGTCTCTCAAACCAGCACACCGTCCGAAGCCGAGCATGGTTCCGTTGCCTTTGGTCCCGTCAGCCTTCCGCAGGTTCTCCTTGTTAAACCAGTAGGCTTCCATGTCCGCCGTGAACGGTTTCGCGCTGATTCTCTTCGTGAGGTTGCGTCCGGTCATTCGGCTGAAATATTCGCCGTCCATGTTGACGAGCACGGGCAGTCCAGTGCCGACAAAGAGATTGTCGGGCAGGAGTTCATACCATTCCGGCATGACGTCGTGTCCGTCCATGTAGTTGAGGATTCGGCTCACAGTGTCACGGTCGATGAACACGGTGTTGGCTTGCACGAACAGGTCGGTGTCGAAGCTCAACGCCTTGCATACCGGCTTGAGGTCATGTTGAATCATGGTCATGAACCGTGGTTCGGTCTTCATGTCTTTGTTAGACATTGTGTCCTTCCTTCAATTGTTTCAACATGCGGTAGGTTTTGGGCGCGCAACCGGATGGATTGTGCTCCTCTTTCCGATACTGCGTTTCGATTTCCGTCCAATGGTCGATGATGGTTTTCCACTCGTCGGATACGTCCCGCATGACGCTCAAATAGGCGCGGGTGGCGGGTACTTTGTCGAACAGTCGGAGGATTCGGCGGATGTCTCCCGGGTCGGTGGGCGTGTCCTCGCACCCGTGCCTGCGTTGTCCGTTCGCGGTCATTCTGACGCCGGTGAGTCGTTGGACGATGGCGAGGGTGCTGAGTCCCACGTCTCCGTTGGCGAGCCATTCGGCGTAGAGTTCCAGTGGGAGCACAGCCGTGTCGTTCCTGTTTTTGGAGGTTGGGGAGAGGCTTGCTACGAGTCGGCTTTTGGGCATGTCCATCGTGTAGATTGGCCGCTTGTCTTCGCCGGGTTGGCGTCCGTAGACGAGGTGGTTGTTGACGAGTAGTGTGGGCTGTCCGTCATCGTAGACGTGGATGGTGCAAATGGTTTCCGTCAAGGTTCAGGCTTCCATCCAGCGGAGGCTTTCGTTCATGTAGTCTCTGATTTTCCGGAGGGTTTCAACATCGTTGACGATGACGCTGTTCGCGATTCCGTCGCCGGTGATGGTGAACATGAGTTCTTTGCCGAAGCTGGGGGATTGGATGATGGTGAGCTTGTTGTCGGACTCGTTGTCGGCGGTTTGCAGGGCGGTGGTGTTGCCGTTGTCGTATTTGATTGCGCTCATTGTTTGTGACTTTTCCTGTCTTGTTGACTGGTTGTGTGTGGACGCGGCCAGCTTAACACACTATGTGGGGGTGTGCAAGTCTGTGGGGTTTCGCATGACGTCGATTTGATTTCGACCACACCCATTGTTATACTGGAATCGTCCACAAAAAAAGGGAGTCCACACCTCCCCACAAGCCCCAACCAAAAAGGAAGAAACCATGAGCAAGCAGACCGAAAACACCATCAACCTGATACTGACCCTCATCACCATCGTCAGCGCACTCCTCATGTGGAGACACGACTTCGGCCAGACGGTCATGACAATCACCAGCCTTACATTCTCGGCCAGCTCCACCATCCTGTTCATGCACTTCCTCAGCAAGACCACCGAGTGAAAACCACAATACCCCGACCCAAAAAATCGGGGCATAGGCATGTCCACCCATAAAAACAAAGGAAACCAATGACCTCAAAAAACAATCCGGAACAAAAACCGAAAACCGAAATAGAACAACTTCTCGAAAAGAACGAACGCATGCAGGACGCGCTGCTCGACCTCAAAGACACCATGAGCAAAATGATTGGCGACGGCCGACTGCCGAACGACAGCGAAGTCCAACAATGGTTCCAAGGAGTGGACAGCAAGCTCCAACGTGAAACCGCCGACCGTGACGTGCTCCTGTTCAACCACGGTGCCATGACCACCGTCGTGCCACAGGCGACGGAACGCTACCAGCCGGACTTGGCAATCCGCTATCAAGAGCTTTCCACCTCCTGCAACAAGGCATACGCGGACGCCGACCGCAAGTATTGGATGGACCGCCTCCAAAAGGCCGGACTGTGAAAGGAGCCGACGGGAAAACATCATGTCGGAGACGATACAGACCTACCGTCCAACCTTGGAACGAACAAGGAAACTATTCATCCTCCGAAAGAAACTCTGGGAGATAGCCGACAAAAAAAACAATGGTTCCATTCCCCACGACGAAGCGGCCAGTCTCGCGGTCGAAGCCGTCGCGACGGCCAACGGAGGAATGCCGAAAGCCACCAGCGGCCCGATAGTCCGACTCTGCAAACTCTGCAACAACGGTTGGATTCAGGAAGCCGCCGATGAAATGGGACTCGTTTACCCGGACTTGGATTACCCGGAACGTTGGGGCAAACACCGCGACCATCGTAAAAAGAAAAAGGAGGAGACGGTTTGAGCGAAAGCAAATTCGGTAAGGAAGACACCAGCAAAGCCGACACACCGGCACGACCGTACGCCAAAGACATGGAGACAATCAACGGTCTCAAGGAACGGTTGGCGACCATTTCCGCCGACAAGGACAGTGGGAGAATCACGTTCGCCCAAGCGAATGACAAAGCCATCAGGGCGATTAGGAAGACCCGCAATTCGAAGTCGAAGACCCTTCAGACCAAGCCATTGGACTATCTGGAACGTATCTGCCATAACGGTTGGATTAGTGAGGCCATCCGTAAGATTCCGGAACTCTACCCGTATCTGGGACATCCCGACCTGTGGATTCGCAAGAGCTGAAGATATTGTCCGGCAAGCACATGCGCGTTTCTGTTCTTCTCATACTGTTGGCCGTTTTGAGTCTGGCCGTGATGGTCCACTATGCGCGTCTTTCAATCGGACGCATGAGCAGTATGCCGGACGATGAGTCACGTTCCGACCTGTTCAACTATCGGTTGATGACGGTGGTGTCCCTGCTGGTGTTGACGGTTTCGGTCGTGACTCTCATCTCTTACTGCTTCCATTTTTAGGAGAGGTGGCATGTTGAATCAGACGGAGACGTTACGTCTAATCAAGGCCGGATGCGACGGCGACCATTTGAAATTCTCCCAGCAAATCAGCCTGCTGGCCGACTCCTGCGAGAAGGGGAAGCCGACGGCCTACACCGCCAACCTGCGTCGGCTGGCCGAACAGGAGCGGAGGAAAGGGTTGGAGTCCAATCCGAATCTGACCACGGTTGACGGTTTGACCGAACCGTTGAGGAAACCAGATGGAACACATAAGCCGGTTTGGGACAAGACCGTGTGGGAGACATTGAACGGGCTTGTGGAGGAGCATGAACAGTCGGACCTGCTCGCCGCTCACAATCTCAATCCACGGAACAGAATCATGCTCACCGGACTGCCCGGCACGGGCAAGACCACGTTCGCTTCCATGCTGGCCGACCGTCTGGGGATGAACGGCGTCATCCTTCGAGCGGACCGTGTGATAAGCAGTCGGCTTGGTAAGACGTTGGATAATATCGCACTGGTCTTCGACCGTCTCCGCATGGCTCCCCAGCTTCTGTTCATCGACGAATGCGACATGCTTCTCGCCCGACGCGACAGTGTTCAGGACGTGGCCGAAATGCGTCGTGCGACCAATCTCATGCTTCAAAGAATCGACTCCCTGCCGGAGGATTGCGTGCTCGTGTGCGCGACGAACATGGACTCTCTTATCGACCGTGCCGCATGGCGTCGGTTCGACGTGAGGCTACGGATTCCTCTGCCGGACGGGATTGTGGCTCGGCTCGTCATCATGCACCGTTTCAAGGAGCTGGGTGTCAAAGCGGACATTCCAATCGACTTCGACATGGGCGGTGTCAGTCCATCCCTGCTTGTCCAGATGGTCGATGGTTTGGCGCGTCAAACGTTGATTTCAGGTTCGGATACCGTTCCGTCGGAAACGCTCGTCAACGTTTTCAAATCATTGCGGAAGGAGAGTGTGGGGCTGTGAACCATAGTGGATTCAAATTCAACATCGACGTTCGCGGGAACGGTTTCCTGTCATATTCGTGGACTGCCGGAGTGGAGGAGGATGGTTTTCCGACTCCTATCGCGGAAGGCAAGGCCCATGGTTTCGACAGCGGCAAGAAGGCCACTGTGAGGCAAGCGAGAAAGTGGGCGAAGTCTCGGCTCGCCCACCCCAATGATAAGGAAAGGTGGGCGGAATGTACGACGATGAACAACGGCAAAAGCAGACATCGGCGAAATCGCTGAAGCGTTCCGGAAGGCAACCGAAACTGTCGGATATTGTCATGCTCGACCGTGGTTGCCAACTGTGGATTCGTGAGGCCCGCAAGGGTAATATCACGAACACTCCCAAGACGTTGGAGCGTATCCGGTATCAGCTTCGGCTGGAAAGGCGTGTGGCCCGTCAGGCTGAATTGAATGCGCATAAGCCTGTGTCGGATGGTAAAAAACCTGACGAGGACGGGTCGGCTGGCGGATTGGATTGATGCCGGTTCCGGCGGGTTGAAGGCTGGTGTTTGGTGTTGACCACCGGTCTTTTCCGACTGCCAACCTTAAATGTGGGGGTATCATAATATTATCGGCGGGAACCACACATCCACCACATTAATAAGGAGCCACCATGAACGAAGGAACCTACGGGCTGGAAACCCTGAAAGCCGAATACCATTCGATACTCGGCTACGACATCGGATACGTCACAGCGGAATCATATCCACTGTTCGCACCATACCGCGCCAGAAACAAGCAGTCGTTCTCAGGCCGAGTGCCACGACTGTTGAGCATAATCATCACCACCCTCGTCAATACTCCCAGCAGGGAATGGGACCCGGACACGCGCACCATCACCATCGGAGACGACTTCTTCTACCTAGCCAACAAATGCGGATTGAACAGTGGAGGAGACGGACGTGCGACGGTACGCGACCGACTGCTCATGCTCACCGAAACCCAGTTCACCGACAAGGACGGCAACAAGGTCATTCCGGTGGCTCGAACCGACATTTCCAAATACTTCCTCACCGTGGAACGCCGTCGGGTCACGTTCACGGAGCAGTTCGTCCGGATGATGACAAGGAACGTGCGACAGCTTCCACTGAAATGCCTGTATCCGAACGCGGGAAGCGCAATCGCCACCGACCTGCTCACCTTGGCCGCACTGTATTGTCCGGAAAACCATCGGCTCATAATCGAACGGGAGGACCTTCCGGCATTACTTCCGGCAAGTATGCAAAGCCTATCCAAGCAGAGCCTGTTGAAGAGATTCAAAGAGTTGAACGGCAGTCAGAACGAGTGGACGTTCCGGTTGACGAAGAACAGTGTGACCGTCAGTCCGTTCGGCGTATACTCGTCCGAAGGCGCGTTACGGTTACGTCGCAAGAACTAGCCTGAAACATGCAAAAGGGGAGCCGACCATGAAGGGCGACTCCCCTCGGCTATATCAGGATAGGGAACTCAGATTTTCAGCGAGTCGATGAGGGAAAGGTCAACACCGTCACCCCAATTATCGACAATCTTGCTCAGGTTCTTACGCATTCCGGCAGGCGACTGGTCATCAACCGGACGCCCGAAATTCTTCTCCGGAGCGACCGCGTTCAACACGGAGAACAGCATGTTCGTCATATCCTTGCCCTGCGCGAACACGAGCGTCACTTCTGCGGCAATCATGCCCGGTTCGGCGGTGGCCAGACCTTCCAAAGCGGACGCGAACTCGCCGATACGCTTCTGATTCTTCGGCTCGGTCAACGCGTCCAACACGGCTTCCGGCGTGCTCTTCTTCGTGTCGGTCAACGCTTTGGCGAGAGAGATTACACGCTCGTCATCTAAAGATTTCACGAGCGGGATAAGCTTCCGACCGAACTGCTCCTCGATATGAGGCATGGTCTTCTCACGTGGCTTACGGGCGGAACGACCCTTCGCTTTGACCTTCGGCTTGTCCTCATTTTCAGCGGACTGGTCAACCGTATCCTCGTCAACAGGAACAGTCTCACCATCGTTCTCTACGACAGGTTCGACACTGTTCTGGTTGAAAGAATCGGACACGGACTGCTCCCCATCAAAGGAAGAAGACTCCGGTTCGGAATACTCAGTGGAACCATACCCACTGTTCTGCTCCGACTGCTGATTGTTGTTGAAACCCCAATTGGTGAAGTCTGGCATGCTACCTTCTTTCTTGGTCCAGCGAACACTTCGGTCAGACAGGCTGTTAACAGTCGGAACGAGGTGTTCTGTATTTTCAATTCACGAGTGTAACGTCACCCGACAGGCCAAAACAAAGAAAACGGGAAACAAATCCCATCCGCCCGCGCCGGTGGGTCAACGTTAAAAGCGAAACCAATCCAAGAAGCAAAAAGCAAAACCAAAAGAAACAAAAGAGAAGACCATCAAAAAAGAAAAAGACCATATCCAAAATCAGACAATCCAAAAAAGAGAACCAGAAAAAGGAAGAACAAAAAGAGAACAAAGAAAGAATCCCATATCAAAAGAAAAAGAAGGAAAAAGAAGAACCAAGACAACATCAGAAAGGAAACACCATCAACATAAGAATCAAGAAAAACAAGAACATGCAAGCAGAAGAAACCTAAAACGGAACCAACAACAGACACTTCAGAACAGAAAACAGCAACCAGCAGACAGCAAAACAACAGAAACAGCCAAAGAAGACAGCAAAGCAACCACCAACCAAAAACAGGAGGGAAACCCAACCGGAACAGAAAAACAGACATATTACGCAAACAACCAAAAGGCAGAAAACCAAAACCAACAGCAACAAACATGACCAACAACTGACATTCGACCAAATACCACGACGCAACCAACGGCAAAACCAACACTCGGCAAACAGATACAGCATTCACCGCACATACCACAGCAGAAACAACCAGCACGGCAACATCAACAGAAGCGACAGCCCACAACAACAAGCATCGACAACAAAAGGTCAATAGGCACACTAACAAGGTCAACAACAACCAAAACAAGGTAACATCAATACAGGAACAGCCAATGCAATGAAAAAGCAACAGCAAAACCAACACAAAAACTAAATACCAAAAACTATAAATGCCAGAACTCGGACAAAACCGTGAACGTTCCGACGAAAACAACGGAATATGACCCATCAGGAGGCGGTCTTATTGGAAAAACGAACGATTTCCCTGATAATCGGCTCCGGAGGGCTACTCACCATCGTCAAAAAAGCCCTCGTCAGAGCCGGAAACATGCGTTGGCAGGTGCCAGCCGCAGACAACATCCAAGCCCAAGCCGACTATCTGCTAAGACATCCGGTGCCCACCGGATTCAAGGGAATCATCTTCACAGACAGGCCGGGCAACTGGCTTCCGATAGCCAATGCCGGATACGTAATCTACTGGTGCAACACGGGACAGATACCCGTGGGAGCCATGGGCATGAGCGAACAGATGCTCCGAATGAGCGTCACAAATTTCATCCAAACATACTGGGGAATCCAACTCGCCGACAAGCGTCTCGTGGTCGATATACTCCAAAACAAAGTGAAGGAGACGGCGGTGCTCCTACCTATAACTTCCAACACAGGCGGGGTTGGTAAAACCACTTCCAGCAGACAATTAGCAGACCGTGCGTCACAGGTCGGACTACGAGTCCTACTCATCGACGGGAACATCAGACAGTCCAGCCAACGCAGCTTTTTCGACCCAAGACAAGACAAACCATTACACACGATAGCCGACTGGCGACCGGGCATGCAGGCGCAGGTCGGGGCCAATCGAGGACGCGACCTAGGCGTCCCCTACGACATATGTTTCGCACCTCCGGCAGGCATCGGAGTGGACTGGCAGATATACCGGCAGTACATCCAATCAGCCCGGCGTCTCTGGGACTTCGTGGTACTTGACCTCGACCGAATCAGCGCCGACGATTTGGATGACAGAGAGAACATAGCCAACGGTCTGCTCCTCCCATACATTCAGGCGGGAGACCCTTGTCTGGTCATCGTCAAGGCAGGAAGGCAGACGCAGATTGACGCGTTGAACCTGCTGACCGCGATGGCCGAACATCATCTTCCGAAGGAGCTTATCGGAATCAAGGATACGGTTCCAGTCGGATTGCAGGGCTATCGGAGACTCGACTACACACGGTACGGAACGTTCCTCGGCACCGAACATCAGACGGTGGAGGCAAGCAACCATATCGCCAACGGAGACGTCCGATGGGACGACCCGGGACTCGCGTTCGCACGGGAGAACATTCTCAACTGGGCGTTGCCGGACCGTGGTTTCAACCCCGACAGGTTCAAACCGAACAACAACAACGGAAAGAGAGGTCGCGGACGCAAATGACATTCGATGACCGTTATCTTTTCGACCCGAACGACGAGAACCTTTGGAAGACCGGAAGCATCGCCGACTGGTATAAAGGCAACGACATGTACGAGATGGAGCATCCCGGACTGTTCGCGCAAACCCACTCATGGTTCGTCGCCAACAAACTGTTCGCGGAAACAATGGTCAAGGCGAACAGTGAACTCGTGTCAAGCATCCTCGGCGCATTGTTCACTTGGAAGACCTGCACCGTTGACCAACTTCGTGCGGGACTTTCCATCAAAGGCGCTCCCGCTTTCGAACGTGACGAGCCGAACCTGTATGGTGCGATGAACCGTTTGGGAATCATCAACGTCGGTTTCAGTCAGGCGGAAAGATTGTATGGGCGGATGGTGAATCATGTTTGGCTTTCACCGTCGAACAGTCCACGACTCATCAATCGTGCGATGAAACTGTATGGGATGGAAAAGTGGATGCGTGAGACGATGGCGGTTTCCTATTATGCGGGAAACCGTTTCCATGTCCGCCACAACACATATGCGGCTCATGCTGGATTGATGTTGGCACGTGACCCGCGAGTCAAATTCGCGTCCGGTGACGGTTGGGGAAAATTCCGTAGCGTTGACCCGCAGGCGGTGGCCGAATCGAAAATCGGCAAAGCGTGCGCGACCGACGTGGTGACACTGTGCCGCAACAATGTGTTGGCCGGAATCGAAATCCAAACGTCGAACAGCGAACTGGACAAGAAGATGCAGAACTGGGCGAAAATGCTCGCCTACTCTCCGATGAAACGTCGCGGTCTCATCTGCGTGTGGTTGCAGATACCGAAAGCGAACGAAGGCTACGAGTCGTTCAACGCGGTCGTGCAACGCACGCAGGGAATGACGGAAATGGTCGTCGGCAATCCGACAGTATCGCAACGTATGGGTATCGCCGTCTGGGATGAATGGTTCGAGCATGGAATGCCTACCGACAAGTTCGGAGACTATATGGACTTGAGTGGAATACGACGCAACATTTTCTCCGACGAATGGAAACAATACACGCCGCAAGTCCGTGACGTTCGCAAAGTCAGCGAATGGGGTTGGGACGTGACAAGGAACATCATCAAAAAGGATTGGGGTTGGGACGTGTCCAGTTGGACGATGCCCGAAGCATACCGTGGGGGATTCTACGGTTTCATCGGAAAGGATTGTGATGGTCTCCACTGAGGAATCATTCCAACAAACACAGGAAGCGTTGGACGTCGCACGACAGGAACGCGCCCGCGCCTTGCAACAGGTGCAGACGTTATGTGAGACGGGACGACGGCATTTGGTCATTCCGTTTCTGATGGCGAACATGCAACGTGTTCCCGCGTTGAGGAAAATCCGTCTCTGGCAGTTGGACTCGATAATGTTCAACACTTCGCGACGGGTGGCGAACAAAACCATTCGTACGATGCGTGAAACCATCAACGACGATTCAAGCGTGAACGACGGTTACGTGACGTTGGGTTGGGCGTTGGAGTCGAAGGAAAAAACCGTCCGCATGACGACATGGCTTCTCCAACTGTCACTACGGGAAAAGCTTTCCACTTTCCAAAAGCCGGAAGGCTTCCCCTACGCGCAGTTGTATCAACAGAGCACGGAAGATTAAAAGAAAGGAAGATGAACCGTGAGTAGTCCGAACTGGTATCAGATAACCAGAACATTGCAACAGCTCGACCCCGACGAGCAACGTTCCAAAGTGGAAAGCATTCCCGCCGAATTGGATGGTTGCACTCTGCTTCTCATCAAGAAAGGCGAGGAGCCGGTCAAGGAATATATCTACGGTGAGGGTGAGGGAATCATCAACGCCGGACAGTTGGCTGGCTTCGACGCGAGACTGGTGGACGGTGACGATGAACCGGTTTTGCCCGATGGGGTCAACAGTGCCGCTCACCCGCTCGTTCCGTTCCGCGCCCGGTTGAATTCGAAAAGCAACATGGAGAAGATGCGTACGAACTATTCCGGAGTACGCACGAGTATTGAAAAGGTCATGCCGCCGGACAGTTACGTAAGCGTCACCCTGCGCAGTCAGGGATACTTCGAACAGATTCGTATCCGTAATTGGATTAGCGACGAATACAATACGGTCGAGGATTCAAGCGAACTCGCTTCGACCAACACGATGTGCGCCCGAGTGAGTTTCGGTTGCCGTCAGGCTTCCCGTAACAGGCAGCTTGCGCAGAAGATTGGTCAAATCATCTGCCCGCTCATGTCGAACATGTCGAGCCATACGAGCCGTCCGAAGTTCGGAATGCTGTTCGTTGGAATGTTGACGGAAGCGTTGTCCCTCATTTGGAGTGTGTGCGGTCTCGCACGAGGATATGTGATGGATGGTTCGTTCCCATTATTCCATTCCGCGTGGGGTTTCAAAGTCGCGCTTCCGTTGCTCGCAGTGACACTTGTCGCGTTCCTGTTCCTCATGCTGTTGTCCTGCATTCCGTTCGTATACATTCCCCGACCTCAGATTGCGGGAGTGACGGTACTGCTCGTTTTTTATCTGCTGTTGGGATTGTTGCCGCTTCCAACGTTCATTCCGATTATCGTCGCACCGTTTCTCATATTCGCTTTCATACGTTGGAGGGATTGGACTCTGTGGGATGATATTTTCCAAACCCCGCGCAGGTATTATGCGATTGCGAACGACCGTGGTGCGAACGAGTCCGACAATCAGACCCGTCTCGGCGTCCAAACACATAAGGAACGTGTGTCCGCTTACGGTGCCCAACGCACCACGTTGATTCTTTCCCCGATTATCGTAAGCTCCGTGTTCACTCCGGTCACTCAGGGAGTGGCTATGAAACAGGAGTTGCATCCGGTTCCGGAAGTCCTCGCACATGACGGTATTTTCCTTGGCAAGGATGATACGGGCCGCAACTGCTATCTCGACCCGTCGCAATTGTTCGGCGGAATCGCAATCAACGGTGAGGCCGGTTCCGGCAAGACCGTGCTCACGCATGGCATCAGCCAGTGGGCCATCAGCGCCCGTGAAACCACCAGTCCGAAAATCTGGGGCAGGGATTCCCGTATCATCCACTTCTGGATGAAGGACGATACGGGAGTGAACGTGTTGGAACGTTACCGCAAACGTCACGGTTTCACCAGTCCGCAACGCGTCATCTACTTGGCCGACCCGAACAGCGTATGTTTGGACATGCTCGGCATGAAGGATGGGAACAATGCGATGGAGACAGCGGCGAGCGTAGCCAAAACCATGCGCTACAGTTTTGACGACGGTGACATCCTCAACGATTCGCAGAACATCATCACCCAAGCGTTGACCATCGGCATCGCCGTTGACCGTTACGTTCAGGAGGAACGCAAACATAATCCCGACTCCCACAGTGAAAACTGGGAGAGTGAGATTGTGAAACGTTGCCACCAGCTCGAACAATCGTATCCGGGCGCGGAACAGTTGCGCATGCAGTTGAGTCCCATCGGCTGGGCCGTGGTAGCATTGTGTGGTTCCGACGGTCAGGCGGGTTCCGCGAAAGCGTTGGGACATGTGTGCCGCGCGTTGAGCATGGAGTTGAAGAACGGTTACATGTTCGAAGAGATGACGTATGCGGCTCGTGCGGCGGAACAGTTGTATGGCCGTCCGGACGCGGCTGGGCATACGGTGCGTTCCGACCGTGACATTCTCGCGAAGACGAACGCTTCGTTGAACAAGGTGAACCAGTTCCTTCCCATCGAACACATGTTCACGGCACGTCGCGGCAAGGTCACGTGGACGAACATTCTCGACCATGCGGGTGACTATCACATTGTGTTAGCACCGCATAACGGTCATTCGCTTCCGGAGCGCATGGATAAGATTCTCGGCGGATGGCTCATGTACCGTTTTTGGAATACCGTGTTCGCGCATTGCAAGGATTGGGACAAGGCTGGAAAGTGGACGATGCTCGTGTGCGACGAGTTGAGTCTGCTGGCTAACGGCAATGACGGCATCATGCCAGCCTTGCGTGAGCAGGGTCGTTCTTTCGGTCTGCTTCTGGTGTTCGCGACACAGTATCCGACGCAGTTGTCCGACGCCATGTTGGATTCTTTCATCGGCTATTCGACGTTCATCACATATAACACGACGATTCCGCGTATCGCCGATATGACGGCGAAGCGTTTGACGAACAATGATGGGGAGGATGGTTGGCGTTCCGGAGCGGTGATGAATCTTCCCCGTTATGCGGCGGCTGTGCGAACCCGTACGCAGGAGCAGTTGCAACCGACGTTTTTGGTGCATGTGAACGATTTCGATAACGGGTATCGTAACGGCGATATGGAAGCTGACGTATAGTTTACGGAATCTGTTTTTGTTTGAGAAGGAATCCGTTCGGAACATTCGATTCCCGAACGGATTTTTTCTATTTAAAAACCTCGCTACAAGTGCAATCAACCGCTCGTGCTGATAGCATGGGAAATGCAGGAGAGTTCCGTCTAGAAACATGAAAGGGAACTCAAAAAATGGGTGGAACCGTTATTTTGGCTGACGCCATCAACAGTAACCTTGAGGGCACCTACCACCGCATGTTCGACACCATCCTGAGCAGTAGCGCAGGAAAGGTGTTGACCAACATCGGTCTCGCCGCCGCAGTGATTCTCGCTCTCGGACTTATCGGTGGTGGCATCTGCAAGGCGTTGGGACGCCAGAACAAGCTCGTGCAGATGTTCTGCCCGAACATCACGCGCATCCTCGTCATCATCGCGATTGGATTCATCCTCGCCGGACCTATTTTCACCATTCCGGCAATCCTTCACCTGCTTGATTGGTTCATCACCGCGGTCGGTGGTAGCGGAAAGAGCTATCTGGGAATCTGACGTCCGCAGGAAAACCGGAGTGGACACGCGAAAAGAACCTTTCCGGTTCTATTCCCCACTCCGGTTTTCTTTTAACAACTTTCATACGAAAAGAGCTGAATCATGAGCGACGAGGAAAACGAAGGCTACAAAGGCCCATTGCACCCACGTTTGACAATGGATGACATTACGGAAGTGTCCGGCCCGGAGGAAATCGAACGGAAGAACACGTTCCAAATCACCAAGAACACTGAAGCACGTTCCAAAACCGTGTTCGCCGTCCTTGTCGGAGCGTTGGCGGGATTGGTTCTCTGCCTCATGTTCGCCCCATTGTTTGGATACATGGTCGGCTCTTTCTTCGTACTGTTGGGAGGAGGACTGGCACCTTTCTTCGCAGTGGGAACCATCAGAGACCGCACCCAGCAGACACGGTGGAAAAGAACCTTGCAGGACATGAAAAGCCGCAAGATTGAAGGACAGGTCTTCTATCCGAATTCCACCCAGCCGGAAAACATTATCGACCTTCAGGAAATGGAAATCCGTTGAATAACAAATATCGAAACCCAGTGCAACAGGCGGGTAGAAGGAACCTGCTTGTCATTCTGCTGTTGTGCATGGTGGTGACATTGTTCGTCATGCCATCCAGCGTGTTCGCCGCACAGGTCAACGACGCGACCCCCACTGTGACGTGCGCCAACGGTGGGGAGAGTGGAGCTACTTCAGATATTGCAAGCTGTCTTCCTTCCGGACGTTGGGGCAATTACATTGGTGACATCACGTCACGAACCGAACCTTATAGCGGCAGTGACGTGGCTGGCTGGTTCTCCAACGTCAAACAGACCATCACCTCGCAAACACGTATCGTCCTTCCCAACATTCTGATGGTATTGACTCAGGTTTGTTGGTCCTCCGCATTGTCTATCAGCCAGTTCGCCGCGTCGTTCGACCCGATGAAACAGGCGGGAGCGCAAATCGATTCCGCTGTTTCCAGTCTGGTGACGAGTTTGATGAGTGGTGGAATTCCCGCCACCATCGCAGTTTTAGGTATCGTCGCATGGATTGGCGCGGCTGGCTTCCAAATTGGCACGGTCAAGGAGGCAAGCAAGAGAATCCTCATCATGGTTCTCTGCTTCGCGTCGATTTCCATTCTTGGCACAGGAGCCGCGAAGACGGGAAAGAACGCCACACAGCCAGCCGACGGAAGCCCATGGTGGGTTGTTCAGACAATCAACAACACCATCAACAAACTGTCGGTCAATCTCGACCTTGATGGCATGGCCGATAATGATAAGAACATGATGGCCTATAATCATGCGGCCAACGGTGAGAAAACCAACTGTCAGGATTACCTGTATTACATGCATAAGGATTATGACGGGCAGGCTAATGCGAATGGTAATCAGGATACAAGCAATGTGACGAAAGCCATCAACCGTATCTGGGAGGAGACTTCGCTCCGTTCGTTTGTGACCATGCAGTACGGAAACCCGCAGACCACCGGAACATCCTCGTTCCGAATCGCGGAGAACGCGCGTCAAGGCTACTGCCATGTGTTGGAAATGAAGGCCAACACGAACACTACCATCCAAAAGGATTTGACCAACAAGGCCATGGCGTTGCATATCAGCGACCAGCGTGCCAAATGGTTGTTCTCCGTGGACGGTTGGGTTGACCCACGTAACCCTTATTTCACCGACAAGCCGTTGGAACGAGAGAACGCGACCTATCTCAGCCGTGCGGGAGTGTTCTGGGAGACCTGCGGTACGAAACGTAATCAGGAAATCTACGCGAGAGCCGGATGGGCGACCCTTATCAACAATCTTGGAGACGCGGGGACCAAGGACATCAAGAATGGCGGCACGAAAGTACGTGTCAAGATTGACGACTTGGACAATGTGAAACCAACCAATGGCGGTAAGGGAGTGATGGACTCCAAACAGAATGGCAACGAAACTGAAACCATTCAGCAAACCACGTCCGTATGTCAGACGATTCTCAAACAGGGTTCGGTGATATTCGCCCGCCCCACGGACATCAACAAGAATGATGATGGCTCATACAAGGATGAGCAGAACAACACCAATTGGGGTGATTCCGCCACGGTCGGCTGGCGTTTCGACGTGCCTAACGTTTCTGGAACATGGAGTGAAGCGAACCTTCGTGACGCTCAGGATGATTCCACGGTCACGGGCGGTGCGAAGAAAACCATCGACTACATGTACGGCAACAACAATGTGGATACGTTGGGCGCTTGCGGTACTCTCATCGGCGGTATCGTCAATCTCGTCGTATGGGGCTTGTTGAGCCTTATCCTCATTTTGACGAAGCTCATGCTGATAATGATGGCATTGTTCCTTGTAGTCACGTTCCTTGTCCAAGCGTTCCCGATTGGCGATAAGCCGAAGACGGCGTTGAAGAACTGGGCGACGTACACTTGCCAGTTGAGCATGGTCGGAGCATTGTATGGAGCGTTGGGAGCTCTCGCCACATTCATCTGTGGTCTGACATTGAAGTTCACATCCGCCAGTAGTGGCTCTTTCACATACCAGCTGATTGCGGGAGCAAGTCCACTGTTGGCTTTCGCCGCGATAAGCATGTTCTGTTCGAAAGTGTTGAAGTGCGGTAATCCGTTCAGCATCAACGCCCTCATGGGCATGGCCGGTGGAACGGCCATGGCTTCCGGCATCCGTACCGGAATGCGCATGATTGGTCAACGTCGAATGATGAAGGCCATGCGTGGAGGATTCCATCGTGGCGGCAATGACGTCGGGCGCTTGTCCACTAACGGTACGGGCGCTGGCATGGCTCATAGTGGCGCACGTCAGAGCGCTACCGTGTTGAGCAAGATGAGTCGTGCGCAACAGCAGGCACTGTCGGACGGTGACAGGAATCTCATGAACCGTGGCATGGACGAGTTCTCCAGAATCCAATCCCATGGACGTAGGAGTCGTGCTTGGGCGAGAATGGACTCCAACACTGTGCGTGGAAGCCTTGCCGGTACTATGCTTCGTTTCGAAGAGTCGCAGGACAGGTTCCACGGTCAGATGAACACCGCCTTGTCCAAGTTCACGGGAGCGGACAATACGGAAATGTTCATGCATCGTATCGCTCAACGTCATCCGGGAATGTCCCTTGACAAGGTGCAACGCAAAGCTGAGCTGATGAACCACATCAATAACGGTGGACGTAAGCTTCAAGGTCTCGCGAGGACCGTTGGAGCCGGAGCGCTTCTTGGTGGTGCCGGTGTCGCGTTCGCCGCCCGCGCTCTTAAGAGCGCTCCTCTGAGCAATGTCGCCGCACGTGGTGCGAAGGTAGCAGCTAAGGCCGCAGTTGCCGGAGCGTTGTATTCCAATCCGATTACCGCACCGTTGGGATTGGTCGCCGCTGGAAAGTTGGCTACCGACCGTGACCTGTGGCATGGTATGGGTGTGGGAGCACGTGCTTTGGGCAATGGGTGGTCCACACTCAAGCGGAAAGCTCCCGGGGTCCTCGCGAAGCGAGACCAGTGGCGTCGCAAGGTGGTGGATATGGCCCATGGTCAGACTCCGACGTCCACGCCGTTCACTGGTACCGGCGGTAAAACGTCTGGTGGTTCCCAAGCTGGTGGAGCTTCTAACGCTGGCGTCCCCAACTCTAGCGGCAAGCCTAACGCCGGTGGAACCCCGATTCCCTCCCCGAATGGTCCGACTCCGAACGGTCCGATTCCACATGGTGGTGCCGGTGGTGCGTCTCCGATTCCGACTGGCGCTCCGGCGGGAGAGATTCCAGCCGGTGCTCCGAATGGGCCGATGCCGACGGACGCTCCTGAAGGAACTATTCCTTCTGACTCGGCAACGGAAACAATTCCGACCGGCACGTCCGCTGAGGCAATTCCGACAGATGCGCCGACGGAAACAATTCCAAACGGCACACCAGTCGAAACTAACCCGACCGGCAATAAGGAACAGCAGACTCCGGTATTGACCGAAGAGTCCGCGTTCAACCAAGTCCGTGAAGGAATGATGTCTGATTTCATCAACAATCAGCACATGTCCCAAGATGAGGCCGAGGTCGCATTCAAGGAAGCCTACGACTCCGGAGAGGTGAACAATTCCGTCCAAGCGTACATGCGACAGCAGAACAATCCTCAACCCGCAGTCACTGAGACACAACCCGCTCCGTCGGAAGCCCAGACCGCGCAGTCTGTCAGCCAACCCATCTACAACACGAAGACGAACGAGAAGGTAGGTGAGACTCTGCCCTCCTCCACGACAGAGGCCGCAGTCGCCGCCGCTTCCGCTTGGCAGAAAGCGACGGACAATGCTTCCCCGATGCCTGATTCGGTGAATAATTCACTGCAACAGGCGTACATGCGGGAGAATCCGGTGCTTCAGTCTCCGGAGGAGCATTTGAAGATGGCGCAGGAAGAGTGGACTAAGACGACTGGCCTGCCGGGCGATATGATGCCCAGCAGTGCGGAACGTGCGATGAATCCGAATAATATCGCTCCTAGCAGAGGATTCGCCGTTGGGTCGCCACAGCCGGATAATAAGCCGCAGGTTCAGACTCAAGGTCAGCCGCAGTCGAAACCGCAGGCTCAACCTCAATCTCAACCAAAACCGCAGGCTCAACCTCAATCTCAACCAAAACCGCAGGCTCAACCTCAATCTC
>ERZ808240.1438-NODE-1438-length-29602-cov-6.546045_pt1 | contig 29602 bp, 19 predicted proteins | sample MGYA00521084_ERZ808240 | MGnify/ENA primary metagenome ERZ808240 (study PRJEB31516, sample SAMN03275571) | gut metagenome | biome: mammalia-associated habitat; material: feces | host: Papio cynocephalus | place: Kenya | collected 2012-08-06 ... | reverse complement strand
CCTCCGACCTCATCCTTATCAGGGATGCGCTCTAACCAGCTGAGCTACGGGCCCGATCCATACGCCTTCGAAAGCGCACAATCGACTAGTCTACCAGTGAATCCCCACATGTCAATCGGCGTGTCGCACGCCGACTTTGCGTAGCAAAGTCACAAGCGTGCGACATGGAGCCGGTCTTTAGAGACAGCCCGGTGGGCTGTCGTGCCGGCGGAATCCTCCTTATTCCGCCGACTTTGCGTAGCAAAGTCACAAGCGTGCGACATGCGGTCGGCCGTGATTCCGAAGGAATTGCACCAGCCGGCCGCGCGAGCCGAAACGGAAGACAGTCCAGTGGACTGTCTTCTCGGCGCAGCCTTCCTCATCATCTGTCGATCCCGTGGGCAAAGTCACAAGCGTGCGACACAATGCGCATATGCTGATTGATGGACTTGATGTGACCATAACCCGAAAACCCATCAAGAACCTGTATCTGCGGGTCGGCCCTCCGAGTGGGAACATTCGGGTTTCCGCTCCTATGACTGTGTCCGAGCGTACCATTGCGCGGTTCGTCCATTCCAGACGCGCATGGATCCTCACACAGCAGGCCCGCATGGCCGCCGCTGCGGAGCGTCGCGGTGATGCCGGATCCCAGTGGACCATCGAGCGCCTGCAAGCCGCCAAATCCCGCATCGAAGCGCAATTGCCGACGCTGCTGGATCATTGGGAGCCGATCGTCGGACGGAGGCCGACGCATATCACCTTGCGGCTTATGACTTCACGATGGGGATCCTGCACGCCTGCAACGGGGAGAATCAGACTGAACCTGCAGCTTGCCGAACTGCCTCCGCGATTTCTGGAATATGTGCTGGTGCATGAAATGACGCATCTGCTGGCGAGCGGGCACGGCATCGAATTCCAGCGCCGTATGAGTGTCTCTTTGCCGAATTGGCGTGTGCTGCGTCGCGAGCTCAATCAGCGGTTCATCGGATAGGGGCGGCCGATTGAGAGTCTCCAACGGCAATCTCAGCTCTTGCCGCCGTTGGAGCTATCGTCCGCGCCCGGGGAGGAATTGCCGGACGTCGTGCCCTTCGCGGCGTCGGCCCGGCGCACCTCAATCGTCTCGATGCGCCTGCCGTCAATGGCCATTACCACCATGTCATAGCCGTCGTCGGAATGCAGCACATCGCCGACCTGACCCATTTTGCCGGTGTGCGCCAGGAAATATCCGGCCACCGTTTCGTACGGGCCGTCTTCAAGTTCGATGCCGGTCAGATCCGCGAAATCCTCAATGGTCATGCCTCCCTCAATCGTGGCGACCCCATTGACGAAAACCGTGCGCCGCCGCCGCTCGCCGCCCTTTTCGGTCGGCAGATCGTATTCGTCGCGGATGTCGCCCACCAGCTCCTCGGTCATGTCCTCAAGGGTGACGATGCCGTCCGTGCCGCCATACTCGTCGATCACCACAGCCAGATGAATGCCGCGTTTGCGCAGCAGTTCAAGGCTGGGCAGCAACTTGGACGTGCCGGGCAGCGAAATGCCCTCGCGTGTGACATCGCGTACGGTGGTTGCGTTCGGATCACGCACATCCAAAAGGTCACGTACATGCACGAAACCGATCACGTCATCGAAATCCTTTCCAGTGACGGGATACCGCGAATACGGCTGATTCCGTACGAATTCGGCGGCTTCGGCAATTGGCTGGTCGGCGTCGATGAACACCACGTCGGCGCGCGGGCGCATCACCTCGGCCACAATCGTTTCGGAAGCGTCGAACACGTCATCGAGAATCGTTCGCTCGTCCTTGCCGAGATTGGTGTTGGAATTGACCAGGACACGCAGCTCGTCGTCGGACACTTCGGATTCGGTTTCGTTCGGATCGAAGCCCAGAAGACGTACGATGCCGTTGGTGTTTTTGCCGATCAGCCAAATAATCGGCCTGCAGATTTTCGAAAATACGTCGATGGCCGGGACCACTGCGCGGGCGATCTGTTCGGATCGTTGCATGGCGATTCGTTTGGGAACCATTTCGGAGATCACGATGGAGAGATAGGAAATCACCAAGGTGAGCACCACATTGACCAGGCCGCTGGCGAAGCCTGTGGGCACTCCCCACTGCTCGACAATCGGAATGAGATAGGGGGCTATCGACGATGCGCCGAATGATGCGGAGAGAAATCCCGACAGCGTGACGCCGATCTGCACGGAGGATAGGAAGGTGTTGGGATCGTGGGCGATTTTCGCCACGCGGGCTCCCCTGGCATCCTCCTGCTCCATCTGGTCGATTTGCGAACCGCGCAGGCTCACCAACGCCAGCTCGGTACCGGCGAAAACCGACCCAAGGAGAAGAAAGAAGAGGATCAGCGCAATGTTCAAGCCAAGTGACATAGTGCTTTCATCATACGGGGTCGGCATGTCATTGCGCTGGATGCGTTGTACTGTGTTGCGGTGCGGAGCGAAGTTGCCCGGTGAGCTAGAAACTCAGTACTTCGACCTTGCCGGTGGTCAGCGAATAGCGCGCGCCCACGATCATGAGCCGCTCGTCGGCCAGCGCCTCCTGAATGACGCCGGAGCGCTCAACCAGGTCTTCGATGGTGTGCGCGATATGGACGCGCTCGAAGTCCTCCTCGCTGTCCAATTCCGCTTCGCGGGCCATATGCACCGAAATGCCCACGGCTCTGAGAATCCGCGAGTCGGCTTCGCTGATGCGGGTTTCCAGTTCCTCGTCTTTGAGGTCGCCGAGCTTGTCGAGCTCTCGAATGGCCTGTTCGATGGCGCCGCAATGCTCATGGCCGAGCACCACGATCAGGCTGACCTTGAGTTTGTTCACGGCGTATTCCAGTGAGGTGACGACCGCATCGTCAATCATTTGACCGGCGGTGCGCACGTCGAACAGATCGCCAAGACCCTGGTCGAAAATAATCTCAGGGGGTACGCGGGAATCGGCGCAGGCGAGCACGGCGGCATCCGGATTCTGCTGGTCAATCAGCGATTCCCGGGTCTCCCCATCCTGCCACGGATGTTCGGCCTTACCCTCTGCAAAGCGGCGATTGCCCTGCAGCATACGGCTCCAAGTGGCGTTCGCAGTGGATTCCTGCTCAAGCGGCGCGTCAAAATCATCGGTCATGCTGACACATTGTAGTCATCTGCGGTTTTTACATTCGACATTTTTCGAGGCCTATCATAGACACTGCGGGAATGGTTGCTTACTAAGCAAAGATGATTGCGAGCAATCGAAGCAATAACAAGAGAGTAGGGGTTTCCGATGACGAACGATCAGCACGGCGAATCATATGACCCGCAACCTCAGAATATAGATTCTCCAACTACTGTGGCTGCAATATCTGCTAGTCAGTCGGAGCCTCGTAAGCCTGAACAGGCGAAGCGGCGGTCAGACCATGCGAAGTCGGGCGGGAAGTCTGCCACCGCCAGTGTCGCCCGTGATCCTTGGATGGCATTTCGATGGGTATTTACCATTTTGGTTGCACTACTTGCGGCTGCTTCCTTGGTTTTCCCGGTGACTGCTCGGGCCTATGCGCAGCGAGTGGTGGATTCGTTGGATAACGCAACGGAAGCGCCTGTGGTGGATGTCCCCAGTAATACGAAGAAAAATAATGGGCTGGGGATTCGAAGTCTGCCGCTCTTTAATGATGCTTCGATTGCCGCGGTAAAAGCAAATGATGTTGAACAAGGTGCAGATGCTGGTCGGGCTTTATTCGGCGATCAATGGGATGCGATATATGAAGCTGGGAATGTCTCCGATGCTCGTGGTGGTAGTTTTTCAGTGGCTATCGATAATAACAGTGTGCTTGATAATGTTCGTGATTTGGTTCGGCAAGCGCTGAGTAATATGGGCAATAATAAGGCTGATCAGGTGGCTCAGACTTTGGGATTGCTCACATGGTATGGCGATATTCAATCCGGTGCTGATAGGACTATGAGTGGACCGACAGGGCAACTTGTTGCCGCTGCGGCATTGGCGTTGGAAGCTCCTGCCGTATTCGATACATGTGATGTGGATTTACAGGCCGCTTATTATCTTGATTTGCTTGATTGGGGTTATAGCAATGAGTCTGTGGATCGCACACTGCAAGCTTATGATAAAGCAGTTGCCGCATGCGGTACGGAGGATGCCACTGCTGCAGTGATGCAGACACAATATCAATTAGTCGCCGATTATCATGATTCTTCCAGTTCGGCGATTCCTCTGGTACTGCATTCATTGCGCAATGGTCAACTTGATGAGCTGGATGAACAGGCGAAGCAGCTCATGAAAGACCATCCGACTGTGTCTGGTGCCATGTTAACTGCTGGTGATATGTATCGATATTTGGCAGTACTTGCATCTAAAGATGGCATGGGAACTTTCACTGTGAAATATTTGCGTGAACAGGCTGCCATGGCATATGAAACCGGGTCCAAGCTTTCCACTCAGCCAGAGTTGATATGGGCGTTGGGAAAGATCTACAACAATCTGGGTGAGTATGACAAAACCGTTTCACTATATAGTGATAATGAGGCAGCACTTACTGCGCAAGGTGCTTATGGTACGCTTGCCGCAGCCAAGGCGCATACAGGAGATTTTGATTCAGCGGCTTCATTGCAGCTTGAACAGCTTCGTGAAACTGCTGCTGATGTGGATGCCAGCGAGGCCATATCCATTGCCCGCAGTACGTATACGGAAATCGATATGGAAAACGGTATTCTTACTGAGATACCCGGCAGCCGTAGCTTGGTCAATTATGTACCCCGTGGCGCCGGTGCCGCAGTTGAAGATTTGGCATGGTATCCCGAATATCGTGACGATACAATGCTTGAAACTATCACGGCTGACGAATTAACCATAGTTACCGTGGCTAATGACATCGTAGCTTCGTCCAATTCGGCCTCCCAGAAACTGCTCACCGAGGGTAATTCTGTTGCAGCACTTTATCTTCAGTACCTTTATCTTGCAGGCAATTATGATGCTCTGGATTCATATTGCGATGCTTCTTCTTCGTCGACCAGTGATATTTGTTCATTGTCTTCCACTCACGACAACACCTTGCCTGTAGCGAGTGAATATACCACTGTAGGTAACACGACTGATAGGTTGCAGAATCTGTGGCGTAGGTATGGCAATTACGATAAAGCTGAGGCAGTGCTGCGCAATGCCGATGATGGTAGTTATCTTATCGATGATCGTCTTGCTGAAATAGCTTATCTGAATAAGGATTATGCCAAGGCTGCTGGATTGGAGCGTCAGGCGGTCGATACAATCCGCAATCAGTACGGGGACAGTGGCCTGACATACTGTGGCCCGAGACAGAGCGATGGCACATATCTTATCTTGAAGTACGGTGTGGGATCGGTACTTCGCCTTGCCACTGCATTGCGTATGACCGGTGATTTAGATGCTGCCCAAGAAGCTTTGAAATCTGTATACGTAAATGCGCAATCCTGTGGTGCCAAGTCTGTTTCCAGCAACAGTAGTGACACTTCGGGCATAGGCAAGTTGGATTTGGTAATGGCATATGCCCATCGCGAGTTGGCTCAAATTGAATATGCTCGGCAGGATTATCAGTCCGCATTTGATGATGCTTCGAAGGCGGCGCAACTGCTGGATTCGTTGAGGAATGGGAATCTCGACGCTCTTGTCCCTCAGCGAGGCGCGGATGAGCAGCTCGCTTCGGTGGCCGCGTATGGCAAGGAAGATTATCAGTCAGCTCTTGAATGGTCGAAGAAGGCGGTTGCATTCGATCCTCACTCGCCGTTGTATCAAGAGGCGCTTGCCGATGCGCAGCGTGCTGTTGGCGGTTCGGTGAGCAATGAAGAATCGAATGATGATAATTCATCGCAAGACCAAACAGATCAGTCCGAGCAGGGCACTGATTCCACATCCAAACAGGTGGACAGCAAAGCGCAGATGATGCAGGCGTATCAGGAGGTCTTGGAAAGCAATGATTCGCTGTTTTCTTCGTGGAATAATCTTGGAGTGCTGCAAGCGCAGACCGGTGACACAAACGCGGCGTTCGATTCGTTCAAGCACGCGGTTGCTGCTCGCGCCGATTATGCAATCGGCTGGTTTAATCTTGGTGTAATTGCTTCCGAGCAACAGGGCATAGAGAATTTTCTGTTGGCGCAAGGTGCTCTGGGCAAGGCCAGCTCGTTGGACAAAAGTCTGAAAGAACAGGATCCTGTTTTGATGTTCGACAATGAGGTCTACCAGTCCGGGCTTGATGTATCGAAAGCGATTCCTGATGATTGGCAGTTGGCGCGGACTATGCGACGCAATACCAATATGTTCACCATCGGCTTGGCCTTGCTGGTGGTGGTGCGTGTGCTGGTCAGTCTTGGACAGGATTGGATTTCCGGCAAGGTGACGGGCAAGGCCATCCCATTCCTTGAGAAGACCGGCGCGCGGGTGTCCGGAGGCCACCCCAATCTTATGACTCGCATTCTGCTGAGCCCGTGGCTGACAACCGTGGTGACGCTGGTGGCGCTGATGTGGATGAGTGGCGCAAATGCCGGCTTGGAATGGTGGATGACATTGCTGGGGTGCGTGCTGCTACTGGCGATTCCGGTAGTTGCCACTTCGTGGGTTGGTACCGGTGCTAAGCCGGACCGTCATCAGTCGTTCTGGCCTGCTTCGGTAGTGACTTTGGCGTTGGCTCCGTTTGGTTTGGGGTTTGCGCCGCCGGCTCCGATGGTAGTGGACGACAAGAATCTTGCGCAGCGCAAGGAGCAGTGGAGCATGCTGCTGCTGGGGCTGTTCACCGTGGCAGTTTGCGTGGCTGGTGCTGTTACCGACGTGCCGGCGACCAGACTGCTTAGCGCTGCGGCGTTGGTGGTTATTGGTTCGGCTTTGACGGCGATTCCGCCGTTGGACGGTGCCAAGCTCAATCCGCCCGCATGGCTGGATTGGCTGATCACCGCGTTACTGACGGCGAGCACTGTGCTGTCGGCTATGGGATTGCTGTAGTAATGAAGGCCGAGTCGGGCCTTTCCGGCTGCCGACTCTATTGTTGCCTGGGACGGAGATCACACGTGAGGGATGTCACACGCCCTGCGTGGAACATTGGGCGACTGGGCAGACTAATTGAGCTAGTCTGAAGACAGCATCACAACATGCCACGCAAGGCGGGCGGAGGGCTCTTCCGCCGGCATTATCTCGCCGTTCTGGTGTGGCTCGTCGAAAGGATGTCCATCATGACGATGCTCCAGCACGAAATCACCGACTTCAAAGCACAGGCTTTTCAAAACAATGAATTCCATGAGGTGACCAAGGCCGATGTGCTCGGCCATTGGTCCGTGTTCTTTTTCTATCCGGCTGATTTCACCTTCGTATGCCCCACCGAGCTCGAGGATCTTGCCAACTCCTACGCCAAGTTCAAGGAAATCGGCTGCGAGATTTACTCCGTCTCCTGCGACACCCACTTCGTGCACAAGGCATGGCATGACGCCAACGAGAAGATCGCCAAGATCGAATACCCGATGCTGGCCGACCCGACTGCGACGCTCGCCAAGGATCTCGACACCTACAACGAGGCCGACGGCACCGCCGAGCGCGGCACCTTCATTCTGAACCCCGAGGGCAAGGTCGTGGCCTACGAGGTGATCTCCTCCAATGTGGGCCGTAATGCCGACGAGCTGCTGCGTCGCGTTCAGGCGTCCCAGTTCGTCTACGAGCACGGCGATCAGGTATGCCCGGCCAAGTGGCAGCCCGGTGAGGAAACCATCGAGCCGAGCCTCGACCTCGTAGGACTGCTCTGATTTCCCGTCTGACGACATGGCTCCCGTCTGCTTGTGCGGCGGGAGCTTCTGTATCAAGGAGACGTATGGATACCAAGAATCTATATGACGTGATCGTTATCGGTGGCGGCCCTGCGGGATTGACTGCCGGATTATATCTGGCCCGCGCCCGCTATCGCGTGCTGGTGCTGGACAAGGACGAGTTTGGCGGCCAGATCACCATCACCGACGAAGTGGTGAACTATCCCGGAGTGACCCGCACGTCCGGCCGTGCGCTTACCAAGACCATGCGGCAGCAGGCCAAGGATTTCGGCGCCGAATTCCTGTCTGCCGAAGCAACCGGATTGAAGCTTGACGGCGATGTGAAAACCGTACACACCACGCGTGGCGATCTCAGAGCCTTTGGCGTGCTGTTGGCCACCGGCGCTTCCCCTCGCAAGCTCGGATTCGCCGGCGAGGCCGAATATGCCGGTCGCGGTGTGGCCTATTGCGCCACCTGCGACGGCGAGTTCTTCGCCAGGCGCGAAGTGCTGGTGGTCGGAGGTGGGTTCGCCGCCGCAGAGGAATCGGTGTTCCTCACCAAATACGCCAGCAAGGTCACTGTGCTGGTGCGCGAGGATGATTTCACCTGCGATGCGTCCGTGGCTGCGGCGGCCAAGAAGAATCCCGACATCGAGATCCGCTACCATACGGTGATCGATGGCGTGGAGGCCGGCCAGAGCGGATTGCGTTCCGCTTTGCTGCGTGACGTGCATTCCGGCGAAACCTCCACTTGGACGCCGGCTGATCAGGGTACCTTCGGTGTGTTCGTGTTCGCCGGCTATGTGCCCGCCACCCAGTTGGTGCGGGGATTGGTGGATCTTGACCCGCAGGGCTATGTGATCACGCATGATTATCTGGAGACGTCGGTGCCTGGCGTCTATGCCGCCGGTGACCTTCGCGTCAAGAACCTTCGCCAGGTTGTCACCGCCACGGCTGATGGTGCGGTCGCTGCCGTGGAACTGGAACGCTGGGCAAAGACCATGAGCGAGACAACCGGTTTGGTGCCGCCGCGTCCGACTTTCTCCGCATATGAGAAGGCCGAAATCGAAGCAACGGTGAAATCCGCCGCGCAGACCGGCACGACGCCCGCTCCCGCACCTGTCAAACGCAGTGCCGACGCCACTGCTGCGGCTTCCATGGTCCGCAAGCCGGGCGAGCTGTTCTCCGATGCGGTCAAGCAGCAGCTCAATGTGGTGTTCGGGCGCATGGCCAAACCGGTGACGCTGTCACTGGATGTGGACGGAACTCCATTGTCCGCTGAGCTGGAAGGTTTTGTCGGCGAGATCGCCAGGCTTTCCGGTGGCAAGGTGAAGGTCGTCGCGCCGCGGCGGGCGGTAGCCTCGGTGGATGATTATGGCCGGGCGACATTCGACCCAGCCGCGGTGCTGCCGGATGCCAGGCCGTGCGTGCGCGTGTTGGTGGATGGCAAGCCAACCGGTTTGGCCTTTCATGGCGTGCCGTCCGGGCATGAGTTCAACTCCTTCGTGCTGGGTTTGTACAACGCCGCAGGCCCGGGCCAGCCGATCGACGATGACCTCGCGGAGCGTGCGAAGACCATCAGCTCCCCGACCAATGTGATGATCCTGGTGTCGCTGACATGCACCATGTGCCCCGAAACCGTGCTGTCCGCGCAGCGAATCGCCTCGCTGAACCCGAATGTGCGCGCCGAGGCCTACGACGTGTCTCATTTCCCGGCACTCAAGGACCAGTATGGTGCGATGAGCGTGCCATGCATCGTCGTTGATCGTGACGGCGAAGCGCAGAAGGTTGAGTTCGGCAGGAAGAGTCTCGCGCAGATGCTGACGTTGCTGGAGTCGTAAGCTCCCCTAAACGGAAAAGGCCCCGCTATGCGGGGCCTTTTCCACCGTACATGTGGTGCCAAATATCAGCCGGTGTTCTGCAGACCTGCGGCGACGCCGGAGACGGTGCACAGGATCAGGTAGGTGAAGCCCTCCTTGACTCCGTGGCTGAGTTCTTCCTTATCCACGCGCTTGCGCAGCGAACGCAGGGCGAGCATCTGGGTGACCGACAGCGCGTCCACGTACGGCGAGCGGATGCGGATGGCTTGGCCAAGCACATGGCGGTGCTGCAGAGGCCACTCGTCGCCGACGATCTTGAGCACCCACTTGCGGGTGAGCTCCATCTCATCGAGCACCTTCTTGTTGAGATCCTCGCGGTCTCCCAACGACAGGTACATCTTGGCGATGCGCTCATCCGTCTTGGCGATCGACATCTCGATGTTGTCGATGAAGGTGGAGAACAGCGGCCACTCCTCATACGCCTTGCGCAGCGTGTCAAGGTCGCCGAACTGTTCGCACGCCGTGCCGAGGCCATACCAGGCGGCCAGGTTGATGCGGGCCTGAGCCCAGGCGAAAATCCACGGGATGGTACGCAGGTCGTCAAGCGACTTGGCGCCCAGACCACGCTTGGCCGGACGGGAGCCGATCGGCAGCAGTCCGATCTCGGTCAGCGGTGTCACGGTGGAGAACCACGGGGCGAAGCCGTCGGTGCCCAGCAGGTCGAGGAAGCGGGCATGGGCGGCCTCGTCGAGCTTGCTGGCCATATCGGCGTACTTGACGGTCATGTCGGTATTGCGCTTCTCCACGCTCGGAGCGGACTGCAGCAGCGTGGCCGCCGCAACGGATTCCACATGGCGGATGGCCAGCACCGGATTGCCGTAACGGGCGAAAATCACCTCGCCCTGCTCGGTGAGCTTGAAGCGGCACTTCACGGAACCGACCGGCTGGGCGAGCACCGCACGGTTGGCGGGGCCGCCGCCTCGGCCGACGGCGCCGCCTCGGCCATGGAACAGCGTCAGATCGATATGGTGCGATTCCGCCCATTTGGCGATACGTTCCTGCGCCGCGTGCAAGGCAAGCGTGGCGGAAGTCGGGCCGGCATCCTTGGAGGAGTCGGAGTAGCCGAGCATCACTTCAAGCTTGCCGCCGGTGGCTTTCAGGCGAGCCTGAACCTCGGGGATCTTGATCATGTCTTCAAGCACGTCCACCGAGTTCTGCAGATCCTCCAGCTGTTCGAACAGGGGGATCACGTCGATGACCGGCACATCCTCCGGGTGCGCGAAGGCGAGGCGGTTCAGCTCATACACGTCCTTGACGTTCTGGGCGCTTTTGGTGAATGAGATGATATAGCGACGGGCGGCCTTGATGCCATTGCGCTTCTGGATGGAACCGAGTGCGCGGAAGGTGTCGAGCACTTCGTGGGTCATCGGCTGCAATTCGCCGCGTTCGCCGTGCAGGCCATGCTCGCGGATATCCTCGAGGGCGCGGGCGTGCACCACAGAATGCTGACGGAACTCCATCTCAACCATATGGAAGCCGAAGGTCTCGGCCTGCCAGATCAGATCCTGCAGCGGGCCGTAGGCGGAACGCGCGGCGCCGGCTGCAGCCAGCGAACGCTGCACCACCTTCAGGTCGGCGATGAAATCGTCGCAGGTGTGGTACATCAGATCGGCGTCGCGCTCGATGGTGTAATGCAGGCGATCGGCGATCACCAGCATGACGGCGCGATGCAGCTCCTTGGTGGAGATCAGCGCGGCCTTGTCGGTCAGGCGCTCGCTCATTTCCTTCTGATGGTTCCACAGGCTTTTAAGATCCATCGACGCGGGCGTGGTCTCCGCTTCCATAGTCAGGTTGCGGCCCACGGTCCGAGTGGCCTTTTCAAGGGCGGCGATCATGTGATCGGAGAACTTGCGGGCCACCTGACGGCTCACCTTGGCCGTGACGTTCGGATTGCCGTCGCGGTCGGAGCCGATCCAGCTGCCCGGATGGAAGAATGCGGGGCACACCGGCTCCACAAGTCCGGCCTTGTCGCCCAGCACCCAGTCGTCGAAACGGCGATACACCTGGGGAATGGTGTGGAACAACGTGTTGTCGAAAATATCGAGGATGGTGTCGGCCTCTTCCACGGGGGTCGGCTTTTTCAGGGCGATCGGAGAAGTGCGGAACAGCGCGTCGATCTCGTTGTACAGGCGACGGCAATTTTCCTTCTTGTCCGTCCCGCCGAGAACCCTATGCGCGCCCAGCAGCTCGGAGATGCGGCGAATCTTGCCCTCCACGGCCTTACGACGGGCTTCGGTGGGGTGCGCGGTGAACACCGGGTGGAATTCGAGGCGGTTCAGCAGCTCCTTGGCCTTGGCCGGCCCCATCTCGTTGATGAGCTTGTGGTAGGCGAGAGTCATTTCGTTCACCGGGTCGACGGCCTCGGATTCGGCCACTTTGGCTTCGCGCCCATGCAGCACGGAAACGCGGTAGTTCTCTTCGCACAGGTTGGCCAGATGGAAATACGTGGCAAATGCGCGGGCCAGAAGCTGGGCGTCGTGCAAATTCATCGCGTCGATGGTTTCCACGGCTTTCGCCAGACCGTTCTGATCCGGATTGGGGTCGACCATGCCGCCGAAATGCTCGGCACTGGCCTCCACGGCATATTCACGAACGGTATCGAATTTAGCGAGCAGCTCGGGATCGAACTCGCCGAGCACATCCCTCAAAATGCGCAGGCACAAATCCATGTCGTGCTTGAGGGAATCCGGCAGATCGCGCTCCTCCGGGCCTTTTTTGCCCGTGCCGGACGCCAGAATACCGGCATCCGCGGCGTTGATCTGTTGATCTTGAGACGTCATCAGACCTCCTTTATCGAACCTCCGGTTGCTTGTCAACCGGTCTTCCGCGGCTCCTCCGCGGTTGTGTGAGACCGGACGTCCCAAGCCCAAAGCCTTTGAATTCGATGGGTAAAAATACGTGATTTCGATTGTAGGCGCGAAATCGACAGTTGTATTACGGGCATTCACATGGTGAAGCATGGAGTCGAGTGCGAGTCGTGTGGGAGCTTTGCATGGCAGCCAAACGATCCCTGCACGTCCTCATTCGCCGCTATGCTTCTCTTTCTCTTCTCAATGGAGTAGATATGAACTGTGATTTTCGGTAAGAGCAAACGAGACAGGCAGCGCACGCAGCGGACGAACACGAAGCGTCATTGCGAGACGCAGCCTCGGGGCGCCATGGCAGTGCGCAAATTCCACACGCACTCCATTCCGCTTGACATGGAAGATATCTCCCGCGACTGGGACAAACCGTTGGTCGACGCCTGCCTTGCGGCCAAAACCAGCGTGATCGTGCGCGTGGGCTCGTTGGATTTGGGGGCGGGCACCGGGTCGTTCCGCGTGCGCGAAATGATGCATCGCATTGCGTATCCGCTGGGGGTGCATGTGCGCGCCGACGTCAATCTCACCGATATCGAAGCCACCTGCACCGACGGCAGGCACCGCATCACCGAAGTCATCGATCTGCCGTCGACCGGCGTGAACACCGAGCGAATCTGGCTGCTGGAGCATTTCGCCGACTGGTTCGCCGTCAATCTGGGGAAAAGTTCGATGTACCACGCGCAATCCAAGCTGTCCGAAGGCGTGGTCCAGCATCTGGAGGAGCGCGACGCATCCCAATATTCAGCTGATTTGTCGAAACAACTGCGCGAAGAAAGCAAGTCTGAAACCGAATCCGCATCCGATGCCGGCGAAACGCGTCAATATGACGACGGGGAGGTGTTCACCGGCGACAGCGATGCCGTGCGGAAGCGGGTCGTTGAACGAATGGCGGCAAACCGCGACAGGGCGACGACATACGCGGAGCATTTGGAACAGGAGCGCTTCGTAACAGGCAAACCCAATAGGGCCGGTCGTGTCCATCAGGCCCCCAAAGGGCAGTACGCCGAGCATTTCGACCATGTGGCAACGGCGGCAGACGACAAGGCGACGGGGCACCGTTCCCGCATTACCGTGCGGCAGGCGCATGAACGCCTGGACCTGATCGAACGGCGCAAACCGCTGTACGCCCCGTGGTTCTCGGGATTCGCCTCTGCGGTTGCCTGCGCGGCCTTCGTGTTTCTGCTCGGCGGCGGCCCATACGACATGATCGGCGCGTTCGTGGGCGCCGGATTGGGCCAATGGCTGCGTCGACGTCTCTTCGCCCATCACCTCAACCAGTTCTTCGTCACATTCCTGGCCGTTGCGCTGGCGGCGCTCGCCTGCACCGGCACATTGCGACTGGTTGGTCTGGTCGATCCGGTGGCGCTGTCGCACGACACCGCCTACATCGGCGCCATGCTGTTCGTGATCCCCGGCTTTCCGCTCATTACAGGCGGGCTTGATATGGCGAAGATCGACTTCCCGTCGGGCATCCAGCGCATCTGCTATGTGCTGTGCATCATTCTGATGGCGACGTTGGCCGGATGGATGGTCGCGTCCCTGGTGCATTTGCATCCGGAGGGGTTCGAGCCGCTGTGGCTGAATCCCTGGTTGAACGGCATGCTGCGGTTCGTCGCCGCGTTCCTTGGCGTGTGGGGATTCTCCGTGCTGTTCAATTCCCCGCAACGCATGTGTCTGGTGGCCGCCAGCATCGGCGCCATCACCGACACACTGCGGCTCACCCTGGTCGATTTCGGCATGGCCGCCGAGGGCGCGGCTTTTCTTGGGGCGTTTCTCGCCGGCATTCTGGCCTTCGTCTGGCGCTCCTCGGTGCGGCACGGGTGGCTGCCGCCGCATCTTGGCTATCCGCGCATCTGCCTGACCGTGCCGTCCATCGTCATCATGGTTCCCGGTTTGTACATGTACCGCGCCATGTATTATCTGGGGAGCTTCGACACGATGAACGCGCTTGATTGGGCGTTCCGGGCGTTTATGGTGATCATCTGCCTGCCGATCGGCCTGGCGATGGCACGCGTCATAACCGACAAATCCTGGCGCTATGACATTTAGCCGAGACTCGACGCTCGGCATGACACAAGGGGAACGGTATGGTTTCGGCGGATTTTTGGGTTTTGACGGCCATGGTCATCTATTTTGCGGCCATGCTTTCCATCGGATTCGCCTATTCAAAACGGTCGAACTCCTCCGCGGCGGAGTACTTCGCCGGCGGTCGCGGTGTGGGGCCGTGGCTTACCGCCCTGTCCGCCGAAGCCTCCGATATGAGCGGCTGGCTGCTGATGGGCCTGCCGGGCGTCGCATATTTCACCGGCTTGGCCGATCCCATGTGGACTGCGATCGGGCTGGCGCTGGGCACCTATCTCAACTGGAAGCTGGTGGCCCGTCGCCTGCGTCGCTATTCGGTGGTGGCCGGCAACGCCATCACCATCCCCGATTTCTTCGCCAAACGCTATCACGATGACAAATCCGTCATCTCCACCATCGCCGCGATTATCATCCTCGTGTTTTTCTGCGTCTATGTGGGCAGCTGCTTCGTCACCGTGGGCAAACTGTTCTCCACGCTATTCGGCTTCGACTACCACCTGACCATGGTGCTGGGCGCCGCAATCGTTTTCGTGTACACGATCGTCGGTGGCTATCTGTCCGTGGTCGCCACCGATTTTGTACAGGGCGTGCTGATGTTCTTTGCGCTCGCCGTGGTTTTCGTCGGCTCGGTGGCGGGTGCGGGCGGCGTGGCCAATACCGCGGACTTTCTCGCCTCCATCCCCGGGTTCCTGTCCGGCGACAAGGTTGCGACCCCATCGCTAAACGAACTTGGCGAGCAGATTGTCCGAAACGGTCAGGCGGTATTCGGCACGCCTTCCGACTATGGCGTGATCACCGTCATCTCCATGTTGGCATGGGGTTTGGGCTACTTCGGCATGCCGCAGGTGCTGGTCCGGTTCCTGTCGATTCGCAGTGTGGATGAAGTGAGGAAGTCCCGTATCATCGCCACTTCATGGTGCGTGGCGTCCCTTGTCTGCGCCATTGCCATCGGTTTGGTCGGCCGTGCGATGATGCCGGCGCATTTCACCACACAATCCGCTGCCGAAGGCATCTTCATCGTCGCGGCACAGGTGCTGCTGCCGAGTTTTCTGTGCGGCATTGTGGTGTCGGGCATTTTCGCGGCGTCCATGAGCTCGTCGTCCTCATACATGATCATCGGCGCTTCGGCGATGGGCGAGAACATATTCCGCGGCCTGTTGCATCGCAAGGCCTCGGATCGTCAGGTGATGCTGGTCGCCCGACTGACGTTGCTGGTGATGTTCCTGTTCGGCATCGTGATCGCTTACGACCGGAACTCTTCGATCTTCCAAGTGGTTTCGTATGCGTGGGCGGGTCTGGGCGCATCCTTCGGGCCGCTGATGCTGTGCTCGCTGTATTGGCGCAGGACGAATCGTCCCGGTGCCGTCGCGGGCATGCTGGTCGGCACTGCCATCGTGGTGGTATGGCACAATTTTGTGAAGCCGCTGGGCGGGGTGTTCGCAATATACGAGCTGCTGCCCGCGTTCCTCCTGTCGCTGCTGGCCATTGTGGTGGTGTCGTTGGCTACTACGCCGCCAAGCGCCGACGTGCTTGATGAATTCGATCACTACATGGATGAGCCGGCTGTAGGTGTCAGTGCACTCGGCGTCCCGCGACGAAAGTCATGACCACATGATGAGGCATTGCGCGCATGGCTTCCGGCGTGGTGATCGCATAGGGGTCGCAATCCAGCAGCACGATGTCGGCGGGGTCTCCGACGCGTGGCCGGTCGTATCCCGTGGCGGTTGAGGACGCCAAGGCGGTTTGCACGCTCAGGCATTGCTCGGGCTGGAATGGCTCGCGATCCGACGATTCGGTGCCGAATGCTGCAGCCGATATTGCCAGCCACGGGTCAAGCGGCGCCACCGGGGCATCCGATCCCATGCGCAGCCGAGCGTCGGCCTCGTGCAGCGCGCGAAACGCGTAAGGTATGCCGGCCGGATTGGCCCAGAATCGCGTGATGACGTCGCGATCGTCCATGGCGTGCTGAGGTTGCACGCTGGCATCGAGTCCCAATGCGGCAAAGCGTGGGACGTCGGAGGGCTTCAGCATCTGCGCATGTTCGACGGAGCCGTGGGCGTGGGTCGCGGCGGCCGCGTTCAGCACAATCGTATTGGCTTCGTCTCCAATGGCGTGGCAGGCGACGTCAAAACCATGCTCGGTGGCCGGGCGCATGTAGTCCTCGATCTGCTGAGACGAGTAGCTCATCACGCCATAAGTCGGCGGCGTGATGCCGGAGTATGGTGTGGAGCAGTAGGCGGAACGCGTGTTCAGAGAGCCGTCCGCGATGAGTTTCATCGCACCCACATGGCCGAGGCCGTGAGAGCCGGGCAGCTCGTCGCCGGTATGCCATCCGGCGTCAATGGCGGCTTGCAGGCGTTCGGGATATACGCCGGCGTCGACGCGCAGCCCGTCAATGCCTTGCGCAAAGCGGCGGATCCAGGTGTTGATATTCTCTGCCATCTCGTAATCGCGGATGCCCACCACGCCTTTGCCGGCGGCGTCCGCCTCGGCCGCGCGTAGCAGCCGCAGCGTCTCATCGGCGGCGCCGGGTGCGTTGTCGAGTTGCGCATAGGCGTTGAACCACTCAAGTTCGCCAACCAGGCCGGACGCTCCGACATGCACTCCCAAGCGTCGGGCGGCCGCGGAATTGACCCATCCGCAATGCATGTCGGCGCTGGACAGTGCGACCGGCTGGTCGCCGGCAGCATCATCGATGGCCGCGAGTGTCGGCTGGTCGCTGTCGGACCACAGTGAATGACGGAACCGCATGCCAACCACAAATACATCGGGGTCGAGCGTACCTGCCGCGCGGCGATCGGCCAGATGCGAACGCAGCATTGCCATGGCTTCATCGGCGCTGCGGGCCTTCAGCAGATCCAGTCGGCCGAATGTCTGCGCCCATTGCGTGAAATGGGTGTGGCAGTCCCATAGTCCGGGAATGGCCCAGCATCCGTCGGCCTGTACGATTGCCGGATCGTCTGAGTCGATGCCGCTTGGCATTGCGGGCATGTCGGTGCTGGCTGGTGCGGGTGTTATGGCGGTGATGGTCCCGTGATCGACGGCAAGATCAACTAAGCCCGCGGCACCCAAAAGACGGACATTGCGAATCAGCATCAGAGGCACCCTTTCCGAGATTGGTAAGACGGTTCCATTATTGTCTGATTATCGTCTATGTAGGGAGTTCCGTCCCAAGGTCATGGCAAATCCCGCAGTTCATCTCCGGCTGCTTATCCACGGGGTTATCCACCGAGCGGTCTGTGTGGTGTGAGTTGTGCACATATCCACTGAGTTGGCAGCGCGAGTGGAATCGGTTTGACAATCGCCATAAGGTCGCCTTAACTCCACTGAGTTCTGGGCGTGGTTCGGTCAAGAATTCGGCGAGATCCCAAGCAAAGACGCTGTGCGCAAAAAGCGCGGAGCATAAGGAGAAGCATGACGGCCGAGTCCATTTCCTTCGAAGCCCTCGTCGAGGCAAGAAAGCGCAGCGCGCAAACCTGCTCCGAATTGCAAAGTCGCACCAAACGGCGGTTCCCCTATGGCCTTGAGACGGCATTGGAGCTGCAAGGCGTAGAAAAACCGAACTTGCCGCCGGGAATGACGGCTTACAAGTTGCCGGTTGCGGTGCTGCCGAACGTCAACGCCAAAACACATCTCACCGGCATCAATCGGGTGATCTGGTCGTTCCCCATCGAAACCATCCACATAGCGGGGACGTATCTGTGTACAAACCCCGCCTGCACGTGGGCGATGTATAGTCATCGGCTGGATCTGCAGGAGCTGGTGGTGCTGGGCGATTCGATGACGCGTCGCGATAGACGGTTGAAATGCGCCAGTGTGGATGATCTGGCCGAATATTTGGAGCGTTGCATCTTGTTCGCTCAGGGAGGGAAGCTGGAAGGTCGGTCGGTGCGTATGTTCCCCGGCTACCGGAATTGCGTGCGCGCATTGCGGCTGATTCGCGAGAACACCGACTCCTCGCAGGAAACCAGAACCCGTTTGGTTCTGCCGCGGTACGGTTTGGATATTCCGCTGGTGAATTACCCATTATCTTTGCCGGGGCGGCTCAAATCCCTCTACCTCGATATGGCGTATCCGGAATTCAAACTGTGCATCGAATACGAAGGCGCTCATCATGCCGGTCAATGGCTGTCGGACATCCAGCGTCGGCAGCTGATTGAACAGGCTGGATGGTACATGATTCAAGTGACGAAATATGACCTTGTCGATAAGTTTGCAGAAGCAAACCTGGCTGAACGCATCGCCAATATGATCGGTCAAATCACAGGGAAAACCGTGCCGTTGACGGAACGAAAGTCAGTGCGGCAGATCAGTGATACGCGTCGTTTGAATCGTAAACCGTTATGGAAGCGGCTGAAGTTTCAGCCTTTACTGCCGCCAGGCATGCCGCAGTATGGCGATTTTGACGATTTCGGTCTTGGGAGCGAGCTTGGGTAGTGCGCAGGGCGGGGTTGTAGCAGGAGCACGGGGTGTGTCGCAATGAATCTACGTTCCGTAGGGTCTTTTTTGGATTTTCTCCAGGTCTACTTCTATTCCGTAGGGCTGGTGTCGAAGTAATAGCCGTTTCAAAATGGCGTAATACCGTTGTCGTTATTGCGTGCTTGGCCCCATTGTCCACTCAGAGTGACCCTACGGAATAGAAGTAGACCACAGCACATGACGAATAAGACCCTACTGAATGCTTAAAGCATTCAGTAGGATCTTATTCAGAGGTCGCCAGAGCTGGATCAGCCCTCAGTACTTCATACCCATGGCGGAACGCACCTGATCGAGCGTCTCCTCGGCGATCGCGTTGGCGCGGGCATTGCCGTCATGCAGAATGTCGCGGATGGTGTCCATATCCTTGGCCAATTCGGCGCGGCGCTCGCGATGTGGTGCCAGGAACTCGTTCACCGAATCAATCACGTATTTCTTCAACGCCCCTGCTCCGGCATTGCCGATCTCTTCGGCGATATCCTTCGGGTCACGGCCGGTCACCAATCCGGCGGTGGTCAGCAAAGCGGAAACCTGCGGGCGCGCGATGGGGTCAAAGGTGATGCGGCGCTCGGAATCGGTCGGGCTCTTCTTGATGAGTTTGGCGGTTTCCTCGGCGGTGGCGCCCAGCATAATCGAGTTGCCATAGGACTTGCTCATCTTGCGGCCGTCAAGACCCGGAATTTCCGGTGCGTCGGACAGAATGGCCGAGGGCTCGGGGAACACCGGACTCTTCTTGGCGTAGCGTTCGTTGAAACGACGCGCGATGGTGCGGGTGATTTCGACATGCGGCAGGTTGTCCTTGCCGATCGGCACCACGTTGGCCTTGCAGAACAGAATGTCGCATGCCTGATGCACCGGATAGGTGAGCAGCAGACCGGTGAGTGCGTGGCCGGATGCCTCCATCTCGGATTTCACGGTCGGATTGCGGTGCAGCTCCGCTTCGGTGACCAGCGACAGGAACGGCAGCATGAGCTGATTCTCGGCGGACACGGCGGAATGCGTGAAGATCATGGTTTTGGCTGGGTCGATGCCGGCTGCCATGTAATCGAGCACCAGATTGAGCACATTGTCCTCGATGTGCTCGGTGGTGTCGCGATCGGTGATGACCTGATAGTCCGCGATGATGATATTGGTGTTCACGCCGCGGTTCTGCATGGCCACGCGTTCCTTGATGGAGCCGAAATAGTGGCCGAGGTGCAGACGGCCCGTCGGGCGGTCGCCGGTGAGCATGGTGAATTTGCCGGGGTTGGCTTCGAGCTTGGCGAGCGTCGCGTCCGAGCGTTTCTTCGCTGCCAGAAAACTTGCGCTCATTTCGTTGCCGGCTGCTGTCAACCGTGCTTCCGCCTGCTCGTCAGTCATTGCCACGTCCCTTGTCATTGTGTGAAAACGGTACAAAAGTTCGCTTTTATGGTAAAAGTTCAAGCCGACAACCGAACAAGTGGTACTCTCTTATGTGATGAATTGATCGAAACTCGAGAATCGTAAGTCAGGGGATCACAGACATGGGTCGCGGACGTCAAAAAGCAAAGCAACAGAAAATTGCCCGTAAGCTCAAGTACCTGACTACGGATACCGATTATGACGAGTTGGCCAAAGAACTGAGCGCCCAGGAAGTCGGTACCGGTTCCTTTGATCCTTTCGCCGATGTTGAGGGTGACGATCGCAGGTCCGGCGTTTCAGCCAAGGTGTCCGATGTTCAGTCAGACTCCCCGTCGGAACGGGACGATGACCTCGATGAATATGCCAAATGGGCTGCCGAAGCGGCCGAGGCAGCGGCGAAGGCTACTAGCGGTGAGCCTTCTTCCGTCGCGGCGTCGGCGAAAGCCACCCCGAAACCCCATCGTCCGATTCCCATTCCCATGCCGAGCGCGCTGAAGCACAAGAAGGCGTGAGAGAGGGCGCGATACCGCTAGAGCGGCAGCAGATCGCTCAGGTCGTCGCGCTCCCCCACCGCGCTGATGCGTCCGGCAGTTTTTTCCTCGTCCCATGTTGTCACGCCGGAGACGAGGCGGAGCCATACGTCGGGTTCCAGTTCAATCACGTCGGGTGGTGTGAGGTTGTGGGGGTCTGAGGCGGGGCCGTCCAGGATCTTGATGGCGCCCCACGGAGCCACGCGGACTTCCACGCCTTCGCCGGGCGCGCGGCATTCGAGCAGGTGCAATGTGTAGCGCACCGCCATGGCCCATGTCTGTCGGGGCATGTCCGGATGGACAGCCAGTCTGAGTTCCTTGTTTTCCGCATTGTCCGCATCGTTTCCGCTCGCCGTCCGAGACGGGCCGCTGCCGGCTATCTGCTTCGCCGCTTCGCGCCACTGATGCCATGCCTCGCGCCCTGTGGCAAGGTCTTGTCTCCGTATAACCGCCATATGCCGTATTGTGGCACGGCTCTGAGATGCGGGCAACGTGGCCGTGGGCCGGCGGTGACGTCGCCGTCCTGCTGCTCTCGATAGTTTGATGGTCTGTTACACAGAGTTCATGCATGTGGTATGCGGCGACTCCCGACACGGGGCATAATGAATGCAGGGAATGCCGCAAGGAAAGAGGGTCTCCATATGACTGAAATCACTGCACCGAAATCTCCGGTCACCACGGCGGAATTTGTCGACGAGATTCGCGAACAACTGAAGTACGCCCAGGGCGTGACGCCGGAACAGGCAACGGAGTCTGACATCTATGTCGCCGCGTCTCTCGCCGTGCGCAAACATCTGATGGATTCGTGGTTCAAAACCCAGTCCGACATGGTCCATGGCACCACCAAGGCCGTGGGCTACCTCTCCGCCGAGTTCTTGCTGGGCAAGCAGCTGCGCAACGCCCTGCTGAATGCCGGCATGATCGGTGAGTTCGATGAGGCCGTCAAGACCTTGGGATTCGACCCGCAGGCGGTTATCGACGCCGAACACGAGCCGGGTTTGGGCAACGGCGGTCTGGGCCGTCTGGCCGCCTGCTTCATCGACTCCCTTGCGTCGTTGGGTGTGCCGGCGTTTGGCTATGGCATCCAGTATCAGTACGGCATCTTCGAGCAGGCTTTCGATAAGGACGGCAAGCAGATCGAGAAGCCCGACTATTGGCTGACCAATGAGGAGCCATGGGGTCATGTCGACTACAACCGCTCGCAGAAGGTTGATTTCGGCGGCGAGGTGGTCGAGGAAGCCGGCAGGAAGGTGTGGAAGCCGTCTTGGTCGGTGCGTGCCGTGCCGGTGGACTATCTGGTTCCCGGGTATGCCTCCGGCCGTGTGAACACGCTGAGGCTGTGGCGCGCCAAAAGTTATGACGAGTTCGATCTGCTCACGTTCAACAAGTCCGACTATCTGGACGCCGTCGAACCGCAGGTCAAAGCCGAGAACATCTCCAAGATCCTCTACCCGGAGGATTCCACGCCGCAGGGTAAGGCGTTGCGTCTGGAGCAGCAGTACTTCTTCGTCGCCGCTTCGTTGCACGATGCCATCCGCGTGTTCTACCCCGGTCAGGACAAGCCTGATCTGACCACCTTCCCGAACAAGATCACCTTCCAGCTCAACGATACGCATCCGGTGATCGGCATTCCGGAGCTTATGCGCATCCTGATCGACGAATACGGCTACGACTGGGATACCGCTTGGGGCATCACCACCAAGACCTTCAACTACACCTGCCATACCCTGCTGCCTGAGGCGCTTGAGGTCTGGCCGGCGAAGCTGATCGGCGAGCTGCTGCCGCGTCATTTGGAGATCATTAACGAGATCAACGATCACTTCCTGGCCGAACTCAGGACGATGACGCGCGACAAGGGGCGCATCGAGCGTATGCGCATTGTCACCGACGAAGCCGAACCGAAGGTTCGCATGGCGTATCTCGCCACGGCGGGCGGCTCGCACGTCAATGGCGTGGCCGAATTGCATTCCCAGCTGTTGAAGGACGTTACGCTGCGCGACTTCTCCGACCTGTTCCCGGAGAAGTTCACCAACGTCACCAACGGCGTCACTCCGCGTCGTTTCGTGCGTCTCGCCAACCCACGCCTGTCCGCGTTGATTACCGAGGGGCTTGGCACGGACAAGTGGCTGAGCGATCTTGAAATGCTCCAGGGGCTGGTTCCGCTGGCCCAGGATGATGAATTCGTCAAGAAGTTCGCCGCCGTCAAGCAGGCCAACAAGGACGATTTCGCCGCCTATGCCAAGCGCGAGTATGGTTTCGATCTCGACACCTCCACCATGTTCAACACGATGGTCAAGCGTCTGCACGAGTACAAGCGCCAGGCTCTGAAGATCCTCGCGCTGATCGCCCGCTACGCCGACATCAAGACCGGCAAGATTTCGGCCGACGACGTGCTGCCGCGCACCGTGTTCTTCGGCGCCAAGTCCGCCCCGGGCTATTACATGGCCAAGCTGACCATTCAGCTCATCAATAACGTGGCTCGCGTGGTCAACAACGATCCTGATGTGAAAGGCAAGCTCAAGGTCTACTTCCCTTGGAATTACAATGTCCGCTTGGCGCAGCACCTCATTCCGGCCACTGATCTTGACGAGCAGATTTCCCAGGCCGGCAAGGAAGCCTCCGGCACGGGCAACATGAAATTCGCTCTCAACGGCGCATTGACCGTCGGCACGCTTGACGGTGCGAACGTCGAGATTCGTGAACGTGTGGGCGCCGAGAACTTCTTCCTCTTCGGCATGACTGTTGACGAGGTGGAGGACCTGTACGACAAGGGCTACGATCCGGCCAAGTACTATGAGGCGGATCCGAGGCTCAAGCAGGCCATCGACATGGTGTCCGACGGCACCTTCTCGAATGGCGACCGCACCGTGTACGCGCCGCTTGTGGCTGACTGGCTGACCAAGGACTGGTTCATGACCTTGGCTGATTTCACCGCCTATACCGAGATCCAGGCCGATATCGAGGCTCTGTATCGCGATCCGCTCGAGTGGAACCGCAGGGCCCTGCTCAACGTCGCGAACTCCGGCTATTTCAGCTCCGACCGCTCGATGGAGGATTACCTTCAGCGAATCTGGCATACCGGCCCGCTTGCTCCGCTTGCGTGACGTTGCTCCGCTGCGCTGGCTGGCTCAGCCGTAATCCGCCGATTTCCCACGTTATGCGCGGAGTGTTCGACGGATTTGCGTTGGCGGTCATGGCAGACTGAATGTCATGGATGACAAACAGGCGATGCGCGGAGCACTGGCGTTGGCGCAATGTGCGGCTGCCGCCGGTGACGTGCCGGTTGGTGCGGTGGTGCTTGACGCGTCGGGCGTTGTAATCGGCAGGGGGTATAACACCCGCGAAGTGCATGGCGATCCATTGGCGCATGCTGAGATTCTCGCCATGCGTCAGGCTGCGGAACACCGCGCCTCCGCCTTGGGCGCTGCATGTTCCGCCACTGCGGATAGCGTCGCCCGGGCGGGCGGATCCCATGCGGCCGCCGCTTGGAATCTCGCCGACTGCACTTTGGTGGTCACGTTGGAGCCGTGTCCGATGTGCGCCGGCGCGTGCCTGCAGACTCATATCGGCCGTATTGTGTTTGGTGCGTGGGATTCCAAGCTCGGCGCCTGCGGTTCCGTCTGGGATATTCCGCGCGATCCCCATATCGGCCACTCCCCCGAAATCTACGGCGGCGTGCTCGAGCGGGAGTCCGCCATGCTGCTCGCCGAATTCTTTGCGCCCAGACGGTGAGGACAAGGAGGCTGCGATGTCGCGAACCGAACGTTTCCAAAGGCAAACTCATGACGGCGCGAAGCTGACGGCTGTCTATCTTGAAGACAGCGCCGCCGGCGCCGCCTTCGGATTGGCGTCATGCGGCGAAGAGCTGCCTCGCATTGTGCACTGGGGCCGCCCGCTCGCCCACCCCGAAACCCTGTTGAATGCGTATGCGGCTCTTAAGCCGCAGCGCGTGTCCGGCGCGCTGGACGAGACGCCATGGCCGTCCATCATGCCCACGCAGGCGGAATCCTGGATCGGCGAGCCGCGAATGGTGTTGCGCCGCGGCGGTACGGAGTTGTTCCCCAAATTCACCGTTGGCGAGGTGAATGTCGACGCGGAGCAATCCGGCTCCATGCGCGCCACCTTGGATTTCAATGCCGCCAAGGGGCCGGAAGACATCACTGATGTCTGCGGCGTCGCACGCACCACCGGCAGGCGCACGGTCCCCGGTGTAACGGTTGCGGCCGCCGACGCCGAATTGGGTGTCGAACTGGTATGGCAGGCGCAGCTCGTTCCGGGCGGGCTGGTCCGTCAACGGGCCACTGTGCGCAATCTGTTTGACGATCGTTCGACGCCTCTGGAAATCGGCCATGTGGAGTTGAGCTTCCCACTGCCCGCATCGGCCAGTGAAATACTGACCACTACCGGGCATCATCTGCGCGAACGGTCCCCGCAGCGCCAGCCGCTTACCATCGGGCGCTTTGAAAAAAGCGCGTTCGTGGGACGACCGGATTTCGACGCAAGCTTGCTGCTGAATGCTGGCCGACCTGGTTTCGGCTTCGAATCCGGTGAAGTGTACAGCGTGCATGTGGCGTGGAGCGGCAATTCCGTGCTGTCGGCCGAACGGCTGCCGTACACGCAGGGGGTGATTGGCGGTGGCGAGCTGCTGTTCGGCGGCGAGGTCATGTTGCCGGGTGGGGCCGATGCCTGCGCATACACGACCCCATGGGTGTATGGTTCCTTCGGCGACGGCCTGAACGAAGTGTCCGCCCGCTTCCACGAATACGTTCGCAGCCGGCACCCGCGTCTGTTCTCGCATGGCCGTCCGGTGCTGTTGAACAGTTGGGAGGCCGTGTATTTCAATCACCGGTACGACACTATGAGGCGATTGGCCGATCAGGCGGCGGCCGCCGGTGTGGAACGCTTCGTGGTGGATGACGGTTGGTTCGGTTCCCGCCGAGACGACACCTCCGGACTCGGAGACTGGCAGATCGCGCAGGAGGTGTGGCCTGATGGTCCGGAATCGTTGAAAGCGCTCGCCGAATACGTGCATGGCAAGGGAATGCAGTTCGGCTTGTGGTTTGAACCCGAGATGGTCAATCCCGACTCCAATGCGGCGCGTGAGCATCCCGAGTGGATTCTGTCGCCCACCGATACGCGACTTCCCATGCAGGGCCGCAGTCAACAGGTGTTGGATCTGACGAATCCGGATGCCTTTGCTTATGTCTTCGATTGCATGGATTCGCTGATTGACGAACTGGGCGTCGATTACATCAAATGGGATCATAACAAATTGGTCACCGAGCCGGTGTCCCGTCGTTCCGGCCGTCCCGCCGTCCACTATCAGACGTTGGCCGTCTATCGTATCATTGCCGGTTTGAAACGCAGGCATCCGGGTCTGGAAATCGAAAGCTGCTCCTCAGGCGGCGGTCGCGTGGACCTCGGCATTCTGGAATACGTCGATCGCATCTGGGCGTCGGATTGCGTGGATCCAGTGGAGCGGGCCGATATCCAGCGCTACACATCGCTGCTGGTGCCGCCCGCGATGATCGGCGAGCATGTCGGCGCCAGCCCCGCCCATGCCACGCATCGCGCCACGAGTCAGGAGCTGCGTATGGCCATGGCATTCTTCGGGCATATGGGCATTGAATGGAACCTCAGCATCGAGCCCCGCGAAGCGATTGACCAGCTTGCCATATGGACGAACGAGTTCAAGAAGCATCGCGACTGGTTCGCCATCGATACCTGCGTGCATGGTGATATCTCCGATCCCGCCGTGCGGCTTGACGGCATGGTGTCGCCGGACCGCGCCGCCGCCGTCTATCGCTTTACGCAACTCACGTCCAGTCAGACGTATCCGTCGGCTCCCGTTCGCTTGCCGGGGCTTGATCCCGCCCGTCTGTACCATGTAAGCCCGCTTGCCCCGTCACTTGATGCGGCGGATTCTCGGATCGCCAACGGGCAGAGCGAACTCGGCTGGTGGAACGGGGAGGGCGTGGTGATGGACGGCGAGGCTCTGCTGCGATACGGCATCCGCGTGCTGTCTCTGCATCCCGCCCAGGCGGTTCTTTTTCAGGCCAGGCAAGTGCGGTGATTCGTGTGTGGCGCGCGTGGGAGGACGTCGGTGGGGAGGCGTGGTCGCGCGTTACAATATCCGGCATGGAACAGAAAGATGTTTTGAAGGCGCTGCAGCGTGACCATGCGGCGGAACTGAAGCTCGCAGCCGAGCGTCTGAAGGGTACCGCCCGTCACACCGAGATCATCCCCTCCCCTGCGCTCAGTGAGCTGACTGGTCACGAGATTCTGCTCAAGCCGGAGAACCTGCAGGTTACCGGATCGTTCAAGATCCGTGGCGCCTATAACAAAATCGCCTCGTTGTCCGATGAGGAGCTTGCGCATGGGATTGTGACCGCCTCCGCGGGTAACCATGCCCAGGGTGTCGCCTATGCGGCCCGTGAGCGAGGAGCCAAGGCAACGATTTGCATGCCGCAGATCACTCCGCCGCTGAAGGTGGACGCCACCAAGGCCTATGGCGCCGATGTGGTGCTGTACGGTGAGGTGTTCGACGAGTCCGCCGCGCGTGCGCAGGAGCTCAGCGCCACCGAGGGCATGATCTACGTGCCTCCGTTCGATGATTATGAGGTGCTGTGCGGTCAAGGCACCATTGGCTTGGAAATCCTTGAGGATGTGCCGAATGTCACCGATGTGGTCGTTCCGCTTGGCGGCGGTGGTCTTGGTGCCGGCGTGGCCTTGGCAATCAAGACCTTCAAGCCGGATGTGCGTGTTATCGGCGCGATTCCGGAGGGAAGCCCGGCCTGGAAGAATTCCCTGGCCGCCGGTCGCGTCGTTCCGGCCGATCAGGTGCTGACTTCGGCCGAGGGGGTGGCCGTCAAGCGTCCCGGAGATCTGACCTTTGCGCTGCTTAATGAGTTTTTGGATGATCTGGTGACGGTGTCCGAGCGCGACATCAACGAGATGATCCTGCTGATGCTCGAGAAGCACAAGCTGGTGGTCGAGGCCGCTGGCGCGGTGTCGTTGGCTGCGCTGGAGCATCTGAACCTGCGTTCGCGCAAGTTTGCCGCCGCCACCGGTCCGCATGTGGTGGTGCCGATCCTGTCCGGCGGCAATGAGGATACGGTATCGATCGGAGCGGTGATTCAGAAGGGCATGATTTCCCGCGGCCGTATCATGAATTTCGAAGTTGAGTTGCCGGATACTCCCGGCCAGCTGGTGAAGGTCGCCACCATCCTCGCCAAGGAACGCGCCAATGTTATTGCGCTGGATCACGATCAGTTCAAGGCTTCGCGTTATACCGACGCGGTGTCGTTGGGCGTCACGGTTGAGACCAACGGTCCCGACCATATCGACCAGGTCTTCGCCGCGTTGCGTGCCGCCGGCTACAGTCCCAAGCGCATTTACTGAATCGGTGTGGAATCGTGCGCTGCTTGCCAGCAGTCGGATTCACATAGTGAGGGACCGCGTATCTGCCAAGTCCGCGGATCATGCATAATGAGCCGGCAATTACCCGGTGACGTGCATGATCCGCTGGATCGGCGAATACGCGGTCCTTTACTGTCGCTGACTATTACTTGCGGAATGTATGCGCCTCAATGATTATTGGCGCTTGTTGGCGGCGATCTCCTCGTCCACCAGTTTCGGCAGCGCAGTGGCGATGTCGTCGCGAATGAGTCGCGTTGCCAGACGGTCATATTGCGTACGGCCCATATTCATAATGGTGATCGGCACCCCGGCCTGTGCTGCCACGGGGACTATGCTGGCCGCCGGCATCACTTCGAGTGTTGACCCGATGACCCACAGCTCGTCGGCTGCACTGGACAGGCGATACGATTTTTCCATCGCGCCTTCGGGAAGATTCTCTCCGAAATACACCACATCGGTTTTGATGATGCCGTTGCAGGGCATGTCGCCGGCATATTTGAGCTTGCGATGGCAGTGCGGGTCGGGGTCGGCGTCCAGTCGGGCCATGATGTCGGCGGTATTGTATGCGGCATGGCATTTCATGCAGTGGCTGGTGCCGATGGTGCCGTGCAGGTTGACGATGACGTTGCTGCTGTTGCCGGCTTTTTCATGAAGCGCGTCAAAATTTTGCGTGGCCAGCAGTGTGAGCAGGCCGGCTCGTTCGAGTTTGGCAAGCGCCAGATGTGCGGTGCCGGGCTGCGCGTTCCAGACGGGTGACTCCTTCTGCCAGCGCCATGAATATTCACGGGCTTCGCGGTCGTGGAGGAACAGGTCGATATCGTAGACACTTGTTTGTTCCGGATGTTTGGTCCATACCCCGTCGGGGCCGCGAAAATCCGGGATGCCGGCCGAGGTGGAGATGCCGGCGCCGGTTAATACTGCGATCTTCTTCATGACTCAAGTCTTAGCACTGATTGGTGCTGGTTTTTTGGCGCTGGTTTCAGGTGGCCAAGATGTAACCGACTGTTCAGATAATTCGTAACATGACGGCGACACACCGGATGGATAATTATTACTAGGAATTTTTTCGGGCATCCGCCCGGGAAACCGCAAATCAAGCGTGTGACGGAGGAAATTCGACACGCCGAGAGAACCGCGTTATTCCAACGGTTCTAGGCATTGTTGCGCTTGCTGATTTGCGTGGGTGTGGATGTTCGTGTATGTTTATCTCTTGCTGCCGCTGAGCTGCTGGTCTTCCTCTGGTTGG
>ERZ808240.1436-NODE-1436-length-29656-cov-5.430492_pt1 | contig 29656 bp, 24 predicted proteins | sample MGYA00521084_ERZ808240 | MGnify/ENA primary metagenome ERZ808240 (study PRJEB31516, sample SAMN03275571) | gut metagenome | biome: mammalia-associated habitat; material: feces | host: Papio cynocephalus | place: Kenya | collected 2012-08-06 ... | reverse complement strand
TGTGGAGATACGAGGCGACGCTCGGATATACCATGGACTTTACCAAGAGCACGGAGGATACCCTTTCCAAGGAATACAGCGCCTCCTTTAATGCCGGCGGCAATGATTCCGTGGTGCTGTACCGTGTGCCGGCAACAACGTATTATTACTCCATCTATGATCCGCAAAAGGGCGATTTTGACTTAAGTGAGAAAAACACCATCGCATTGATGATCCCCGGTCAGCCGGTTTATACCATGCTTGACCGTGAGTATTACGATGAGTTTGCGGTGCTGTATAACGAAACCTACAAGACGGATATAGCAGCGGGGAAGGCAAAAGCTCTGCCGCTGCTGACTGGCCGTGTCCTGCCGGAGGATGCCGAGGGCGACCCGTTTGCCTATTGGTCGAATCCCGCCTCTTCCGACGATTCGGTTACGCCGTTCGAGTCGCTGAGCAAGCAAAAATACGAGCTTGGCTTTGGCGCGAGCAGTATCACAAACGACTGGACCGTCTCCAGCGAGCACGCCGAGGGCGTCGAAATGGCGCACGGATTCTCTGCCTCGATGAAAAGCACTTGGGGCGCGGATTACTTCAATATGGGATTTGCGATTGATTTTAGTTACAGCCATGCCAAGGGAACGGTCTACACCACGACTGAGAGCAGCGGCGCCAGCGGCACGGTCAACAATATCGACCGCCGTTCGCTTCTGTCCTCCTATGGAATCGGCTATGATGTTTCCAGCCAGTATGGCTTTACATGGGATTTCGGTATGCGTACATGGACGGCAGGCGATCAGAAGATCCCCGTGTTCGGCTATGTGCTGACCAATCTTCGTGCAGCGCCGCCCACACCGACGCTGACCGGCGTGTCCGTAACGGATCATCAAACTGCACAAATCACCTGGGAGGCGCCGAAGGAAGACAGCAGACGCCCCTTTACCGGGTATCATATCTGGATGCGCATGGACGACGGGGAGTTTGAGCGCGTGATCGAAACGCCGCTTTCTTCGGAAACTCTTTCCTATACCTACCCCTCGCTTCAAGCGGATACCACCTATACCTTTGCAGTCTCAACCGTGGGCAGCAACGGATTGGCATCGGCACTGTCCAACACCAAAACTTTCTCTACCTTTGCAGGTACCGACGGCAGAGAAATCGAATTCCGCAACAACGGAAACAGCATCCAGTGGCGATATGCGGGTGAGGGCGACGACGCTTACCGCGATCTCGTCTCGCTTGCCGAACTGGCAGGAAATGACGGTGCGGACGGAAAGCAAATTGAGCTGCGGGTATATAACGGATTCGTACAGTGGAAGTACAGCGATGATTCCGTCTGGAACGATCTGATCGCCCTGTCGGATCTGAAAGGCGACAAGGGCGACAAAGGTGATAAGGGTGACAAAGGAGATAAGGGCGATAAAGGCGACCCCGGAGAGACCGGCGCACCGGGACAGGACGGAAAAGACGGTGTTACGCCGCTGATGAAAATAGGGGATGACAATTTCTGGTATATCTCCTATGACGGCGGACAAAGCTGGATTTCCCTCGGTGTCAAAGCAACCGGACAACAGGGCGATAAAGGCGACAAGGGTGACCCCGGAGAGACCGGTGCACCGGGACAGGACGGCAAGGACGGAACAAACGGCGTGAACGGCGGAAACGGTGCTGACGGTAAAAACGGGAGAGACGGTAAGAATGGGGTCGGGATTGCCAAGGCGGAGATCAATGGGGACGGCGAGCTTGTCCTCACCTATACCGATGGCAAAACGGTCAATCTCGGCAAGATCGTCGGTGCGGACGGTAAGGACGGCCTGACCCCCTTTATCGGCGAAAACGGAAACTGGTGGATCGGGGAGAAAGATACCGGTATGAAAGCGGCGGTGGATGCAGCTGCTCCCGCAGTCTCCGGAAACGTATCCGCCATGTCCCGGGCATTGATTGTCATCGGTGTTGTAGCCGGACTGGCGTTGCTTGGCAACCTCGGCTTGATTTTGTACATGGTGCTGAAAAAGAGAAAGGGTTCTGTATGAAGTCGCAAAATGGAGAGAACAATATGAAAAAACGAATCTTTAGTATCCTGCTCACCGTATGTATGCTGTTCTGCCTTGTGCCGATAAGCGTGTTTGCCGAGGGCGTCTACGAGGCTGCTGACGAACACCTGAGATACGCGCTGGATGATCCCACCTATAGCGTTTGTCGGTTGATTCAGAACATTATAATCAGCAAGCCCTTGGAGATCACCCGCGAAGTCACACTGGATCTCAACGGCTATGCGCTGGCATTGGGCGGCGGCGGCAGCGTCTTTGTCATCAAGGACGGCGGCCATCTGACCGTTATCGACAGCGGACCCGATGCAGAACACAAGTTCCTCCCAAACAGCAACGGCCTGTGGGTGTGGGAGGAACGAGACGGTACAGAGACCGTCTCCGGCGGCGTCATCACCGGCGGCAGCGCCGAGTACGGCGGCGGTGTGCTGATTGAAGATGGCGGCCAGCTGACCCTGGAGAGCGGCAGCATCGTGGGCTGCTATGCCTCCGGCAGCGGCGGCGGCGTGAAGGTCAAAGGCTTCACCCAGTCCGGCATATTCGAGATGAATGGCGGCGCGATCATCGGCTGCGTTGCGCCCTGCGGCGGCGGCGTGGGAACAGACTACGACAGTGAAACGGTGTACGGCCAATTCATCATGACCGGCGGCGTGATCGACAGCTGCGTAGCCACCGAAAGACATGGCGGCGGCGTTCGGGCCGACGGTCTGTTCACCATGACCGGCGGCACGATCCAAAACTGCACGACGAAGGCATCCCTCCCCCCCGAAGATCGCACGGGCGGCATATTCCTTAGCGGAGATGGTCGGAATATCATTAACGGCACGATCATTTCAGGAAATGTCGAAGACGGAAAGTACATCTTCGTGAACAACTGTGATGTGACCATCGGTGAAACCGCCAACATTCAGGCGAATATATACGTGCATGATGGCGGCACGGTCGAAATGAACGCCAAAGCCACCTTCAACGGCGCGGTCACTGGCAACGGCTCTATGTATACCCCGGTGAAAAATGAGAGCGAATTTACCAACGCCGTGAATAACACCGGCGTCAGCACCATCCGCCTGACGGCCGACATCACCCTCTCCTCCCGCCAGAACATCACCCGCAGCCTCACCATCGACCTCAACGACCGTGTCCTGAAAATGACCGGCAGCGGAGTCTTTGATGTCTACTATCCAAACACCCGCTTGACGCTGACGGACACCGCGGAAACAAAGACTCCGAAATATTTCGACAGGGACGAAAGCACCGGCCTGTGGACGCTGCGGACGGATAACACCAAAAGCGCCTACTCCGTCACCGGCGGCGTCATCACCGGCGGCAGCGCTATAAATGTCTTCTCGAACGGCACAGCCATCATGAACGGCGGCAGCATCGTCGGCTGCTCTGCTGACAAGGGCGGCGCTGTAGTTGTGAATGGCGGCACGTTCGAGATGAATAGCGGCGCTATCATCGGCTGCGCGGCCACCGACGGCGGCGCTGTGTACGTGTTCAGCAACACATTCACCATGAACGGCGGCAGCATCGAGGACTGCACGGCCAACGGCGGCGGCGCAGTGTTTGTGAATGGCGGCACATTTGAACTGACCAACGGTGAAATCAAAAACTGCACGGCCACCGATGGCAGTGCCCTTTACCTGAGAGGCAAGATGAACGCCAACGGCGGCACGGTGGGCGGCACGGTTGTGCTCGACGTTAAGACCGACGGCAGTACAGGCATCATCCAGGGCAGCGGCAGCACTGTCACTCAGTTCAACGGCGCTGTGACCAACTATGGCGAGATTGGTCACGGCACATTCAACGGCACAGTGACGCTCGGCAGCTCTACTCTCAGCGGCACGATCAGCGGCGGTATATTCAATGGCCCGGTAACAACGGATTCCGAAGGAGAAGCCAAAATAAGCGGCGGTGTGTTCAACAAGACCGTCACCATCAACCGGGGAGAAATCACCAAGGGCACATTCAACAAAGATGTGGTGGTGTACAATGCCCTGGGGTCGTTTAGATGCACTACGCTCACAGGCGGCACATACAACGGCCTGATCATAAACAAGAGCGCATACGCCGCATTCGCCGGCGCACACAGCCCCCTGGGCATCGTTGAAACAAAACCGTCAAGCCAGTATAGTAATGACCAATACCGCACAGTCACCTTCGACCCGGCGGGCGGCACGATGGAATACCCGGTGCGCTATTTCTTCGATGACGGGAATATCTCCAAGCAAATCGTACCCGCCCCCCGGGCTGGCTACTTCTTCGCCGGCTGGTATAAGGCTGACGGCACGACATGGAATTACAACGATACCGTGGGCGAAGATGACCTGACCCTCACCGCCCACTGGACGGCCTGTGACCATAGCGGCCACACCGGAGCGCAACCCACCTGCACGACCTCAGTGACCTGCACCGCCTGTGGCGGAGAGATCGCCAAGCTAGGTCACGATTGGGGCACGTGGACGTCCAACGGCGATGGCACCCACACCCGCACCTGCCAGCGGGATAACGCCCACAAGGAGAGCAATACCTGCGCCGACCCCGACAAGAACCACATTTGCGATACCTGCCACGCGACCCTGAGCCAGTGCGACGACGCGAACAAGGATCACAACTGCGATTACTGCGGAGCGACGCTGAGCCAGTGCGCTGATGCCGATAAGGATCATCGGTGCGACCTTTGCGGCCAGACGATCTCCAACCACAGCGGCGGCGCAGCCACCTGCAGGGACAAAGCGGTATGCGAGATCTGCGGGGACGGCTACGGCGAACTGGATGCGGCCAATCACGCCGACCTCAGACACGTCGGCGCCAAGGCCTCCACAAAGGACGCCGAGGGCAACATCGAATACTGGTATTGCGGCGGCTGCGGCAAGTATTTTGGCGATGCGGCGGCGACCGGGGAAATTGAAAGGGCCGATACTGTAACGGCCAAGCTGGCGGAACAGCCGACATCTCCCAAGACCGGCGATAACAGCACCGTGATGCTGTGGTTTGCACTGCTCTTTATCGGCGGCGTTGGTACGGGGCTTACCGTCAGGCATAAAAAATCCTATCGACGCGGAGGGAATGGGCAATGAGGAAACGCATTCTTAGTATCCTGCTCACCGTATGTATGGTGCTCTGTCTTGCACCGACCAGTGTATTCGCCGAGGGTGAGACGGCGGAGGGTTCATCTGCCATACGGTCCGGCACAGACGCTATCCACGGATATAACGCCGAGAGCGGATACAGCTACATCTATTACGGAACCCATAATAACAGCCCCATCAAATGGCGTGTGCTGGACACCAAAACCAATACGGGCGCCTCCGACGCGCTGTTCCTGCTGACGGATGAGTGTATGGGGAGCTTAAGCAACGGGTATATACAGTTCAATCCGGCGGACAAAGCAGACCGATATCTGTGGAAGGGCAGCAACGTGCAGACCTGGTGCACAAACTTCTACAACACCGTTTTCACAACGGCTGAGCGCGCGCTGATTCCTGCGGTAACTCAGGCAAACAGCGAGTATCTACACAGAGAGGCGGGGTCGCCGTCGTATTCTCCTGCTTTTAAGTACCAAACAGGCGGTCTTGAAGCGGAATATGTGTTTGCGCCTTCCATTCAGGAAATCAACAATGCAAATTACGGCTTTGCAACTGGGTACTCGCGTATAGCAGGGCCGTTTATGACTGAGGAACTTGGCTCGCGGTATTGGATTCGTTCGTATTTCAATAATCTTCCGCACTATGTCGGCGAATATGCGAACATGACCGGCGATCAGATTGCGACTTCAGCTGCTGTCCGCCCGGCGATGAACCTCAGTACCGCCGGCAACAGCATTCTCTTTGCATCCGCCGCCGTGGGCAGCAAGTCCGACGGAGGGCTGCAGCCCGTTTCCCAGAATTACACCGGAAACGAATGGAAGCTGACCCTTTATGACAGCACGCGCAACGACTTCATGGTGACCACCACCGAGGTTTCCGCCTCCACCAAAGGCGATACCGTAGAGATATCCTATACCGACGCGAAAACCGGCGCAAACGAATATATTTCCGCGCTGATCTTTGATGAGGTCGGCAACACGATCTATTACGGCCGCAGCAACGCCCCCCTCGCGGAAAAAGACGGCACGGCACAGCTGACTATTCCTGCCGGTTTTGCCGAGGGCACCTATACCCTCAAGGTCTATAACGAGCAGTATAACGGCGATCGCAAGACCGACCTTGCAAGCGGTTTTACGAATGTCACGCTGACGGTGGAAAAGCGGGTCGACGAACAGTTCACCCTCACTCCCGGAGGCAGATACTATTTTGACCTTTCGGCAATGGATATTCCCGGCACAGCAAACAGCAATTTGCCGGACAGCACCCTGCATTATGTGCCTTTTACCTATGTGGGCACGGTGGACGCCTACAAGCTCACGTCGGAGACGGCAACCACCGAGGAGTATGCGCAGGAAAATCAATATGAACACAGCCTGTTTATTGCAAACTACAATGTAACGCAAACGGTAAGCTGGGATGACCTGAACATCGCAGGTCTGATTTTCGGCAAAGACTACTCTGCCGGCGGCGTGGACTATACTCTGCGTGCACCGTCTGAGGGAAGTGTTGCAGGCTCGGGTACTTCCATGCGCTGCAAGCCTCAAAGCAACGAATGGGACACGATACTGGATAAGGACGACAGTTATATTAAAAACTGGAGCAACATATCTTCGTGGGGTCAAGATACTGATTTAACTTTTGATTCGTTCCGCACGATTCGCGGGGAAGAATTGGAACGCTACTGGAACGCCAGCAAACAAGATGTTCCACTTTGGACCATCGGTTACCGCCCCGTTCTTGAACTGCCTACCGATCTTGCCGCCGATAGTCTAAAGGTGGTTGAGGTGCGGACGGGTGAAACAAAAATACCCGGCGAAACCGGAAACTGGATCAACATTATCGTGAAAAAGGGTGAGAGCTTCACCGCCCCCGCTGCCGAGGGTCTGCCCCGACCGAACGGCGTTTCGGCAGACGCACCGCTGTGGTGGACAGACGGAAATGGCAACTACTACAAGCCCGGTAGTACAGTGCCCGCAAATGTTTCTATGATTTATCCCCTCTGGAGCGGCTTCGGCTTGCTTCTGGATCGCGGCGACGGCGCGATAGAGGTCACGCCGGACAATTATACCGATATTTTCGGTGACGGAAGTGCATCTTTCGTTTTACCGAGGGGTGAATCCTTCAGCGACCTTATAAACAATTATCGGCTGAACGAGGCGGAGCGTCAGAAAATCTATTTGACCGGCAAATACGGTGAAAATATATTCCCGAACCTGAAGCTGAAGAACGCAGAACTGACCTCCGTGACCCTTAACAAAAGATACATTGAACAGCAAAGTCCGCTCTTTATCACACCGGACGGAGAGAACACCGTCGGAAGTCTGAACGGAGTTAGGGGAAGGTCGTTGACTCTTTCCATTCTCAGCGGCGGCACGCTGGCGCTGAACAGCGTATCGGACTTTGGTGTCTACGCCCAGAACGATGTCGGCGTTACGGTAACGGACGCTCTGAGCGTGGGTCGCATCTATATGTTCAGCGGCTCGCTCACCGTAACGGACGATACACAGGCTGTGACGCTGGGGGAAACCTTCGACGGATTCTATCCGCTTGATGTAAGGTTGTTTGCAGGTGATTCGGCGCAGGATGCCAAGGAAGTTACAGGATGGCAGCTTTCCCCCGAAATGCGGGAATTATATAGGCGCTTTTATGCAGGCGAAACGCTGACGAGTGAAGAAAACAACGCTCTGATAAGTGCAGTCAAAGGTCAGTGGGATGTCATACGCACGCAGCTTTCCGGCAAGACCTATGCACGCTTTGCGAACGCCTGGAATGTGACCTATCAACCCGGTGCAAACGGCACAGGCGACGCAGTAACGGATATGAAGTTCTATAACGATATCCTCACGCTGCGCGGCAAGCTGTTCACCCGCACGGGCTACACGCAAGTAGGCTGGGCGACTGTTGACGGCGGCGAAAAGATTTACGGTCTTGATGCTGTTTATACCCAAAACGAGGCGCTGACGCTCTATCCCGTTTGGAACGCGCATCAGTACACGATCACCTTTGATACCGCCGGAGGCAGTAGCATTGCCAATAAAACAAATGTGAACTGGACCGACAAGGTGCTTGAGGGCGTTGAATCTCCGGTTAGAGACACCTATGAATTTATCGGTTGGACATACAATGGTAAACCCTTTACAGCCGATGCTACTTATGCCGATCTTGCGGTCGACGATAGTATAAGAAGCATTACCCTGACGGCAAAGTGGCGGGATATCGAAAGCCCGACCGGTGAAATCAGCATTGGCACAAACAAATGGAAAACACTCCTCAATAACATCACCTTCGGGCTGTTCTTTAAGGACACGCAAACGGTGACGATTACCGCAGCCGACAACAGCGGCGAGAAGGTTAAGGTCGAATATCTGCTCTCCGGTCGGGAGATGACAATACTTGAACTTGCAGATGCGATCTTCACCGAGTATAACGGCTCCTTCAGCATCAATCCCGATCACAAGTATATTATATACGTGTCGCTGGTCGATACTGCGGGAAACGGCCGATACATCTGCTCGGACGGCATTGTGCTGGACGGCACAAGCCCCGTGATCACCGGCCTTGAGAACGGCAAAACGTATTGCGCGGCACAAACCGTTACCGTTGACGAGCAGTATGTGGATACCGTTACCGTAAACGGCACGGCGGTCACGCTGGACGAAAACAACCGCTTTGTCCTCGCCCCGGCAGTCGGCGCGCAGGAAATCGTCGTTACCGACAAAGCGGGCAACACCGCCGAGATGACCGTGACGGTCAACGATGGGCACACCTACGGTGAATGGGCATCGAACGGCGACGGTACGCATACCCGCAAATGCACGGTAGACGGCTGCAACGGTTCCGAAACCAAGGACTGCTCCGGCGGAAAAGCTACCTGCGCCGAAAAAGCGGTATGCGATACTTGCGGAAAAGCCTACGGCGAGATCGACGCAAATAGCCACGCTGCCCTCAAGCACGTAGAAGCAAAGGCAGCGACCAGGGACGCTGAGGGCAATATCGAGTATTGGTACTGCGACGGTTGCGGCAGGTATTTCGGCGATGCCGCGGCGACCAAGGAGATCAAACAGGCGGACACGGTAACAGCCAAGCTGCCGAATGTTCCGGAATCGCCCCAAACCGGCGATCGCAGCAACTTCCTGCTGTGGATTGCGCTGCTGTTCATTGGTGGCGGTGTTGCTATCAGTATAACTGCAATTGGCAAAAAATGCTCAGCAAAGTAAGGAACATAAAACGGCAAAGTGGCAGGCTCAATTGATTGAGCCTGCCACTTGCCGATATGCTTTATTCTTCCATCATGGGCGGAATAAACTTTCCTATTGCATTTCGCGGCTTCGGATGGCAAAAGACAAAATGGAACGCCGATGGTTTTCTTTGAATGCCATGGTTCACTGCCTTTCGTGAATAAGAATCTGCAAATTGCGGAAGGTATGTGCTGAGGTTTGCTTGAATGAGCAGTTCGGATTTTGCGCGGCAAAAGCGCTGTTCTTATTGAGTTGCTCCGTATACGTATTCAGTTTCTCGCGGAATTTCATAAAATCTATTCCGTGCCATTTAGATGATGCCATTACACACGCAAAAGCAAAGTGAGAATCAAGACCGCTTTCCAAAAGTGTCAATTGCCACTTCGGAAATTATATTGAATCTTGACTCTGTGTAGGATACAATTATTGTGTTAAAAATAATGAGAGTAGAAGCTACAGAATACCGAAAAAGGAAAATCAAACTCCGACAGAGTTTTTGTTGCGGTTGATTCCGCAGAAGGGAGCAAATCAATATGCCAAAAACAACCATAAAAACCAAGCTGCTGACAGCACTGCTCACGCTGTGCATGGTGCTGTCACTGGCGCCGATCTCGGCATTTGCGGCTGAGTTGAATTTTCTTCCGCAGGGAGTAACATACTTTAGAGACAACAAGCACACATATCACACACAAGTCAATGTAACTGCCAATGTTTCCGTTAAAGATTCGGATGACACTGTGGTTGAAACCACACAAGTAAGTAAAAGTACCGAAGAATATTTAAAAGGCGGTGTCGGTGCATTGCAGACCGAACTTGCAAAGCTTCAGACCGAGATCGAAACACCGTATCAAGCCAAGGGAACTGTTACACGCGAAAATGAGAGAGTACAGGCGATTCTTGACCATTTTGAAAATGCGACTTTTTATGCTTTCAACCCCTCATCCGGCGACCCGGTCGATTTTTCCACGGATTTAGATACAGCAAAGCAGTATTTCAGTGAGCATCCGGATGCAACCGGCACTTTCACTGAACTTCTGGATATGCACGAATATCAGAAATGGAATTACACCTATGACCTGACCGTACAGGAGACCAGTCAGGCGGAAAGCACTATCACGGCGGCAACAATCGAGAATGTGAAATTCAACTATCAGCCGGGCGATGCCCCGCAGGCAACGGCGCAGGTGGCCGCTGCCGATGGGGACAAATACGAGATCGCTTACGAATGCTGGCAGCAGTTTGAAAACAACGAACCTGTTGCCGCCTGGTATTCCGATAACGGCTCACACGGCTCGTTGCCGACCATCACTGAATTTAAAAATGGAAAAAAATATGTATATTCCCTTATGTTGAGGCCGAAAGACGGATATTCATTCAGCAGCGAAACTGTGATTACAGTGAACGGGCAAAAAGTATCGGCGCCTTTCGTCGGCGGTTCCATGTATATCCCCTCCATTAAGACGATTACGCCGACCCAACCGAGCAGCGCGATCACTTCCGTCGATGTGGAGAATGTGAAGCTCAACTATCATCCGGGCAATGTCCCGCAGCCCACGGCCAGACGAACCGGTGCCGATCAGGACAAATACGATATTCTCTACGAGTGCTGGGGAAAGCGGGAGAAGGATGCCAACGACACTCTGACCACAGTTGCCTACTGGTATTCCGATGAAAGCGGCTATTCGGACGGCGACGTTCGATTCGATACCTTTGAGAAGGGCGGAAGATATCAATACTCCGTGAGACTGCGGGCCAAAGACGGCTATACCTTCGACAGCGGTTTGAATAATGAACAGGTTACACTGAACGGAGCAAGTCTGCCGTTTGGTTCCTGGGTCAATGTGCTGGATGACGGCAAAACCTGCCTCATCACCTACGGAACGGAGACGCGTCCCGGCCAGACGGTTGAAGCGATCCGCTTTGACGCCGTTATCAACTTCGATGCCGGAGATAAACCGCGTTTCAGCAGCGGTGTCGTTGATCCGATCGTTGACACCGATCACCAGCGTTGGGATGCCAATGACGGCAGCGGTTACGGCATCACATCCAGCGATTTCTGGAACACGCGCTACAACGGCAAGCTCATTACGGCATTTGAAGCCGATAAGAGCTATACCTATGGCGTGTATTTCAAGATTTCCGATGTAGGATTGGAAGAGGGCTACCGTTTCGATATGAACACAAAGCTCTATATCAACGGCCGGGAGATCACTCTGACGCCCGATCAGATCAGTCTGGACGATGGCGGCGAGACTATTTGGTTCAGCAATGTTTTGACTATGACACCGGCGCCGGCAATGGTATGGCAGAAGATTGATGTGGTGGAGATCGAGGGCGCGACCGTCACCTTCAAATCCGGCGATAAGCCTGTCTTCACCGGCAAGACACCCGAAAACGCCCCCTATATCTATCAGTTTGAATGCTGGGAGACCAAGGACGGAGCCGGTGTAAACTCCGCTGAATTCTTTGATAATGCCTATGAAAAGCATATCACCGCCTTTGAAAGCGGCGAAACCTATCAGTATATTTTGTATTTCAAGGCGAAAGATGGCTATTACTTTACCGCTGATACCAAGATAAGCATCAACGGCACCCTCTATACCTATAGACTTGTCAATGTGGACCCGGATCACGATTCCAGCGGAAGAATGTACACCTTCTGGGCCTACACCGACCTCACCATGACCCCCGCCGGCCAGTCCGGCGGCGACACTACGCCCGGCGGCAATCCAAAAACCGGTGACAGCAGCAGCTTCGTGCTGTGGGCGGCGCTGCTCTTTGTCAGCGGCGGTGTTTTTGCCGGTGTGACCGCGGTGCGGAAAAAGAAAGCGTAATCCGGGCCGCCCTATGCGGGAACCGGCAGGCCGGAGCCTGCCGGTTCCCTGGGCTTGGTGTGAAATCCCCCCGGTGTGTTAAAAAGACTGTGTATGCATGAAAGCCCCCGGCTTGGCCGGGGGCTTTCATGCATATGTGCTCCACCGGGGGCAAGGGCAGCCGCACCGCTCACAGGGCGCTTTGCTCCAGGATCATCCGCTCCAGTTCGGCGGCAGCCACGCTCAGAGGCTGCTCTTTTCGCTTTATGATCACGATGTTCCGTTCCGGGATCGGTTCTTTCAGGCGGATCCGGCAGACCTCACCCCCGTCCCGCAAGAATTCCTCCGGCACAAAGCCGACGCCCAGATCAGCCTGCACCATCGGCAGAATCTGGTCCGCCGTACAGGCTTCGATGTCCGGCTTATAGGCGGCCCCGTGCTGCGAAAACAGCGCAGAATAAAAGGCAAAGGAGGCCGTGTCCCGGCCCAGTGTAATGAGCGGATAGGAGGTCAGCTCCGCCAGCGACACCGGTCCGTCTGCCAGCTCCTTGAAATACGGCGAGCAGACGGGCACTTCGGTGATGGGTCTGACGGCCGTTTCGCAGAGCGAGGCGGTTTGCGCCGTGGGGGTCGTGACGACGGCGATATCGGCCGAGCCGTCTCGGAGCGCGTCGATGGCCTGAGGGGTGGAGTGGTTGCTGATGCGGATATGAATGCCCGGATACAGGAGTCGGTATGCTTTCAGCACCGGCAGAAGCAAGCAGCGCAGTGCCACCTCGCTGGCGGCGATATACACGGTGCCCTTTTGCAGATTGCGGCTCTCGGTCAGCTCCGATTCTCCGGCCTCGATGTGCTCCATGGCGATGCGGATGTGGGCATACAGCCGTTCCCCCTCCGGCGTCAGCCGCATCCCTTTCTTGGAACGCAAAAACAGCGGACAGCCCAGCTCGTCCTCCAGCTTCTTGATCGTGCGGGTCATGTTGGGCTGGTTGTTCAGCAGCAGCTTTGCCGCCTGTGATACGGTTCCGTATTTCGCCACATAGTAAAAGACGCGGTAATAGTCGTAGCTGACGTACATGGCGCTGCTCCTTTCGCCTATGTCATTTGGATATATCGGATATGTCTGATGTACATTTTACACATGGGACAAGTTGCATTATACTATACCCGTCTGCGGAAGTCAAGAAGTGGCGCTTCGGTGGGCATTTTGCGGCGGACACAGCGCCGGGCCCACGGGAATTTGCCCGGATGAATGAAAAAACGGTCGGGGGTAAACCGCCGGAGAAGGAGAACCGTATCATGCGCACAGCGAAACCGTTTCACGGACAGATGTCCGACAGTTTTCGGGCGGCCGTATTTATCGTTTTATCCGGCGGCTTTCAGGATGCGTATACCTATATCAGCCGGGGCGGGGTGTTTGCCAATGCGCAGACCGGCAATATCGTGCTGCTCAGCACGGCCCTGTTTCAGCGGGAGTGGGCGACGGCGCTGAAGTATCTGGTGCCGGTGGCGGCCTTCGTTGCCGGCACGGCGGTGGCCGAGTGCGTCCATGTGCGCCTGAAAAGCTACGAGAAGATCCATTGGCGGCAGATCATTCTTCTCGCTGAAATTCTGCTGCTGTTCCTTGTCGGTTTTTTGCCGTCGAGCGTCGATCCGCTGGCAAACGCTCTGGTCTCGCTTGTCTGCGCCATGCAGGTGCAGACCTTTCACAAGGTGCGCGGGCACGTCTATGCCAGCACCATGTGCATCGGCAATCTGCGGGCGGGCACCGAGGCGCTCTGCGCCTATTTCCATGTGCGCGATCGGGTGATTCTGCATAAGGCGCTCACCTATTTCGGCGTGATCTTGATATTCGGCGTCGGTGCGGGGCTGGGTAGCGTTCTGACGGTTGCCTTGGGCGATAAGGCAATCTGGCTGTGCTGTGTTTTGCTGTCGGTCACCTTTGCGATGATGTTTACACCTGAAGAATAGCGGGCATCTACGGATACACTGAGCCTCCGGCGAAAGCCGGAGGTTTTTTTGCGCGTGTTTTTCGGTTCTATTCCGCCGGACAAGGCCATATACATGGGACAAGAGGTGAGGACAAGACGGCAAACCGTTGGTCCGGATGGATGTTGGGCGCCGGGATGGCGGCGGCTCTGCCGGGATAAATCTGACCTCAATTCTGCAATAAAGGATGAGCGCATACATGGATTGGACAATGCTGGAACCGTATCTGCCGGGGAAATGGCTGCGGACGCTGGCGCGGCTGCCGGAGCGGATACAGAGGCAGATACAGGAGCTGCGCCTGCGCAGCGGGCAGCCGGTGACGGTGTCCATGCCCGGCGGGGACGGGTATCTGGGGCGGTGCGGCGTAACGGAACTGAAGCAGCCGGGGGTGTTTATATGCACCGCCGCCGATTTGGAGCGGGTTTTTCTACGGCTGTGCGAGGAATCGGTGTATGCCCATGAGGAGGAGCTGCGGCAGGGGTTCGTATCCGTCGCCGGCGGGATCCGGGTGGGGGTCGCGGGCACGGCCGTTTACAGGCCGGACACGCCCGGCGGCGGGGTGCAGACGGTGGAGCAGATCACCTCGCTGTGCATCCGTTTGCCCCGTCGCCACCCGGGCAGCGCCGCCGGGCTGCTGCCGCTGGTGGATACGGAATGGGGGATACATAGCACGCTGCTGGTGGGGGAGCCGTCCAGCGGCAAAACCACCCTGCTGCGGGAACTGGCGGAGCAGCTGGCCGCCCGGCGCTGTCGGGTGGCGGTGGTGGATGAACGCGGCGAGATCGCCGGGGTAGACGGCCTGCCCGGATGCGACGTGCTGCGAGGATACCCCAAGCCGGAGGGTATTCGGCAGGCGGTGCGGTGCTTTGCCCCGCAGGTGATCCTGTTCGATGAGCTGGGAGACGGGCGGGAGGTGACGGAACTGCTGGACTGCACCCATACCGGTGTGGCGGTGGTGGCCACCCTCCACGGTCGTTCTCCGGCGGAGGTGGAGCGTCGTCCGTTGGTGCGGCGGCTGGCGCAGACCGGTGTGTTTGAACGCTGGGTCTTTCTGGCCGGGCGGCAATGCCCGGGCGCGTGGCGGCAATGCCTGGAGCCGGAGGTGATGGGGGATGAAGTGGTTTGGCGTGCTGCTGGTGGTGCTGGCGGGGATCGGGCTGGGGATGTATTATGCCCGGCGGCTGTATCGGCGGGTGGCGCTGCTGGAGCAGGCCGACCGGCTGCTGCTGGCGCTGGAACAGCACATGAACTGTTCGTGCCGGCCTTTGTCGGCGCTGTGCCGGGATCTGGCGCAGAATCCGGCGACCGGCCCGTGGGAGCTGCTGACCGATACGCTGTCCGGCTTGGATAAAGGTGAGATCTTTGCCGAGGCTTTCGCCGGGGCGGTCGAACGGCAGGCTGCCGCACTGACCCCGGAGGATCGGCAGCTGCTCTCGGAGTTTGCCTGCGGATGCGGACGGTCGGGGCTAAAACAGCAGCAGGCGTATTTTGCCGCCTACCGGCAGCGGCTGGAAGCGGCCTGCCGTCAGGCGCGGGAGCAGGCGGGCCGGCGGGGACAGCTCTATCAGACCATGGGGGTGGCCGGCGGGGTGTGTCTGGCGCTGCTGCTGCTTTAGCTGCCCGAATCAGAGAAAGGACGGAAACCGGGATGGATGTGGATTTGATCTTCAAGATCGCGGCCATCGGCATTATCGTGGCGGTGCTCAACCAGCTGCTGGTGCGCTCCGGGCGGGAGGAACAGGCGATGCTCACCACACTGGCGGGCCTGATCGTGGTGCTGGCGATGATTGTCACCCAGATCAGCGAGCTGTTTGCCACCGTCAAGTCGGTGTTCGGGCTATGACCGCCACCCTCATCTCCCTGTTGGGGGTGGTGCTGTGCGCGGCGCTGCTGGCGGTGCTGCTGCGCACCCAGCGCCCGGAGCTGGCGCTGTGCCTGTGCCTGGGGGCGGGGGCGCTGGTGGTGGTGCGGCTGGCGCAGCAGATGGTGCCGCTGGTTTCTTCCGTGCGCTCCATGATGGAGACGGGCGGCGTTTCCGGCGTATACCTGTCGGTGGTGCTGAAAGCGGCGGGCATCGCGCTGGTGACCCAGCTGGCGGCGGATACCTGCCGGGACGCGGGGGAAACGGCGCTGGCCGCCAAGGCAGAGCTGGTGGGACGGGTGATGTTGCTGGTGCTGGCCGTGCCGCTGTTTGAACAGATCCTGTCGCTGGTGACGGCGCTGATCCGGGAACAGGCGGTGACGGGATGAAACGGCTGATTCTGATTGTGTGGCTGCTGGCGCTGCTGTGTCTCCCCGCGGCGGCGGAGGAAAACTATGACGCGCTGCTGGAGGCCAGCGGGGCGCAGACGCTGTCCGGACAGCTTCCCGGAGATGTGCAGGAATTGCTTCGCAGTCTGCCGGGAGATCCGCTGCAGCCGGAAACCTATACGGAGCTGTCCTTTTCGCGGGTGATGCAGCAGCTTTTGTCGCTGCTGACGCGGCAGAAGAGCGCTCCCGTGCAGGTGTTTTTTTCGCTGACGGCGGTGGTGGTGCTGGCGGCTATGGGCAGCGGTCTGGAAGGGATAACGGCGGATCTGTCGCTGCGGCAGACCTATCATACCGTGTCGGTGCTGGCATCCTGCGGATTGCTGCTGACGCCGTTTGTATCGCTGCTCACGACGGTGCGGCAGACGGTGGACAGCGTGTCGGTGTTTATGCTCAGCTATGTGCCGGTGTATGGGGCGATCCTGGCGGCGGGCGGCGCTCCGGCGGGCGCGGTATCTTATCAGACCACCCTGCTGGCGGCCGCAGAGCTGCTGGTGCAGTTCATCCGGGCGGTGGTGCTGCCGGCGCTGACCGTATCGCTGGCACTGGGCTGCACCGGCACGGTGACCGAAGGGTTTTCGCTGGACGCTCTCAGCGCCGGAATCTATAAGGCGATCCTGTGGGCGATGGGGCTGTTCACCACCGTGTTCACCGGGGTGCTGTCGGTGCAGCAGATGGTGGCCGCGGCCGGGGATACGCTGAGCGGCCGGGCGATGAAGTTTTCGCTCTCCAGCTTTGTGCCGGTGGTGGGCGGGGCGTTGAGCGAGGCCTATTCCACCGTGGTGGGCTGTGCCGGATTGCTGCGCTCGACCGTGGGCTGCTTCGGCCTGGCGGCCACGGCGCTGATCCTGCTGCCGCCGCTGATTGCTTGCCTTTGCTGGAATTTCTGTCTGCATATGGCGGCGGGAACGGCAGCGCTCTTTCAGCTGGGACAGCTGGAAAAGCTCTGCCGCACGGTGGCAGGGGCGGTGCGGGTGCTCATCGGCGTGCTGGCGGTGTTCGCGCTGCTGATGATCCTGTCCACCTCGGTGATCGCGTTCGTGGGGAAAGGAGGAGGCGTATGAACGGCCTGCGTTCCTGGGCGGTGCTGGTGTGCACGGCGGCGGTGGTGTGCACGCTGCTCTATCGCCTGTTTCCGGAAAGCTCTCTGGGGCGGCAGGGACGGCTGCTGCTGCCATGCGTGTTTCTGTGTGTGCTGCTGACACCGCTGCTGCGCTGGCAGCCGTCGCTTTCCGCGCTGAGCGTGGAGACACCGGCTGCGGACGGGGAGGTGCTGTCCGCCGCTATGCAGCGGCAAACAAAGGCGCAGGCTGAAACGGTGCTGCGGCAGATGGTCAATCAGGCATTGGCCAGCTACGGTATGGAGGTGGAAAAAGTGGATTGTCGTATGGATATTGACGAGGACGGCCGCATAAGTATGAGACAGATCACCCTGTATGTGGACGCCCGGAACGCGGTGCGCTCCTCGCTGGTCAAGCAGGTGGCGGAAAAACGGCTGGGAGCGCCGGTGATTGTGGCGGCGGACGAAGGGGGTTAAGCGATGGGACGGTTCGGCGCCGCTGTGCAGCGGTTTTTCTTTGAGGGCTCGGCGCGTAAGCGGCGGTTGCTGGTGCTGCTGGGGGTGGCGGGGATCCTGCTCATTGCCGGGTCGGAGCTGCTCCCGCGCCGCACCGCCGACGGGGACGTTTCCGCTCCGACCGCCATCCTCAGCGCCGCGCAGGTGGAGCAGGCGCTGGAGGAGCGGCTGACGGCGCTGCTGTCCCGCACGGCCGGGGTGGGGCACTGTCAGGTGATGGTAACCTTGGAGCACGGCGCTCAGTTCGTCTATGCCGCCGATCGCACCCTGTCGGATACCGGCAGCGCCGAAAAAACGCTGACGGTGGAGACGGAGACGGGACCGGTAGGGCTGCTGGTGACGGAGGTGCAGCCGGCGGTCAAGGGGGTGGCGGTCATCTGCGACGGCGGCGGGGACGAGCGGGTGCGGGAGCAGGTGAGCGCACTGGTGACGGCGGCGCTGGATATCTCCGGCCGCCGGGTGTATGTGGCGAAGCGAGAAAATCAATAACGGGAGGTCAATGTGATGAAAAAACTGTTGCAGAAAAAACAATGGATGATGCTGTCGCTGGTGGCGGCGCTGGGGGTGGCGGTGTATCTCAATTATTATTTCACCAAAGACCCGCTGCTGCAAAGCGACCCGGCGGGCGCGGGCGTGACCGCGTCCCAGCCGGATGACGGCGAACGCAAGCTGGGGGAAACCTCCTACGTGGGGCAGGAAACCGGCGAGAGCGGCGCGCCCGCCGACACCCTTCCGGCGCAGGGCAAGCCCGGCGAGTCCGAATCGAAGCCCGCCGGTGCGGACACGTCGGGCAGCAACTATTTTGATACTGCCCGCAGCACCCGGACGAAGGCGCGGGAGGAGGCGGTGCGGACGCTGGAGGATACCCTCGGCGGTGCGACCGCCACGGCCGAACAGAAGGCGGCCGCTCAAAAGCAGGCTACGGCGGTGGCGGAGAACATACTGAAAGAAAGCAATATCGAGAATCTGATCACCGCCAAAGGGTTTGCCGATTGTGTAGCATTCATTGAGGAGGGCTCCTGCACCGTGGTGGTGGCAAGCGGAGAGCTGAACCCCCAGCAGAGCTTGCAGATCATGGAGATCGTCATGGGGCAGACCGGTCTGCCTGCCAAGAATGTGCAGATCACGGCGGTGGCGGGATAATTCCCGCCGATGGCGGGGGGGGGGTTTTTCCCGGCCGGGGGGCGGCAAAAACGCCGCTCACAGCTCCTTTTTGATCTTGTCCAGCGCGCCTTTTTCCAGACGGCTGACCTGCGCCTGAGATATGCCGATCTCCGCGGATACCTCCACCTGGGTCATGCCCTTGAAAAAGCGCAGATTGAGGATGCGCTTTTCCCGATCGCTGAGGGCGGCGATGGCTTCCTTGAGGGCAATCTCATCCAGCCAGTTGCTGTCGTCGTTGGGATCGCCCAGCTGATCCATCACGTAGATGGTGTCACCGCCGTCATTGTACAGCGGCTCATAGAGGGACACCGGGTCCACGATGGCCTCCAGCGCCACCACCACATCCTCTCGCGGCAGATCGAGCCGTTTGGCAATCTCCTCGATGGTCGGCTCCCGGTGGTTCTCGTTGAGCAGCTGCTCCTTGACCTGCATGGCGCGGTAGGCCACATCCCGCATGGAGCGGCTGATGCGGATGGCGTTGTTGTCCCGCAGGTAGCGCCGGATCTCACCTATAATCATCGGAATGACGTTGGTTTGTCGAAACCCATGGCGTAAAGCCGGCCGGTTCGCAGTAAACAGAGCACCCGTTCCCGCGGAAGTGTTACGGCGCTTTCGCAGGAACGGGTGCTTGATTCGTTTCGTTTCAATCCAGCTTGAAATCGGCGGCCTCAAAGGCTTCCAGTGCAGGCTGGCGGAAAGGAATCCGCTTGAGGGGATCGTACCGGAACCGCCGGCAATGGTGATAGGTGGGGACGATGCCCCGCTTTTCACACAGCATCACCCGCCCGTCGGCCGACCGCCTGGCACAGGCGCAGTATTCACAGCATGGATTGATGGAGTTGCCATAGAGTTTCCGACGCATAACGAATCCCCTCGTAATCACAGAATATCCCGTATCGTATCCTCAGTGTATCACATCCGGCGCATTTTTTCCAGTGTTTTTTGGAGAAAAGGTGAGCATGGCCAAAAATGTGAATCCCAGAAGCGCCAGCGAGGCGGCGCAGGTGACGGAAAACGGCAGCGCCGTGTCGCCGGATGCCATCGCGTCGGCAGCGCGTCCCGGGGCGGGGATCCAATAGAACAGCAGCAGCGAGAGACAGCCGGCCAGCACCCCGTGGAGCAGCCGCCCCAGGAAAAAACCGCCGTCGGGAGAAAGCTGTCCCCGCAGCGCCGCCCATACCTGCCCGTGGACGGATAACCCGCCCCAGCCGAGACACAGCCCAAGCCAGAAAGGGGTCATCGGCTCCCAGGCGGCCAGCGCCATGCAGCCGCAGCTGACCTCTGTGATGCCGGCGGCGATGCGGCTGAGGGTGGCGGGGGGCAGCCGCAGCAAATCCCCGAGGATGGGGAGCAGCTTTCCGGAATCCAGCAGCGACAGCCCCGCCGCCGCCAGCAGCACAAATCCGCATAGGGACAACAAACTGCCGCAGGTATCGCTGACCACCTGTGCCAGAGAGCGCGGGGGCGTGTCGTCGGGCGGACGTTCGGGGCGGGGATGACGGTACCCCCGGCCGAGCCCTATGCCGATGCCCAGCGAGGCGGCCGCGTGGGCGGCAAACAGCAGCCACCCGGCGGTGCTGCTGCCCAGCAGCCCGCTGCCCACTGTGCTGACGATGAAGCCCGGCCCGGCATTGATGCAGAAACGGGTCATGCGGCGGGCCTCCTCCCGGCTGATGCAGTTCTGGCGCAGCAGTCCGCTGATCCCCAGCGCCCCGGCGGGATAGCCGCCGATGAGTCCTAAGAGGATCACCGGGGCACAGCAGCCCGGCAGCCCGAACAACCGCCGGGTGATGCGGGCGACTCGTTTGCCCGGGCGGCGGCACAGAGGCGAGTCGGTGAGCAGCCCCGCCAATACCATGAACGGATACAGTGTGGGAATGATGACCTGTCCGCAGACCGCCAGCCCCCGGCTGATGCCGGTGGCCAGCGCCCGGGGGCGGCATAGCAGCAATATTGCCAGCGCGGCCAGCGCCAGCAGCCGCCCCACCTCCAGCAGCGTTTGTTTGCGATAGGTGTGAATGAACACGGTTTGTCCCCCTTCCTTTAATTTCACTGTATGCAGGCGGGCGGGCATATATGCCCCGGTCCGGCGCATACACATAGAAAGCAAACGGGAGCGGGAGGATGAGACGGCTATGGGGCGCAAACGGCAGTTGGGACGGCGGGTGGAACGGGCGATGGATCTGCCCGGCGGGGTGCTGGCGGCAGCGGCGACGCTGGAGATCGAGGGCAGCCATCGGGCGGTGATCGGCGGCTGCCGGGGGATCGCCGGGTATACGGAAGAATGCATTCGCCTGCGCACCCCCGAAGGGCAGGTGGCCTTTTTCGGCTGCGGTCTGGAAATGGGCTGCCTGACCGAGGAGGGCGCGACGGTTACCGGAGATTTGCAGCGCATTGAATTCATCCGGGGAGAGGGGTGAGCGGGCGATGCTGCTGACGGCGGTGTGGCGGTGGTTTCCCGGCTGGGTGCGGGTGGAGACGGAGGGCGGCTATCCGGAGCGGCTGCTCAACGGCATCACCGCCCGGAATATGCAGGTGTGGGGTGTGCAGCGCCGGGGAGAAACCACCCGATTCTGCTGCTTCGCCCGGGACTATCGGCGGATGCGTCCTCTTGCCCGCCGTGCCTGCGTGCGGATGCGGGTGGAGCGGAAATACGGTCTGCCTTTCCGGCTGCATCGGTATCGGCGCCGCCGGGGGCTGCTGGTGGCGGCGGCGGTATATGCGGCGCTGCTGCTGTTGCTGACCCCGCGGATATGGGTGGTGGACGTGGTGGGGTGCGAGGACCCCGCGCTGGCCGCTCAGATCCGGGAGGTTGCGGCTCAATACGGCGTGGTCGTAGGAGCCCGCACCGATCAGCTGCAGATTAAGCAGCTGGAGATCGCCGGGCTGGATCGGATCCCCTCGCTCGCGTGGATGACCGTCAATCCCAGCGGCAGCGTGGCGCGGGTGGAGGTGGCGGTGCGCACCCCCACGCCGCCGGTGCTGGATCTGTCGCAGCCCTCCAATCTGGTGGCGGTGCGGGACGGACGGATCCTCTCCATGCGGGTGCCCGGCGGAGATAAGCTGGCGCTGGTGGGAGAGGCGGTGAGCGCGGGGACGCTTCTGGTGTCCGGACGGCACGTGACCGAGCAGGGGGAGGTGCTGTGCCGCTCCTATGGAGAGGTGATGGCTGAGACCCGGCGGCAGATCACCGTGTCGGTGCCGCTGACCTATTGGCGGGAAACGCCCCGGCGCACGGTCCTGTGCCCTACGGTGACGTTTCTGCACTGGCAGCTGCCGCTGTATGCGCCGCTGGATATTTCCGCCGACGGCGTTACGTATACAAGGGAGCATTTCCTCACCGCCGGGCGGCTGCGGCTGCCTCTCGGCGTGACCAACGAATACCGGGTGCTGACCCGGCGGGATAAGACCGCCCGCACCGAGGGGCAGGCAACGGCCATTGCCGTCGCGCAGCTGACTCGGCAGGAGCAGGAACTGTTCGCGGATGCGGAGTATGAGGAGATCGACCGCTGCGGTGCGGTGCAGAACGGGCGGTATACGCTGACCGTGACCTATCGCTGTGTGGAAAATATCGCTGTGGAGGTGCCGCTGTCCTGAAATACGCCTCTATAACGGGAAGATGTGCAAAAATCTGGAGAAAATTTGGCTATTTTTCCGAATGACAAAATAGATTTTTAGCACTATAATATAAAATATCAAATGAAACGTAAGAGTAAGGGAGTATGCACCATCGAACAGAGCATCAATGTAGAGCGGATGGAGCAGGCGGTGTCCCTGTTCGGCAGCTTTGATGCCAACATCCGCCTGGTGGAGCAGGAATTCGGCGTCACCGTATTGGCGCGGGGCACGGATATCAAGGTCAGCGGCGAGCCGGAGGCGGTCTCCCGGGCGGTGAAGGCCATCGACGGTCTGCTGGAGCTGATCAACCGGGGCGAACAGCTCAACGAGCAGAATGTGCGGTATGTGCTGATGCTGGTGGGCGAGGGGGCCGAGGACGCCATTCCGCAGCTGTCCTCCGACAGCATCTGCGTGACCTCCAAGGGGAAACCGGTGAAGCCGAAGACCCTGGGGCAGAAGCAGTATGTGGAGGCCATTGGGCACAACACCATCACCGTGGGTGTGGGGCCGGCAGGCACCGGAAAGACCTATCTGGCGGTGGCGATGGCGGTGCGGGCCTTCCGGGCGAAGGAGATCAACCGCATCATTCTGACCCGGCCGGCGGTGGAGGCAGGGGAAAAGCTGGGATTCCTCCCCGGCGACCTGCAAAGCAAGGTGGACCCGTATCTGCGGCCGCTGTATGACGCGCTGTTCGATATGCTGGGGGCGGAGACCTACCAGCGGTATCTGGAGCGGGGGGACATCGAGATCGCGCCGCTGGCGTATATGCGGGGGCGCACGCTGGACGACAGCTTCATCATCCTGGATGAGGCGCAGAACACCACCCCCGAACAGATGAAGATGTTTCTCACCCGGCTGGGCTTCAATTCCCGGATGGTGGTGACCGGCGACGTGACCCAGATCGACCTGCCGCAGGGCAAACAGAGCGGCCTGAAACAGGTCGTGAAGATCCTCAAAGGGGTGGAGGATGTGGCGATCTGCCAGTTCACCCAGAAGGATGTGGTGCGGCACCCGCTGGTGCAGCGGATCATCGCCGCCTATGAAAAATTTGAAAATTCCCGCAGCGGCGTGACCCGCTCTGCGAGACCGAAATCAGAAGAAAGGCAAGGTAGAAAACATGGATAAGATCAAAGTGACCATCGAGAATAAGCAAAAGGCTGTGAAGGTGCCCACCGGTGTGCGGCTGCTGATCCGCCGCTGCTGCCATGCCGTGCTGGAGCTGGAGGGTTTCGAGGGCTCTGCCGAGGTGGATGTAACGCTGGTGGACAATGAGCAGATCCACCGGATCAATCTGGAGCAGCGGGGGGTGGATATGCCCACGGATGTGCTGTCCTTCCCGCTGGGCGAGAACGGGCAGTACGATAAGAATCCGGAGACCGGCAATTTTATGCTGGGGGATGTGGTGATCTCGCTGGAGCGGGCGGCCGCGCAGGCGGAGGAATACGGGCATTCTCTCCAGCGGGAGATCGGCTATCTGACGGTACATTCTATGCTGCATCTGCTGGGCTATGACCATGTGGACGGCGGTCTGGAGGCTGTGCGGATGCGGGAGAAGGAAGAGGCGGTCATGTCCTCGGTGGGTCTGCCCCGGGGCGGCAGCTACGTGCTGGATAAGACGGATGATTGATCGGAGCGGGGCTGTCGCCGTGTGTGACAGCCCGTTCTTTTCGGAAAGGGAGACAACAAGGAGACTGTATGGATACAAAATCGGCTTTTGTGGCGATCGTGGGACGCCCGAATGTGGGAAAATCCTCGCTGCTCAACGCGCTGGTGGGGAAAAAGGTGGCCATCGTGTCGGACAAGCCCCAGACCACCCGCACCCGCATCATGGGGATCGTGACCCGGCAGGAGACGCAGCTGGTGTTCCTGGACACCCCCGGCAATCATAAGCCCCGCACCCGGCTGGGAGACTTTATGGTGCGTTCCATCGGCGAGGCGGTGTCCGGCGTGGATGTGGGGATGCTGGTGACGGAGCCGCGCCCAAACGCCCGGGAGGAGGAGCTGGCGCTGGTGCAGCAGCTGGAGCAGCAGAAGCTTCCAAAAATCCTCGTGATCAATAAAATTGACACGCTGGAGGATAAAACCCGTCTGCTGGAGATCATCGCCGCCTGGAAGGAGCGGGCATCTTTTGATGCCATTCTGCCGGTGTCGGCGCTGACCGGCGACGGGCTGGAGGAGTTGCTGACGGTGCTGAAGGGCTTTGCCTTCGACAGCCCCCATTTCTTCCCGGACGATGCCGCCAGCGACCAGACGGAACAGGCGGTGGCGGCAGAGGTCATCCGGGAAAAAATGTTGTTGCTGCTGCGGCAGGAGATTCCCCACGGCATCGCCGTCGCCATTGAGCGCATGGGGGAACGGCAGACCGATAAAGGGCCGATATTGGACATCGACGCCTACATCTACTGCGAGCGGGACAGCCATAAGGGTATGGTGATCGGCAAAAAGGGCGCCATGCTCAAAGAGATCGCTACACTGGCCCGGCAGGATCTGGAGCGGCTGTTTGATACCCGGGTCAATCTCCAGTGCTGGGTCAAGGTCAAGGAGGATTGGCGCAATCGGCAGGGCTTTTTGACCGGACTCGGATATAAGCTGGACTGATTGGCAATATTTGCAGACCGATAATTGCCAGCGCGGCCGGTGCTTTCGTCGGATATACTATCGGCGAGAGGAGTGACGGCGGCATGGATGAGAACGAGCGGCTGTGGCGGCGCTTTGCCCACACCGGACGGGTGACGGATTATCTGCGGTATCGGGGCGTGATCGCTCCGGATACGGTCGCCCAAGTGAAGGGGGAACAGACCTTTGGCCAGCGAAACGAAGCAGCACCGGATCACCGAGGGACTGATCCTGCGGGAATATCCCAGTATCGCGGAGAATGACCGGTTTGTGGCCATTCTGACCCGGGATGCGGGGCTGCTGCGCGCCTCCGCCCGGGGGGCTAAAAAGCTGCACAGCCGGCTGGGCGCGGGCACGCAGCCGCTGTGCTATGCCCGGCTGCATCTCATCCCCGGACGGGATAAGTACATCGTGGAGGATGCCCGCCCGCTGGAGGTGTTCTTCCCGCTGCGGCAGGATGTGGAGAAGCTGGCGCTGGCCCAGTATTTCTGCGAGCTGGCGCTGCACATGACCCCCACGGACGCGCCCGCCGAGGAGCATTTGCGGCTGCTGCTCAACGGGTTGCATTATCTGGCGCAGGGCAGCCGCCAGCCGCTGCTGGTGAAAGCGGTGGTGGAGGGGCGGCTGCTGTGTCTGGAGGGGTACGCGCCGGATCTGTCCGGCTGCTGTCGCTGCGGACGGGAAACGGGAGAGCTGTGGTTTTCCCCGCTGGAGGGGACGCTCTTTTGCGGGGCGTGCGCCCGCCCGGGCGACGCGTTGCCGGTGAGTCCGGGGATGCTGGCGGCGCTGCGCCATGTGCTGTACGGGGAATTCGAGCGGTGCTTTGCTTTTTCGCTGCCCCCGGAGGAACTGAAGCGGCTGGCGGTGCTGACCGAGCGGTTTTTGCTGGCGCAGACCCCCCGGCGTTACCCGACGCTGGAGTTTTATCATGCGGTTACATAACAGGAGAGAAGAACTATGCAACGGGATTTTCGTGCATTGGAATTGGATAAGATACTGGATGTGCTGGCGGGAGAGACCGGCTGCGAGGATGCGGCGCATCTGGCGCGGCAGCTGCGCCCGGAAACGTCGCTGCCGCTGGTGCAGCGGCTGGTGGACGAGACGGACGATGCCTGTCGGCTGATGGCGGGCTTCGGCAGTCCGTCCTTCGGGCAGATGACCAACGTCACCAACGCCCTGCGCCGGGCGGAGGCGGGGGCGTGCCTGTCGCTGGCGGAGTTTTTGCGGATCGCGGAGACTCTGCGGGTGATCCGTTCGCTGAAAGAATGGCGCGCCCACTGTGAGGGGGTGTCCACTGTTCTCGACGATCGCTTTTCCGTGCTGGTGCCCAATAAGTATCTGGAGGAGAAGATCTCCGCTGTTGTGATCAGTGAGGAGGAGATCGCCGACACGGCATCCCCGGCGCTGCGGGATATCCGCCGCAAGATGAAAGCGGCCTCCGCCCGGGTGCGGGAGCAGCTGGATAAGCTCATCCGCTCCCCCGCCTATCAGAAGGCGCTGCAGGAGCCGATCGTCACCATTCGGGGCGGCCGGTTTGTGGTGCCGGTCAAGACGGAGCACCGGAGCGAGGTGGCCGGGCTGGTGCACGACAGCTCCGCATCGGGCGCTACGGTGTTTATTGAGCCGATGGGCGTTGTGGAGGCCAATAACGAGCTGCGGGTGCTGACTTCCAAGGAGGAGGCGGAGATCGAGCGTATTTTGACGGAGCTGTCCGCCGAGGCAGGCACTTTCGCTACGGCGATCATCGCGGACTATGACATTGCGGTGGAACTGAATGTGATCTTTGCCAAGGCGCGGCTGGCCTATCGGATGAAAGCGGTGAAGCCGGCGCTGGCGGCGGACGGCCACACGGTGCTGCATCGCGCCCGGCATCCCCTCATCGACCCTCAGAAGGTGGTGCCGGTGGATGTGGAACTGGGCGGAGACTTTGATACGCTGGTGATCACCGGCCCCAATACCGGCGGCAAGACGGTGACGCTGAAAACGCTGGGGCTGCTGACGCTGATGACCATGTGCGGTCTGCTGCCGCCGGTGAGCGACGGCAGCCGGATCTCCGTGCCCCCGCGGGTGCTGGTGGATATCGGCGATGAGCAGTCCATCGAGCAGTCTCTCTCCACCTTTTCGGCACATATGACCAATGTGATTCGGATATTGGGAGAGGCGGGCGACCGCAGTCTCGTGCTGCTGGATGAGCTGGGAGCCGGCACCGATCCGGTGGAGGGCGCGGCGCTGGCGGTGGCGATCCTGGAGCGGCTGCGGCAGCTGGGGGCGCGGATCGGCGCGACGACTCATTATGCGGAATTGAAAGCCTACGCCATTCACACTCCGGGGGTGGAGAATGCCAGCTGTGAGTTCGACGTGGCCTCTCTGCGCCCGACATACCGGCTGCTGGTGGGGGTGCCGGGACGCTCCAATGCTTTCGCCATCACCGAGCGGCTGGGGATGGATCCGGCGCTGGTGGAGCACGCCCGCACGCTGGTGTCCGGGGACGATCAGCGGCTGGAGGAGGTCGTGACCCGACTGGATACCCGGCGGCAGGAGCTGGAGGAGCAGCTGCGCCATGCGGAGGATGCCCGTGTCCGGGCGAACCGTGCGGCCCAGGCCGCGGAGGAAAAACTGCGGGATGTGGATGCCCGGCGGCAGCAGGCCATGGAAGAGGGCCGCCAGCAGGCGCAGCGCATCGTGGAAAAAGCCCGGGCGCAGGCGGAAAGTCTCATGGCGGAGATGGAGCAGCTGCGGCGGGAAAAGGATGCGGCGGATTTTGCCGATAAGACCCGACAGGCGCGCAGCCAGCTGCGCTCCCGCCTGCGGAAGATGGAGGAGACGGCCGATCCGGTGGAGAGCCGGGAGCAATCGAGTCATGAGCCGCTGCGGGAGGTTCACACAGGCGACCGGGTGCAGCTGGCCGATATGGGCTTGCAGGCGACGGTGCTGAAGGAGCCGGACAAAAACGGCATGGTGGAGGTGCAGGCGGGAGTGTATCTCGCCCCCCCACCCCCTTTCCAACAGCGGTTGTACGAATCCCGCCGGGCGGAGAAGAAAGGACGTACCGTGCGTCCCGCCGCCCCCCGCTCAACCGGGTTGGAATCCCGCATGGAACGGTCGGCGGCCACCGATCTGGATTTGCGGGGCATGACGGTGGAGGAAGCGCTGCTGGAGGTGGACCGCTTTCTGGATAATGCAGTGCTGTGCGGTTTGGAGCGGGTCACCATCATCCACGGCAAGGGAACCGGCGCCCTGCGCGCGGCGGTGCAGCAGCATCTGAAGGGGCACCGGCAGGTGAAAGGATTTCGTCTGGGCGCATATGGCGAGGGCGAAACCGGTGTCACGGTGGTGGAACTGAAATAAAACGGCGAATAAACGAAAAATCCCGTCGCGGCTGCGGCGGGATTTTTTGCGGTTCGGTAGCGGTCAGTTGACCGTTTATCGGAATAGCCGCGGGTGCTCCCGCTTGACCCGGCGTTTGCTGCAGCCGGGGTACAGCACTTTCCACCAGTTGGGAAAACACAGCAAGTAATAATCGCACGCGTCACAACAGACTTCATACTCGGAGCGCCCGTCCAGTTCGGGGTGGTATCCGTGGCATTTTTTCGGCTTTCCGGGGGTGATCCATACACCGGGCGTGTCCTCGATCTTGCGGGGGATACGCCCAAAAAGCCGCAGAATACTGCTGTAAGCGGAATACCATCGGCTGGTGCATTCATCCATATTCATCGGTTCATCGCTCCTCGTTGTTTTGAAGTCCAAAATAAAAATACAATAGTATTTTATGTTTGTCAAGTAAAATATTACGATTGTATCGTAATATTAGATTGGCAGGGGATGCATTTATGTTGCATGAGCGTATACGGGAACAGCGTTTGTCCCACGGCTTAAATCAGGTGCAGCTGGCGGTGCAATTGTCCGTGACAAAGCAGAGCGTGTCCAACTGGGAGAATGACAACATTTTGCCGTCGGTGGAAATGCTGGTGAAACTGGCGGATCTGTTCGGCGTCTCGACGGATTATCTGCTGGGGCGGGAGGACTGCGTCCGTCTGGATGCCTCCGGATTGAACGCGGCGGAAACGGCGCACATACAGCAACTGATCGCAGACCTTAAGAACCATAAATAGAAGCTCGATGAGCCGCGTGACAGACCGGGCAAGTCTGCGCGCTCATTCAGGAAAAAATGTAGGTTTGTCAAACATATTGTACAGCGAACTCATTTGGAGAGAGCCAA
>ERZ808240.1435-NODE-1435-length-29694-cov-4.559601_pt1 | contig 29694 bp, 18 predicted proteins | sample MGYA00521084_ERZ808240 | MGnify/ENA primary metagenome ERZ808240 (study PRJEB31516, sample SAMN03275571) | gut metagenome | biome: mammalia-associated habitat; material: feces | host: Papio cynocephalus | place: Kenya | collected 2012-08-06 ... | reverse complement strand
AGCATTTCACGGATCAGTTCTGTCTTCTCCGGGAAGCGTTCTTCTGCAAAATGAAGCAGTACATGATACCGATAGATTCTCGCCGGTGTCTGGATAAAATATCCCTTTTCATCATAATATGCTGCAAGACTAGCATAAAATTCAAACGGCGAACCAAATTCTTCCACCAGAAATGGAAGCGTGCTCTCAAACTGACAACTGTTATAATAAATCTCTACCATTTCTTCGATCTGCTTTAACCGCAGGATCTCATCATAAGATATCCACTTCGTATATAATACTTCATACGGTGGACAGCTTGTATACTGTAACCCATACCGTTCTGCATTATCATGCATCTTCGAACCCTTTAACACCTTTAAAAAACCTAACTGAAGCTGCTCCGGCTTCATCGCATATACGTCATTAAAAGAGTGTGCAAATGATTCATAGTCCTCATACGGAAGCCCTGCGATCAGATCCAGATGCACATGCACATTATGTCCCTGATGGATTCGGGCAACAATCTTTGCCAGCTTATCGACATCCATCACACGATCAATCTCCTGTATCGTCTGCAGATTTGTTGACTGCACTCCGATCTCCATCTGTATCGCTCCCGGCCGCAGACTGTTGACCAGCTCCAATTCCTCTTCATTTAAAATATCTGCAGCGATCTCAAAATGAAAATTCGTGATTCCATTGTCATGTTCTTTGATATACTGCCAGATCGCCATCGCATGTTCATGGGAACAATTAAATGTCCGGTCAACAAACTTCACTTGTTTTACCTGATGATCCAGGAAAAATTGCAGTTCCTTCTTCACCAGATCAAGACTGCGGAAACGAACCCGTTTGTCAATCGATGACAGACAATAACTACACCGGAACGGACAGCCTCTGCTGCTCTCATAATAGATGATCTTATTCTTAAATGTATCCAGATTCCAATACAGGAATGGAAGTTCTGACAGATCGGTAAGTCCTCTTGGCTTCGTACAGATGATATCTTCCCCATCCCGAAGCACCAGCCCATCAATATCGCTGAAATTCTCAGTATCACGCAAATTCCCAATATCACGGGTATTTTCAGTATCACAGGAATTTCCAGTATCACGCAAATTTCCAATATCAAGATACCTTCTCAGCACATCATAGAAAGTTACCTCTCCTTCTCCAACCATAACACCTGTAAGCTCCGGCATTTCCGTAAGAAGCTTATCGGCATCATAACTTACTTCCGGTCCGCCTACCCAGATATCCGTATACGGAAGGATCTTCTTTAATTCTGTGATGATCTCACGGATCATCTCAATATTCCATATATAACAGGAAAATCCAACTGCATCCGGTCTTCTCTTATAGATATCCGCAAGGATCTCTCCCTTTTGATTGTTGATCGTATATTCTGCAATCTCGATATGTTCTGCAAGAGACGGCTGTCTCTTTACCGAATATGAGTACAGGGAATAAATCCCCGGATTCGAATGAATATATTTTGCATTTAACGCTGCCAGTAAGAACTTCAATGAAATCGTAACCTCCAACACAACTCTAAATTTTTCATCATTATTTCGTGATTTCATCACTCAATGCATTAAAAAAATCATCACTTGCAAGCAAGCGATTTTTCATCATTATATCATGTCACTTACCAGTTCCATGTTTTTTTCGCATTATACTGGTATGTGCAAGCACATTCCAGTGCAATGCTCATTATATCATAAGATTTATTAAGCGACAAAATTCATAATTTACCTTTACTTTAGGAAACGCGGATGATAGACTGAATCTGTAGACAAAATTATATTATAGGAGGGTATCTATGAACAAAAAAATGAAATACTTATTACTGACTTTATGTGTCTGTATCTTCGGTCTTATGATGACAGGTTGTGCATCAGAGACTACAACTACCATAAAAGTCAAGTCGGCAACTAAGGCTGACTTCTCAATGCAGGTTGGCTTTGATGATGAGCTGTTATCTATTCTTGCAATGTCTGAAAATACAACAACTGCAGATATCATCAAGGAGATGAAAGGAGCAGGTTTTGTATATGCCAAGAAGACAATCAAGGGAATCAGCTACCACACCTTTACAATTACTGAAAAAAATGCAAAAATAACTGATATTGAAAAAATGTTAGGGGAAACAACCGGATATTCAAATGTATGTCTTACCAAGGATTTCTTCTATGCAACCTATGATCCTGATCAGATAGCAAATAGCACGTCTTCTGTCGCAGGTCTCAGCAGCAAAACAGCAGAACTTCAGGCTAATGACGATTACAATATTTCAGATTTTCAGTTCTTTATGAATACCAGCGTTACTATGAAGTCTAAGATCAAGACAACAAACGGTAAACTGTCCAACAAGTCAAAGACAGTAAAATGGACAATCAAAGATGCTTCAAAGAAAAAGAACATTTACGCTTCAACAGCTAAGACAACCAAGACAGCAAAAACAACAGCTGTTAAGAACAACAAGTCATACAAAGCAGGAAAGAAGATCACAGTATCAAACAGCAAGAGCCTTGTAAAGATGAAGCTGGACGGCAAAGCAGTTAAGAAGAACACAGTCGTTAAGAAAAAGGGAACACATACCCTGACCATCTGGTCAAAGAACGGCAAAGTTCAGAACGTAACCTTTACAATTAAATAAATAAACTATTATAAACAAAAACAAACACCAATATCTTTATACCATAGACAAGAATCCATCTGCTCTATATTGTTATGAAGCAAACCTGTTCGGAACGTCGGTCCTTAACGAATCACCATAAGGTGATGAGTTTAGTACCGCTACGTGAGAACCGAGTGCAAACGATTTGCGTAATAACAAGTATAGAACAGATGGATTCTGTACTATAGCAATATTCTTATTTTTTAAAGTTCTTTATTTCATCCAAACGTCGATATCCACCGAGCCGGAGATTCCCGGCACGCTTCCCTCGCTGGTGTACTGCCAGCCGGTAAACAGATATGGGAAATCAGGTACGTTGGAATATTGTGCCAGCCACAGCTGATAATCTCCCAGCCGATCCATATCCAGATTCTGTGCATACCAGTTTCTGTTTGCATAGATCATCGGTGTGTATCCTGCATCCTTGATCGTATCGCAGAAACCAACGATCGCATCCGTACGTTCCTCATTTGAGATATCATTGGCACGAGCGCCATCCGCTTCCATCTTCTCCGTATCGATCACTACCGGATAACTGATCTTATAATCAGCAATGTTCTTAAGAACATACTGTGCTTCTTCCACGCCTTCTTCATAGCTTACTGCCTGTGTATAGAAATATACACCGACCGGCATCTCGCTTTCGAGTGCAGTCTCTATATTCGTTACATAATTATCATCCAATGACAATCCACCCTGAGTATATCCACGATAACCAAGACGGATCATTGCAAACTGAATACCGGCTTCTTTTACCTGATCCCAGTCGATCGTTCCCTGATGACTGGATACATCGATTCCCAGCTCTGCATTCTTGATATTATCATCTGAATAGCGCATATAACCATCATCATCCAGCTGGAACCGTTCCAGATCATAATTATGTCTGGCTACCTTGCTGCTGATCTTATAGAGCTGGCAGGTCTCACGGTCATCACCGACGATGATATAACTCTGCTTGATATAATTCCAGTAATTCTCGTAGATCAGATTTGCGAGTTCACCCGGTGGAAGCTCCACCCCATAGGTTACTTCTGTATATAACGTAGGCTTCGACCTTGTCGTCTTATTATGCTCCACTCCTATACAGATACCCGCTATAATACCGATCACAACACCAATTATGATGCATACCGCATATTTCATGCGTTTTTCCAGTTGTTTTTTTCTGTCTGTTTCTCTCATGTCTGCCACAAGCCGTTTAAAATTGGATTCGCTCTGTACCAAGTCTCAGCTGAATGATCTTATCATATTTTCGTCTGATCGCATGACGATACCGTCTTGCTACATCATCAGAAAACATCTCTGTAATATCTTCTTTATTCAGAATCGCTCTGTCATATAACACTCTGTATTTGATATTCCAGTCATACATCAGACTTGTACAGTTATCGATACTTACCTTTATAAACGAGCCTTTCTTCTTTCCTGTTAATACTTTCAGATTTGCCTGCTTTCTGCCAACAGAATTCTTGACATCAAACAAAACCTCAGCCCCCGGAAACCTCTGCCATATAGCATCAAGAAACGCCTGTAACTTCTTTGTTGTGAAATACTTCGTAACATCACAGCATACAAATAATATCGCTTCCCCCGGTTTCTTCTTAACACTGTCAAGCCAGGTGAAATCCAAAATCGATTTTCCAATATTCTGCTCCCGATCCCTGCTCTCCAACATTCTGCGGCGAAGCTCCATCGTCTCAGGCATGTCTACATTGTACCATCGGATTCTTCCATTATCCATGCGGGAAAACATGGTATCGAGTTCTGCTCCGACATTTACAATGATTCCATCTGCATACCTCATAATAAACTGTTTTACCCGTTTGTCAATCTCTACGATTCTTCCCATCTTAACCAGACGGTCATATTTCGGATACATCGCATTAAAATCTTTATGCGACACATTTAATTTCACTGCTATTTTTATAGACTCATCGTCATGGAACATCTTTGGATATCTCTCTGCCACCATGGATCGCGCCCATACCGCACGCTTGATCTCTGGATTTACAAGCTTTGCTTCATCCTTAATACTGTCACTGATACGATTTATGATCATTCGGCACTCAGGAACATGCGGGTGCTCGATATAATCATGTGGCATTCCAAAATATTCAAAATAATGAATCCTGACCTGCTGCTGTTTTAACTGATCATACAGATATCTTGCATATCCGTTTAACAGATCATTTTCAACCGTAAAAATGGCAATCTCGTCACAGATATCGGTCAGATCCGCATAGACCGGACAGGTATATTCATTCTGATGATACAGATCTCTGATCCAGTATTTACTCAGAAATTCTTTTATTCCCGGACGATAATAATACTTGCGCATCTCCTTTTTACGATTCAGCATAAGATTCGCCATATTACCATCCATAAATTCAGTATCCATCGCCGGAGATAACAGGATCAGCTTATCCGGTCTCCTTATACCTTCTTTCCATGAAAGCACTGCAAGTGATAATGCAAGTCCGCCACCCGTTGAATCTCCGACTACTACCAGTCGGTCAATCGGTATTTTCTTTGTCAGATGACGATATGCTCCGATCAACATGTCAAATGTATCCTGTGCACAGAATTCGGGTGTAAGCGGATAGATGGGAACGATCGCGCCATAACCGTTTTTTTCAATGACTGCCGCAACAAATTCCCATTGATTTTTATTGATCTCCATGCAATGTCCGCCGCCATGAATATAGAAAAAGAAATTCTTAACCTCTTTTCCCTTTGGCTTCACATAATAACATGCACCAAGCTTTTCTTCGACCTTTGTGATCTCAAACTCATCCTTCATCCACTTTGGAGGATCACTGCACTCATGCTTTCTCCCCTTCAGGACCTTTTTTGCAATATCATCTGCTCTCATGTGTTTATCATCGAGCATGATACCTTCTATTTTCTCTTTTATGATAACAAGACTGTTCTGTGTACTCATATACTTTCTTCCTTAATATACACGTAACCCATTTTTTACCTGCTACCATTTTCACATAACCGAGGGGGAATATCAAGTAAAATTTAATCCATAGCTGTAAATCCCCAGTCTTCATCTGCGGCAATATTCAGGCTATCAGACAGTGCTACAGGATCTATGATCTCACCGGTTACAGCATCCACAATTACCAGCTGTGACGTATACGGATCATCATGATCATTATCTGCTTCCTCCTGTCTGCTGAATATCCATGCAGGCACAAAACAGTATGTATCCTGATTCTCCGTCTGTCTCAGACAGTACCCAAGCTCCAGATGATCAAATATAACTTCTCTGTAACCGGTCTTATATTTCTTATAGAATTCAGGTATTGCTTTCTCTGCCTTCTGTATCATTTCATCAAATGAAAGCATTGTGACCGACTCTGTCTGCCCTGTCGGTTCCAGATAATCTTTCCAGCTGGCATTGATAACTCCATTCCCATCTACATATATCGTGTGAGATTCACTTGGAAGATCAAGTTCTATAGCATCATCTTCCCCTGACAGATAATCAGTATCATAATATGCATAATCAGCAACCGGCTGTGTACCTGCTGCCCGTCCATACAGGAAGATATAACCATCCCATTCACTCACACCAGCAGGGTTGCCGCTGTCATCATAATATGCCCACATCAGATCACTGACACCTTTAACCTGAACATCACTGATTCCCAGATCCGAAAGGAAATCATCAGCGATCATCTTTGCTTCATCGACTGAATAGATGCACTTGTTATCATGCACAACGGCTTCCGTTTCTTCCTCTGTCGTTTCATCCTTTCCATTTTCTTCTGATGACCAGGTTCCTGTTTTCATGGCCGCTGACTGCTCTTTATATTCTTCTACAGACATCATCGGAAGCCGGATCATATCTACCTCGGATGCTCCATTCTGTGGACGATACTGTATCAAACTCTGTGTCATCTTAAAATGTGCCATCGGATATTCTGCACATGGAAAACCAAGCTCGAATTCTATATCATTACGGATACCTTTATATAGATCAGCGGAATAATCGATTAATGAAGCCCCATCGTCCGATGCTGCAGCAAGCATCTTTTCCAGTCTTTTTATCTCATCTGTATACTGCTCCTCAAAGATTGCTTCACCGTTTTCTTTTCTTGCTTTTGCATCCTCATATTCCTGTTTTGCCGCATCCAACTCATTTTCTATATCAGCTTTTGTCTTTGCTTTCTCGCCACTCAGCTGAATATCCCGGTCAAATACTGCATTTACCACCTTTTCTTTATATTCCGGCGTCCGCTTTCTCTTTTTCACATATTCACGGATCGTACCTGACGTATCAAATGTCTGAATCTGGTCTGCTGCGATCTCTATGGTTTTCAACTCACTGTCTGCCGAATCTATCGTCTGATGACAGGATTCCGGTATACCATAACCGGCAGAAACCGTTCCACTGTCCTTATTTCCACTGCTTCCATCGATATCATAGTCCACATTTTTCTTGCCACAGCCAGCAAGCATCATCGATACCATCAACGTACCAACCACCAACCATGCTGTTTCTTTTCTTAGTCTTTTGTTTTTCATAACCTTTCCCTCTTTCATCTCTGCATTTTACTCTCCACCGTAAAAACTTCCTGCCGCCTTTGATAATTCAAGCAGATCGATCACAGACCCATCCGTGGCATCCAAAACAACTAACTGCTTCGGATTAAGCGTATCTGTGTAATCACTTGTCTCCGTATATTCCGAAATCACCCAAGCAGGAACATAATCAAATGTATCTTTATCTGCCCCCTGTTTCAGGTAATAAGATAACGTTATATCATTGAATTCAATTTTATTATATCTTGTCGGACGCTTTTTGTAATATGCCGGAATTTCTTCATTTGCCTTTGCAAGCAGCTCGTCAAATGTCAATAATTTTGCCGGTTCCTGCTGTCCGGCTTCCTCTAAGAAATCCATCCAGTCCGCAGATATCACACCATTTGCATCCACTCTGACCGTACATTCCTCGATTGGTACGGATGCAACCAGATCTAACTGCTGCTGTGTCTCTGCATCCCAGCTCAGATTATCGGCAAGTCCTGAATTCACCATCGATACAGGCTGACTGTTGATCGTTCTTCCATATGTAAATATATAGCCATCTATATCAACCTTCATATCCCCACTCTTTGATTCACTGCTGTAATACACCCAGCAAAGTGGTGATGCTTTCTTCATCATCATGTCTGTAACACCTGCTTTCGCAAGAAAGTCATCCGCCATCTTTTCTGCTTTATCCTGTGTGATCGAACAGGTATTAATATCGTCTTCTGTCATATTGCTTTCATCTATACGATACGACATATAATCCTCTAATGCCAGAGTATAAACGCCTTCTGCTCCATCAAGAGGTCTGTAATCAAGCATATTATCCAACATATATGACCATCCCAGATTGTTCTTCTCAGTATCTGCGGCATAAAGTGTATATGCATAATCTCCTATTTTTCCTTTAAACGTAGATGCTGAATAATCTCCCGCAACCGGATATTCATCAAGTGCATCCTTCAATTCTGATTCATAATCTGAGATCATGGAACTGTAATAGCCATCACCGTCACCGGATTTCTTTTGCAGCTCCTTTATATGATCGATATCTGCCTGTACCTCTTCTTTTGTACGCTTGCCATCAGGTACTTCATATATCTGAGTGTCCTGTCCAAATATATTTTCTGCGACCTGCTTTCTTTCGGCATTTCCTACACTTTTTTTCTTAAAATGCGCAATATACATATCTCCTGTATCAGGGATCGTAATTTTATTATCTTCAATCGTGATCTTCTTCAATCCTGAATCCCCAACCTGTATCTCCATATTGCATGACTCCGGTATCTTATACCGTTCCTGTAATGTACCACTGTCACCACCTGCCATACTTAACTCATCGCCGGAAGATGTATCCTGCCCATTTTTAGTGTTATAACCTGTCTTACCTGCTCCTGCGTTATCTGTATTTTGTTTCCCACAGCCGGTAAATACCGTTCCTGCTGCCAATGCCCCCGCAAGAACAAGCGCCATCATTTTCTTTCTGTAGTTTCTTCCATAAACATACCGTTTTTCTTTATTATACATAGTGCAAACCTCCCTTATGTCCCTAAATATGTTTAAATTATCTTACGACTTTTTAATTAAAACACACTATGCGATCATTTTTGCATCATTTTTGTATATTTTCTGAATAATTAAAAAAGCACGTTCATCGCCTTCTCTATATAATTAACATCGACATTTGTGTAGTTTCGTTATGAGACTGGCACTAGCTGTCAGCACCAAGCCCATGTCTGAACCCGTTAGGGTGAGTTTGGGCAACTGCTGACAAATAAGCGTGCGAGTCGAATAGAAACGCAACAAGTCGTGTAATTATATAGAGAAGGCGATGGACGTGCCTTTTTAATCTACAGTTTTATTCTTCAGAAGTATCCTCAGCACTGTTGTCCTCTGCGGAGGTATCCTCAGTGTCTGTATCAGCGATATCTTCTTCATCTTCTGTTGGTGTGTCATCATATGTATAATATGTGCCAAGTGACTTGGACAGTTCCAGAAGATCGATCACAGATCCGTCTCTAGCATCTAAGATTACAAGCTGTGTCGGACTTTCTTTCTCTGAATAATCCTGATATTCCTCATACTGTGACAGGATCCATGCAGGTATGTAATCGTACTCACCATCCTTCTCGCCTTTTTTTAGGTAGTATGTAAGTTCCATACCGTTAAACTCAATCTTCTTATAATTAGAAGGATATTTGCTGTAGTACTCCGGAACCGTTTCATCCATCTTTGCAAGCAGATCTTTGTATGAAAGAATCTCTGTTGCCTGTGGCTCTCCGTCTGTTTCCAGATATTCGCACCAGTTTGCAGCGTTAATACCATTAGAATCTATAGAAACCGAACATTCTTCCGTTGGGATATCAACAGAAGCATTATCCTGCTGAAGATTTTCAACATTCCATGCATTTACAGCAGCAGTTGGCTGATTGTTGATCGCTCTTGAATATGTAAACGTATAACCATCAACTTCAGTTTCTAAATTATTGCCTTCATTATCATAGTAAACCCAGCAAAGTGCTGATGTATTATCTAATGATACATCCGTACATCCTACTTTTGACAGGAAATCATCTGCCATCTGTCTGGCTTCATCCTCTGAAAATGTACATTTATTCATGTTTGCATCTACAGATGCAGCATCATCGCTCTCATATTGCATGTAGTCATCCATAGTAGTGGAATAACAGCCATTTGCGCCCTCTTTTGGACGATAAGATAAAGCATCACCGGTAAGATATAAAGAATAACCTGTGGAACCATTCTCTTCATCCGGTGTTGATATTGTAAACTCCTGATCTCCGATCGTTCCGATAAAGGAATCTCCTGAATAATCGCCGGCTGCCGGATATTCATCCGGTGCTGTCTGCATCTGTGTCTTTAAATCGTCGATCCATGTATCATAGTATGATGCCATATCTGTATCAGTACTATTCTTCTTTTCCTTCTCATACATGTCGATCTCTTCCTGAATATCTGATTTGGTACGCTTCTCATAATCATACTCATAGATACCCTTGTCTTTATCGAATACAGCCTCTACAGTCTGCTTCTTATCATCGTTCGTCGTTGTTTTCTTCTTGCATGGTACAACGTACAGATCACCTGTATCCGGTACGATCACTTCCTCTGCATCAATTGCGATCTTCTGAATCCCGGAATCACCGGTTGCAATCTCTGTATCACAGCTCTCAGGAATACCATATTTACCCTGAAGACTTCCACTGTCTGTATTGCTTTCGCTTCCGGAGCCTCCATTTCCGTCTACATCATAATCTACATCTTTCTTTCCACATCCGGTTGCTGCTGTGCTGACTGCAAGCATACCCACTAACAGCAAAGCTACCATTTTCTTACGATATGTACGAAATCCCACATTATTCTTTGTTTTGTTCTGCATATAAGAACCTCCTCTTTTTCTTCTCTCATTATTATACCTTCTGGATCAGATCCAGTAAATGCTTAATTTATATACGTGTCTACCGTTGCAATCAATTATTCCTCAGTGGTATCACCGGTTGTATCAGAAGAATCATCTGTCGATCCTTCGAATGAATCTCCGGTAGAAGTTATTGAGGAATCGTCTTCGCCTGATACATCTTTTGTAACTGTATCTGTATCATAATTCTGATATGTGCCAAGCAACTTGGACAGCTCTACCAGATCGATCACGGATCCGTCTGTAGCATCTAACACTACCATCTGTGTCGGATAATCGGCAGTATTTGAATCATCTGCCATGTCTTCATATTCAGTCAGGATCCAGGCCGGTACATATTTGAATACACCATCCTCATCTGTCTTCTCCAGATAGTAAGCAAGCTTCATATCGTTAAATACAACCTTCTTGTATCTGGTCGGATAAGTTGTATAATATTCAGCAATATTTGTATTTGCTTTCTCCAGCAGATCATCAAACGATAACAGATCTTTATTCTCTGTCTTATCTGTAATCTCCAGATAATTTACCCAGTTTGCAGATATAACACCATTTGAATCAACATATACTTCGCACTGCTCAGATGGAACACTTATGGATGCATCATCCTGCATAATGTTATCGACATTCCATACATCTGCAGATGCTGTAGGCTGGTTGTTGATCGATCTTGTATAAGAAAATACATATCCATCGACATCCACCGATTCTGTATTACCATCTGTTCCATAATAATACCAGTAAAGATCCTGCGCCTTATTCATGGATACATCTGCCATACCGATCTTATTTACAAATTCATCAGCGATGGACTGGGCTTCTTCCTTTGAAAATGTACATGCATTTGTAGACGACATATCAACATCGGTCAGATCATCGCTGCTGTCCGGTGTCGAAAAATATACCCCATTGGCTCCATCCTTCGGACGATAGGTGATCAGCTGTTCTTTCATGCCTATAGAACCGCTTGCACCGCCCTGATCATCCACATTAACAAGAAATTGTCTTCCGCTGATCTCTCCCAGAAATTCAGTACCGGAATAATCTTCAGCTGCAGGATATTCATCCGGAGCTTTCTGAAGCTGATTTTTCAGATCATCGATCATGGAATCATACCAGGTCGAACTGGAAGTATCCCCGTTTGCTTCGGAATTCTTCTTTTCCTTTTCATACTGATCGATCTGTTCCTGAATATCTGATTTTGTCATATGATCATAATCATATGCATAGATACCCTTGTCTTTCTCAAGGATAGCTTCTACAAGCTGCTTCTTTGTATCGTTTGAAGTATCCTTTTTCTTCGCATATACGATCGGAAGATCAACTGTACTCGGAACTGATACCTCATCTGCCTCGATCGCAAGCTTGCTTAATCCACTACTTCCCGTATCAAGTGTTGTATCGCAAGACTCCGGAATACCATATTTACCCTGAAGGCTTCCACTGTCTGTGCTGCCTCCATTTCCTGATCCGCCATCTACATTGTAATCTATATTCTTCTTTCCACAGCCTGTAAGTGCAGTTCCTGCAACCAGAACTCCTGCTACGGCAAGTGCTGCCATCTTTTTATAATGCAGTTTTCTGCTTACCTTTGTTCTCTTATTACCTGCTGTTTCTTTTCTTATTTTCTTCAAAATAATTACCTCCTGCTGTGATCCTGCATTCTAATAAACAAAATTAATATATATTTTTTCCAACGCTGTAAAAATATTATCACAAACCATTAATTTTGTTCATTAATACGGGTCTATTTTTTTATTAAACTTTCTTAAGCTTTCTTTTCATTTTCCCCGACATATTAAATGTACATGCCCACTACATATTTTATGCAATATAGCTGCATCCTTTTTGCATCCTTTTTCTACAATTTCTTGTTTTTCTATATTGCATTTTTTCTTTTTATGTTATAGTATGTGCGATGAGAAAGAATAAAGAGGTGTCATTCTAATGAATATTACCATGTTAAAAAGTAAAATCCACAGAGCAGTTGTTACGCAGGCAGAACTGAATTATGTCGGCAGTATCACGGTAGACTCTGAGCTTTTGGAAAAAGCAGGGATTCTTGAATATGAGATGGTGCAGATTGTTGATATTGAAAATGGAAATCGTTTTGAGACATACACGATCGCAGGAGAGCCTGGATCAGGTGTTATGTGCTTAAATGGTGCCGCTGCCAGACAGGTTCAGGTGGGCGACCATATTATTCTGATGTGTTATGCTTCTATGACACCTGAAGAAGCCAAAGAATACAGACCAACGGTAGTCTTTGTAAATGAAGACAATTCCATCTCCCGTATCACCAGCTATGAAAAGCATGGCGAGATAGGCTAGATAATAAAGCAAAAAGAAAGAGACAGTACCTATTATTACGCAAGACACTTTTGTTCTATCCTCATGTAGCGGTTCTAAGTTCACTGCTTTCAGCAGTTCACTAAGTACCGACATTCGGACAGGCTTGCTTCATAATAGTACTGTCTCTTTCTTTTTAATTTACGATATGAACAATCGTTTTTCTATTTTTCTTCTTTATTTACTATCCTGAGGATTCGGGTCGCAGCCATTCGGATAATAACGTTGCGCATTTGCTTCGTAACCGTTCGGTACATAACCCTGCCCATTTGGGTCGTAGCCATTTGGATAATAATTCTGTGCATTTACAGACTGTACATATTCGCCGCTTTCCGGTTGCTGATTTTCAGGGACAGTCTTTTTCTTCTTCTGTTCTCTGGCAATCTTCTTCTCATTTTTCTTCCCGGCTTTCTTCGCCAGACGCTCTTCTCTGTGCTTTGCCCTGTATGCATGAACGATCAGGATATATACGATCCATAAGATAAGCAGAGACACGATCGCGATCCCGGCATATAGCTGCCATCGATGATAAGACGTCGCATAACGATAACCAAGCTCACTGTCAAGTGACAGCAGCTTATCTCCTGATACCTGTATCGTCAGATAGATGCTGTAGCCGATCACGCCCGCACCTGCAAGAGTAAGAAGGATCTGAATAATAGTATATACGATCATGACTGCTTCCTCCTTTTCCTGCCCTTTGCGAATACAATGATATAAAGGATCAACAATACGAGAAATAAACCGCCGAGTGCGATATATTCAAATATCCGCTTCACCGTTTTTCCTGATTCATAGGTGACTGCAGCTGAATATACTGACTGGTTTCCCACAGCATCTTCGGAAATTAATGTTATCGTATTTTCACCGCTCGCCAGCGTTATCTTCTTATTAAAATAATTCTGTGTCAGTTCAACCGGTTCTCCATTTAAAGTAAGAACAGCACCGGCTTCTGTATATCCACTCAGATAAATACTTCCTTCTGTTACTACCTTTCCATTTATATCTTCGGATACAGATAATTGCGGAGGAACCGTATCTACATAGATATCTTTTGAAAACTCGGCTGCATTTCCTGCTCCATCTGTCACTACAAATGAAACCGTGTTATCACCATCTTCCAGATTCACACGATACATGCCGGATTCTTTTTCTCCTTCCAGAATTTTCTGCTCTCCCAGATATGCATCAAATGTGCTGTTTGAATCCAGTGTCACTGTAGCATTTATAAAACTGTTTTTTGTCATATCCGAATCCGTATCAAAAGCTACATCTGCCGATACCTTTACTGCCGTATCTGCAGTGATCAGATCATACATACAGCTCTCATTTGTTCTCACAACTGCCAGATATACTTTGGATGCATCTGTCGCATAATCTCCATAATAAGCATCTGTCTCTCCAGCGTTTTCCTCCTTTATCAGATTATGATTCTCGTCCCATACCAGAACGGTATAAGATTCATCCTCTGCCGCATTCCATGAAATATAATAACCATCGTTATAGGTTCCGCCTTTTACACCGTCTACCTTCTGCGAATCGTTGGGATTCTGATAGCTGACAAATCCGTCACTGTAAGCCCGCTGATAGATTCCATCAACAGATACACGGATATAAAAATGATACTCACCACTTGAAAGGCTGTCCAGATCAAAGGAAACAGTCCCTTTCTTATCCATATATTCACTGAAAACACAGGTTCCGTCAAATCCCTCAGAGTCTGTATCGGCGAATATTTCTACATAGATCTCATCCGGGCTGTCTGTGATCTTATAGTCTGCTGTTATACTTCCATCTGTATTCTGTATTACTGCAAATTTGCTGATCACTAAAGAATTCGGAAGTTCACCGACCGTTACATCTACAGTTCCTATATTGTCACCAGATACCTTAACTGTCCAGATTCCTTCTTCCCCTTTTCCTACATTAACGATTGCTTCACCATTTGACTCGTATACCTGATCCGGTGTCTTGTCCTTACTGTAGGTCTTACCGGACGGTGATGTCAGCGTTACTGTTCCTGCCTGTTCATAATTCTCCCATGTCACATAGAAGACTGCCTCCGTGTATTCATGATCAAGATCGATCGTTACCTCTGCCTCTGCTGCATGAACCGGAAGTACCAGACAGCCAGCCGCAATAGTCACCATTAACAGCCATATACATATTTTACTTATTATTCCTGTCTCTCTTTTCATATGCTTCTGTTACCCCCTTAGTTGGATGATGCATGAACTTTATCCCACAGGAAAAGTTCTCCGTTATCTTCATACCAGATGGATGCTTCTTTCTCTTTGCCGTTACTTCCACTGTAATTTAATGTTACCTTGGCTTTATTAAAGTCCCAATCCCAGTCAACCGCAAGCTTCGATGCTCCCTTTGCATGTACATTAGCCGGTGCCATATCCACGTTACCATTTACACCAAGCTTGATATATCCACCGGTCAGATTGCCGCCAAGATTTGCATCAGCACTTCCGTTTACCTCACAGCCAAATCCTGAGATTCCAAGTTCTACAGAAGCAGATATATCTACTCCATCTTTGTTTATCTTTGCTGCTGCCTTCGCCTTTTCTGATCCAAGCAATGACATATCTGCCGAGATTGCAAATTCCGGATCACTGAAATTAATCTCTACCTTACCGTTTGCTTCACCGATCTCACCCCAGGACTTGAATTTTTTCATCAAAGCATTATTACCGTTAAACGAAGCAAACAGGTTGATATCCGCACCCGCAGTTCCTGCAAGCACAATGTCCTGCTTATCATATAAAGTATTATCAAGACCGGTACCGATAATATTATATGTTTTCTCCGGGATCACGGATTCGTACAGATCTAAGGCAATCGTACTCATACCCTGCAGTTCTCCGCCAACCTGATTGATGTCAATGACTTTATAGACCGTTATTCCCGGATCTAATGCTGCTCCGATCATGACTTTATCCGGCAGCCAGTAATAGGAAGAAAATGAGCCATCAAATCCGGCGATCCTGCTGTCAAAAAATCCCGGTATGGATGTTGCCAGATCGATCTTTCCACTGATCTTCCAGTACTCACAATCAGGACTCAGTGAATTTAACTTTAATACCAGTTCATTGATTCCAAAAGTTCCAAAGTTAATCTTATCATCTGCGGAGAATGTCACCTCACCGCCAAACTGTATCCCATTCGGTGTGATCGCCATTGATAAGGATCCATCTAAGCCTCCAAAGAATTCTTTTGCTCCAAGCTGCTTTAAGCTGCTCCGTTTCGTGACAGACTCTGACTCCTTATTCGCTCCTGTTTTATGCTGAAGTGATTTCTTCGTTGAATCAATAATTTCATCCAGCCGGAATGATGAGATATCCACCTGTAACCGGTTACTGTACAGATTTACCTCTGCAACATCGATATCCATGATAAATGGCACGGAAAGGTTCAGACTGGCAATCGACTGGTCAAATGATATATCTGACCCATCGACAGTTGCATAATATCCATTTTTACCTATTACATAATCTTTATTGCCCATAACAAGGCTGGCGAAACTGCCATTTGCCTGTTCCATCTCCGCATAACTGATATAGAGTTTTCCATCTCCCTGAACCTTACCGGAATCGCCGACCTTGATCGTCTTATTTGCCACAAGGGAAAGATTCTGATCCATGTCATCTACAATGATCTCCATATCACCTGAGCTGTGAACAAATCCGTTGATCATGACATTTCCACTGGCAGCCAGACGGTCATCTGCTGTCTGACCGATGGCATCTGCTGTGATCGTCATATCCCCAAGTCTTATTGAGGTTGTTGTTCCTGCCTTGAATACCTTAAACAGGGATTTACCTACAACCAGACGTCCATCTGTTGTCTTTACCTTGATATCATAGATACCGGCAGTCAGTTCACCATTTAATTTTCCTGTAAGGCATGTTTTATCTGTTGCCTGTATATCGGTTAATGCCAGATTGCCAACTGACACACTTGCTATATCAGAAAATCCTCCGCCATTTACAGTCAGGGTGATACCATTCTGTACATCCTTCACAGATACATTCCCCGGTATTACCGAAGATACTCCGAGTGTATTCTCATCTACTTTCCGGATAAATCCTGTATCATCCGAATTCTCCGGTTTATTCTCTTCTTTCAGATAATAATTCTTTGTCGCTGTTGCATTATATTCAGCAATATCAACTGTAAGAAATCTTGGATCTACATCCGGATTCTTTGTTACCGTATAAGATATGCTGTAATTATTTACGATATATTTCTGAAGATACAGATAGATATCCGACAGTTCCGTTGATGCAGAAGCCTTTACGAATTTACCACCGGTTGATTCTGCAATCGCCTGCATATATGCATCATCGCATTCACCGAATCCAACCGTATATACACTGATTCCAAGCTTTGCTGCCCGGTCAGTTGCAGCCTGCATATCTTCTTCCGAACCTCCATCCTGTCCGTCAGACATCAGTATAACAGCCCTGCTGCCTTTTTCCGCTTCCAGATTATCAAGTGCAAGATTCAATCCTGCAGAAATGTTAGTTCCACCGCCATCTGAAATATCTGCTATAGAATTCTTCAGCGTTCCGCTTCTGGAAGTCAACGACTGCTCCAGATATGCTTCATCATCATAGGAAATGATCATCATTTTCTCCGATGTTATATGATCTGCCGCTTCTGTCGCCGCCTGCTTTGCATTTGCGATCGCAGCACCTTCCATACTGCCACTCTTATCCATTACGATACCGATACCGACAGCTTCACTCTCTGCCCCGCTGTTCAGTGTAAAATCCGTGATCTCATACTGTGTATCGATCACGGTAAAATCTTCCTTTGTAAACTGATCTGCCAGTTCTTCTTTGGAGTCCTTTGTTCCATTAATATTAATGTATGCCTGAATGGATGGATATGCCGAGGTATCAATGCGGCTGATATGGATATTGATCCTGTCGTATTTTAATGTTGTTGCAACATAGGAATTAAATGAACCATTTATGGTTTCTTCCGATACAGGAACAACCTGACTGCTCTGTTTGTCTACCATATCGTTAACGGCAGCATTCAGCTCTGCATTATAACTGTCATCGGAGATTTGATTGTACTGTGTCACAACTTCATCAATTGCATCTTTCAATGATGATGTATCACTGATCTCCGCGCTGTTATCAATCACATTATGCAGATGCTCATTTGCTGTATCTCTGTCATCCATTGCCAGATACAGTTTGGACAACTGCAGTTCGTAGAATCCCGTATCATCTCCACGATAAGGTTCCTGTACCAGAACATAATTGACTGCACGCTTAAGCGGTACATAACTTGCATCCTTATAACAGGAATCTGCTTCTTCCAGCAATTCATTTATCTGGTCTGCATGTGTTCCATCATAGCCTTCATCATCGATCAGTTTCTGTGCTTTCTCTTTCGCGCGTTCTGCTTTCTTCACCAGACTCTTGATCTCATCATCTTTCATGTCAAATGAATCTTCCATATAATTCTGGTCTCTGGTATTTCGATATACTTCTTCGGCTATTACATCCGTATATATAACCGTATTCTCCGGACTTTTAAACTTCTTATTCAGTTCGGAAGCTATATCCTTTGCCTTATCAAAGTCATTCTGATATACATAATAACTGATCTCCCGACGGAGTACTTCTTCTGTCTCACCATATGTATGCTTCAGATCCCTGATATCATCTTCTGTAAGATCAGCAACTGATACTCCGTGAATCTTATTATCAAGCTCATACGCCTCTTCAAACTCCCGCTGTTCTTTTCCGGTAAAATCAAGGTATTCGATATAAGCGGTCAGCGAATCCGTCAGCGTTTCATTTGATGCATTACCGGTGCTATCTGATTTCCCACTCCATGCAGTCTCCTGAACACCATCTTCTTTTTCCAGATCAGACAGATAAGAATCATAATCTGTATATGCCTTTTCCCCTCCGGAGATCGTTCCAAGTTTACCGGAGCAATAGTCACCCAGAGCCGTCAGATATTTCTTTCCTGCCTTACTGATTCCATTTTGTTCTGATAACTCCTGAAGCTTAAAATGACCGTTAATATAATCTCCGTTCATGACATCACATGCCACACTGAGCAGTTCTTTCTCTTCAAAAGAACCGGCAATGTCATCAAGAAGGATTGCAGCCTGATCGATATTTCCCTCTTTCATATAGCAGTATGCCATATAGATATTCTGATCATTTGTATCTGCGTCCGTAAAATATGCCCGAACGCCAAGAAAGGCAGTTCCGGCAAAAGCCAGAACTACCCCTATCGTGAGCAGCCATTCCGGAACATTTCTCTTTGTTTTAAAGATGAAATGTCCACAGATATCAACGACTGTAAAAAACAGAAAGATAATTGCTATCTTCAGTAAAATATTTAATCCCAAATTTTGCCCTCCCTTAAATATCTGAATCGGATCTGTTTCAAATGAAGACCATTTTTACCAACATTCAGACGCATAACTGAAAATCTGGTATGCAGATCAAATTCTTTTCTGATCACCATATCCTCTCCATTTGTTCCATGGAATGTGAAACTGAGGATCGGTATATTGGTATAATACAGCGTACATGGCATTTGGGCAAGTTCTGAGAGATCAGAGCTTCCGATCAGTTCTATCTCATAAATTCCTTTTTTCTGTACATCAAATGGAAGTACATAATTTACACCGGCTTTCGACTCCTTGGTATCAAGTCGTAATTCATAGTCGCCATCTAATTTGACAAATTCAACCTCTGACAGATCGACATCATCCGGTTCCGCCGGACGGTTGATGATCGATACTTCTGTCGGGCAGCCCATTGCTCTGCGCATTGCTTCTGTATGAAGTACAAAACCACAGATATTGGCTGCATTTCTCTGAAGCTCCGAACGCTTCAGTCGTCCATCTACGAGTGCTACGGCTGTATTGTCTCCGCTGGCATTTGTTGATCCATCCGGACATACCATATAGAGGTCATTCTGCGCGCGTGCCATCGCAGCAAAATTGATAACATCTGCTTTCTTCCCACGTTCATTGATGGGTGCCCACCAGTCTGTCATAACGATACCTTTGAATCCCCATTCTTCTCTGAGGATCGTCGTACAGAGATCATAATTTCCGGCTGTCCATACTCCATTTACCGGTCCGTATGTTGTCATGATCGCATCACATGCACCACTTCTTACGATCATCTCAAATCCTTTCAGATAGATCTCCCGAAGTGCGCGTTCTGATACAACAGGATCTGCAAAATGCCGTCTCATCTCCTGATTGTTTGCACAGAAATGCTTCGCTACTCCTGTCACTCCTGCTGCATGCAGACCTTCTAACACCGCTTCGGCAAAGCATCCTGTCACATATGGATCTTCTGAGAAATATTCAAAGTTTCTTCCATTTAACGGATGACGATGAATATTCATGCCAGGTCCCAGTAAACAGTCAACCTTCTGTGCGATCATCTCATAACCGGTACAGGTATAAAGTTCTTTTACAAGTTCTGTATTAAATGTACATCCGATGATAGTGCCATTTGGCAGGCTGAATGCTTTCACGCCACAGTCTAACCGTATGCCGGATGGTCCGTCACTGCAGCATACCGAAGGAATTCCATGACGGTTGATCAGTGATTTTGATACCCCGCCAAATGCTGCTGCCGTTCCCGGTGTTACAAGTGAACTTCCCATGCCTTCTCCTCGAATGATACAGGTAAGATCATCGTCTGTCAATTCTGAAATAAATTTATCCATTCTGATCGAACCATCAGCCACATCGGATAATGTATGAGTACCCATCGTCTGACGGATCTCCTGTGGAAGATGATCCTGTCTTCTCTGCTTCTCATTTGATGCATGATATGGTGCTGCTTCCATCATGACCTGATATCCGTTCTCTGTCTCTGCTGCCTTCATTCTGTCAAATGCTTCTACCGGAGCAAGTGCAGAGCAAAGCTGTTCGATCACAAGATCATCTGCAAGCTCAAATGTGCCTGCACATTCTGCACTTCTGACATTTTCACCGGCAAATACATGATATGTACCTGCTTCTAATACAAATGCATAAGCATGTCCTGTAATATCGGAGTCGTCATAGGATGCAAATCGGCTGTATGGAACGATAATATCCACTTCTTCGGATTCACCCGGTACAAGTTCCTTTGTCTTTGCAAATCCGACAAGAACCTTATCTGCCTTTCCAAGCTTACCCTGTGGAGCTTCCACATAGACCTGAACAACATCTTTGCCTTTATTCTCACCGACATTTGAAACGGTTACATGATAGGTAAACTGCTGCTTCTCCGGCTCATTTGCAAATACAACGACTGACTTTTCAAATGTTGTATAAGACAGACCATATCCAAATGGATATCTGACTTTATCCTTTGCAAAGGTCTCAAAATAACGATATCCCACATAGATATCTTCACTGTAATAATTCTTATCCGGATTACCAAAATATGGTGCGGAAGGATAATCAGCAACTTTATATGCGATCGTGTCTGTCAGATGTCCTGATGGTGAAACAGCTCCTGTTAATACATCTGCTGTTCCAAGTCCGCCGACCATGCCGCCCTGCCATACATACATAACTGCTTCCGGCTGATAACGGTCTACAAAACTCATATCGAGCAGACCGCCGACATTTAATAAGACGATCATCTTATCAAAGTTCTTTCTTACCTTTGTAAGCATATCTTCTTCCACATCTGTAAGCTGATAAGAGCCCTTGGTATCACTTGCATCTTTATCCTCGCCTGCGGTACGTCCGATGATCACAATAGCTGTCTCTGATCTCTTACCGGCTGCTTCCACAAACTCTTCGGTCAGTTCCATTTCTTCCTGACACCATGGTTCATTTCCCCAGCCTTCGCCTTCGTTAAATGGATGTGTCTCTTCCCAGTTCTGATAGATCCTGATCAGTTCCTCATCCAGAATGACCTGACCACTCTCACGCAGACCATCTACGATTCCATAGACCTTTGATACATTTACCATTCCGCCTGAACCGGTTCCGCTCTTATAATAATGATTCTGGATTCTTCCAAATACTGCCACCTTCTCATCTTTTACAAGCGGAAGTGCCTGATCTTTATTTTCAAGCAGAACACAGCCTTCTGCTACTATCTGTCTTGCAAATGCTACATACTGATTCCAATCCAATACTACCTGATTTTTCATATCCATCATACTCCTTTTCCCGATTTTATCTGTTTGTTTTATCTCATTTATATAGTTACGTTTCTTGTTTAATTTAAAATTATAATAATATTTTTTTATTTATAAAAATATAACAAAAGCGATATTCATGTCATTTTTTCGACCATTTTAAAATAGAAAAAAATGCTGTTTAAATTATTCAAACAACAGTCTTTTTCTATATTTTATTTGATTCATTCTTGCAATACCACAAGAATCCCGCCTGGCATACACCAAACGGGATTCTTATATTTTTCTGTATGACTGACACTTACTGTTTATTCTTTCTGCTCTTTGCAAATACACATCCTGCTCCGATGAAGCATGCGCAGCTTGCAAGAACTGCTACATAAACAATCGGGGTACTGTCACCGGTCTTTACAAATTTAGAACCTTTACCTGAGCCATCAGAAGATCCTGTAGAATCATGACTTTCTGTCGTTTCTGTATCTTCCATCTCACCGGTACGTTCCTCGGTGGTATCCTCATCCTCGGTATCTTCATCACTATCTGAATCTGTATCCTCCGTGGTTGCTTTCTGGGTTGTCTCGGTTGTAGCATCCTCGGTCGTAACTTTTTCTGTCGTTCCTTCCTCAGTCGTCACGTTCTCGGTTGTTGTTTCCTGAATAACCGGGATAGATGCTGTCTCTACATTTCCACAAACAATACATTCATGCTTCTTTATTCCTGTGCTGGTTGTTGTGGCTGCTGTTACAACCTGCCATGCACCATACTTATGCCCCTTTGCTGCAACTATGGTATCAGAAAGTGTGATTTCCTGTTTGCCGTCTGCATCGCGGAAATATTTGCCACAGTCATCACAGTACCAGTATGCGATATTTCCTTCATCCAGACAGGTCGCTTCTCCGGCTGAAACTGCCTTCATATTATGTACATGCTTCTTATTGATCGCAAATGAATCAACCACACTCATATCACTGGTTCTGTATGTTGTTACCTTAAACTGGCTGTCTGACACATCTACTCTTGAAATATTCGGAACATTTTCCTGATTCATCACTCTGGAATATGGAAAGCTTACATTCTTGATCGTATAGAACTTGGAACCGGATGCAGAGTTTAAGGTCACATATAAGATTCCTGTTGGATTTGTGATCGATGAATAATTGGCGTCATCATAGATCGATGCATCTGTCATCGGATCAAGTCCATCCATCATATATGTTCTGCAGTATACATGATCATGTCCCATGAGAACCACATCTATATCAAGATCCTTGAATACCGGAACCAGTTCCTCCCGTCTTGTCAATATACTGTTCTCTAAAGAATGGCTTGCTACGGAATAAATGGAGTGATGGAATACAACCACCTTCCATGTAATACTCTGACCTGCTGTTGCCTGTATTGCCTGTTCCATAAATGCCTTATGCTCGGCTGTCGATGTATTGTTACTGTTCAGTGCAAGGAACAGTACATGATTGTATACGAAATAATAATCTCCGCCTGCTGCAGTCGTTCCATAGCTGCTTTCATTTGGATTGTTAAAATGCTGGTCGTAAGCCGCAGAACCGGAATCATGATTACCTACAACTGTCGCTGTCGGAAGATCAAGTAAAGTATCATGTTCCAGATATCCGTCGTACTGATCTTCATTTGATGCTGTATTTACCTGATCACCTGCAGATAACAGGAAGTCCACTCCATCAAATGCACTGTTATCGGAAACCAGCTTCAATGTCTTCTCCCATCCGTCTGTATCATTTACAGAGCTTCCGCTTGCACCGATCTGCGGATCACCTGCAGCAGCAAATGAGAATGAACCTGCACCACCGGTTGTAAAGGTATGGATTTCTGACTTTGTTGCTCCATTTACTAACTGATAAGCATATGTCGTATCTGCTGATAGTCCGGTTGCTGTTGTCTGATAGCTGTAGTAACCGGATTTGTTGGAAGCAGTTCCATTCGCCGTAAAACTTTTTGCATCTGCCGGCATCTCATTGCCGCTTACTTCTGAATTCTTAGCAACTAAAAGTGTACCTGTTCCATCAACATCTGCATACCAGGTTATATTGATCTCTGACTCATTCTTACCAACTGTCCATGAAATATTCTTCTGTGTATATACCGGTACTGTCGTCTCAAATGTAAGAGATGGCATATCAAAATAAATATCCGAGCTGGCTGAACGTCCCTGATGGATCTCTACCGCTACAACATTCTTTCCATCTTTAATTGCTGCAAGCGCTGCAGAATTACTGGTATTAATTATTCCTGTTTTTGGATCGCCTGCATTGGAACCGCCATACTGAAGATTGCCGGTTATACTGTCATCATCAAAGCCTGCGATCTTCACGCCATTTACATATACGGTTGCCGCATCATCATAGATCACGCTTCCTGATATCTTCGTAACCTTAGAAGCGTCCGGGATCGTTACATCCGTACGGAAGAAAAACGCTTCGATATCGGTTGTTCCATCTGCTTTGTACTGTGTTAATAATGTCTTTGGTGTACATCCACCACCGAGATCACTGATCTTTCCTTTCTTTGCACCAAAGGCGCCTGTCGCTGTCTTCCATGCAGATACGTCATAGCCATCCTTTGTCCAGCTTGTCCGATCATAGCCTGCTGCTGTGCTGTCCCCTGCCGGGTCGCTGCCATCATCCAGATAACTCCATGTTACATTTCCATCCAATGTTACATCATTCTCTGCCGCCTTTGTCTGAAAAAGTGGCTGTGCCATCGTTGCTACCAATAGCAATGACAAAAGCACAGAGAGTCTTTTTGCTGTCTTACATCTGTGTTTCATCTTTCATCTTCCTCTTTTCATCTTTTCATTTTATCTATGTGAAATGCGCATTGCTGCGCAGATTCCTGTCGTTATCGGTACGGTTAGGATCACCCCGATCGTTGCACATAGTCCCTGTGCCAGTTCGATTGCCAGATAGTCCGATGATAGGAACTGTGTCCGGCTCACCCCATAAGCGGTTAGTACCAGCATCGTGTTGAGTGCTGTTCCTGCAAATGCAAGGATCAGCGTATTACTCATGGTTCCGATCATATCTTTTCCGATATTAAATCCCGACTTTATAACCTGTCGGGCGGTTACCGAAGGATCTACAGCGACCAGTTCCATAAGAGCTGCCGTAAGGGATACTGCCACATCCATAACGGCTCCAAGAGAAGATACCAGCACGCCTGCTATCAGAAGTGAACGAACGGAGAGTCCTGTTGCTCCCTGAATGACCAGAAGTTCTTCTGCATTGTCACTGTTAAATCCTGTAAGATGTAAAGTTTTTGAACTTATGTAAAAAATAATTCCTGTTACTGCAACTCCAAGTACAGTAGAAAGTGCGGATACAGCCGTCCGTCTGCTGCAGCCATTTAGCAGTAGCAGGCTGACCGCTGTTCCTGTTAATATGGTCAGGATTGAGACAATCACAGGAGGAAATCCGTGGTAGATCGCCTGAACCATAAACAGTACTACCAGAAGAAGTGTAAAAATGACACCGGCTAATGCCCGTAAGCCCTTTCCTTTTCCCACAAACAGCATTACTGCGGCAAATACCACCACAAGGAAGCCAAGTGGCAGGCACCTGTCATAATTGAATACTGTGTAGTAGGGAGCTGCTCCCTCCGGCATATCTGCACATACGATTATTTTCTGATTAGCTTTTACATAGATGTTATGTGTCTGCGACAAATAATTATCAATCGATACTTTGTCGCCTTTCTGATTCCCTTCCAGAATCTGAACTGTAAGCTCCTGTTCTCCAAGATATCTGGAATGATCATATGGATCTGTCTCCAGCCGCTCATTATCGACAGATACTACCCGCCCTCTTACGAATGTCCTGCTGTCGTTGTTGTACATTGTATAGCTGTTGAACCGATCCCAGTCAAATGAACCTGCCGCCAGAAGAAAGGCTGCTCCAATCAGGAAAACTGCGATATATACTGCATTTCTTCTCACAAATAAAACAAACTGCCCACCTGCTTTTTCATCCGTTTTCCTTGTCGTTTTGTCTTCTTTTTCTGTCTCTTTCATCTCTGACTGCCTGCTCCTTATACATATGAAGCAGACCTGCCTGCACCTTGAGGTGGTCTTACTTCATTTCTGTATTTATTATAGACTTGCCTGCATGCGTCTGCTATCACACTTCCGTAAAGATTGCAAGGGCTGTATATTTCTTTTGTAAAATCTGCGAAAAAAGCAGGCAGTCCCGTTATAAGACTGCCTGCCTGATGATTATTTTTATATTGTATTGTTTTTCTATATCTCATATATCACATAGGATATATCTGTATCTTCATGAGAAAATCGGTTTCCCCGTAACTGTTTCTGCTGATGGCTTACTTATCTGGAAAAGTCATCATAAAAAGATTCAACCAAAGCACAGTCCATGATAAGAACATAGAACACATTTCCATAGTAACGGTTTTCTACAATTCTTCCATGATCAAGAACAGGGCGGTAGATTCCATCTTTTTTTGCAAAATGGAATCTTACATAATCATTATTTCCACTGGTCTTTGCATCAACCTGTTTCCAGATACTGGTCTCCACAGAATCTCGTTCATCCGGGTGAATAAGATTCCTGAATCGCTGCCCTGTATAATCCAGAAAAAAACTTCAAAATCCTTGCAGCCTGCAAACTTAATCAATTCACGATTTGCAAATAAAATACGATCATCCTGCGCATCTGATAAGCTCCGAAACATCGTCACAATCCTTCGGATATTCTGCGTACCCAAGAGAAATATAAAAAGGATGCTCTTCACCATTATATGTTATATGCCGTGGCTTAAGGGTAAAACTCTCTATTTTACTCTTTGCCTCTTCTTCTGTTGTTCCGATCAAGATAACAGAAAACTCATTCCCGCCATTTATGCATAGAATGGCATTTACGCCAAAACTATCTTTCATGTCCTGTGCAAGACTTTTCAGTGCAGCATCACCAACGACGTGTCCATACATGTCATTTATAAATTTAAAATCATCAATATCCATCTGTGCACCCAGACAATGAATACAATGATCGTCCTGTATCACCTTTTTAAGCTGCTCATCAAAGCCTTTGCGGTTCAAAAGACTGGTTAACGGATCTGTTATCGCCAGTTTTTTAATATTTCACGATGTCTCTCAACCACAAGAACGATCACTGTTAATCCCATTAAAAGCAAAATAATACGAATTCCAAAAACGAGCTGCGGGAGTATATTCCATCCGTGACTCCAGCCATCAGTTGGCATTACCTCTAAGCCAAATGTGCTGCCACAAAATTCAAACTCAAATGTAATCGGCTCCTTCAAAATATTACCTGATGACGATACCACCTCTGTACCATTCGAAAAGGGAGAAACTGTCTTTGTCAGACAGTAATCATAACCAAATTGGGTAAGTGCCTGAACCGATTTCTCAAATACCTCCGGAACACGGATAATTACAATAGCGAATCCCCAGAACGCAGAGGTTTCATCCCGGCACTCCAGATATACGGAATTTCTGATTGCAATGCCCCGGCCTCCCTGTTTTAAGTCAAATGATCCCTACATAGTAACTATATTTTTATCTCTCCCGTAACGGCATATCTCTCCACGGCTTTCGTCATGGATTAAATCTATCTTTCCCGCTTCATTTCCCGCCTCCGGATATATATCTGTAACAACAACCATCAGGTGCAACCTGTATGCATAGGTTGTGGCATTAAGTTCTGTGACAACCCGAACCTGTTTTAAATTCGTTCTGTATGAATGATATAAAACTGCTGCCTAGTCCAGACAACCTGCCAGGAGAATGAGAACCGGCAATATGAGCTTTTTGTTATGGATTTTCTGTGAATGCATAGCTTGTCATCTCTCCTTGTTCTAAATTCAACTAAACAAATTCCTGTAAATTGCACATATTCTATCGCATTCTTTCATTTTTGACAAGCCGCCCATTGTGGGATATTCCTTTTTTTGTAAAATGGGATTATAATACAGGAACGAAAAGAGGTAATCAATATGCAGATAAGTATAATTTTGCTCGGAAAACTTGTTAACTTTTTTATTATGATCCTGCTTGGTTTTATTCTTGTCAACAAACATATATTAAATGCTTCTGACAGCAGAATCCTGTCTGTCATTGTGGTATATCTGGTGATGCCCTGCGCCATAATAAATTCATTTGAAATTGGTTTTACAAAAGAAAAACTGCAGGGACTATTATTTTCCGCTCTTCTTGCAACCATTATACATATTCTTCTATTGATTTTTATAAATATCGGAAGAAAACTCTGGCACTGGAATACAGTTGAATGTGCCACTGTCATGTATTCCAACTCGGGAAATATGATAATCCCACTTGTAAATGCTATGCTGGGTACCGACTATGTACTGTATTCATGTGCATTTATGTCTGTACAGCTGATATTTCTCTGGACACACTGCAACACCATGCTCGCAGAAAAGCCACATATGGAATGGAAAAAGATAATAACTAATATAAATGTAATAGCCATAATAGCCGGACTCCTGCTCTTTTTCTGCCAGATAAAACTGCCATCTGTCATACTCACACCGATAAAAGACATCGGAAATATGCTTGCACCTCTCAGCATGATAGTAACTGGCATGCTGATGGCTGATTCGCCGATCCGCGTCAGTCTGAAAAACGCAAAGCTATACCTTTTCTCTGCCATCAGACTCGTTATCTGGCCTGCTGTTTTACTGCTTATAATGTATGTGAGTCATGTATATACCCTTATTTCAGAAGGAAGGACTTTACTCCTTATAGTATACCTTGCCTCTATCACACCATCCGCTTCAACAATCACCCAGATGGCTCAGGTATATAACAAAGATGCTGCATACTCCGGTCTTTTAAATGTATTTACTACCTTGTTCTGTATCATAACCATGCCTTTGGCTGTCATATTGTTTTCATGGCTGATTCTTTAAGGACATTTCTTCTGCCACACATGTTAATCCGGTTTTCATAGGCATCCTTTTGAAATACATAATCCGTTGCCGGAGTACTTCATAAAAAATTTCTCCAGTCAATATACTCTCCCTGTTCCTTATCCACCAGAAGTCTGAGATAATCCTTTTTCATCATTTCAAGATTCACTCCTCCGGTTCCTCTTGCAGCCTCAATAAGACCTGCTGCTTTTAACTGCTGCAATATTTTTTATATCATACTTTATTTATAAATTTCTTGTATGCATTATTTTACCTCATGCCCGGTTACTACTTCAAAGTGATATTTTGCAATTCCAAGATCAATCTTAGAATAAAATCCTCCAAGATCTTTTGCTGTAACGTTTCCATTTTTCAGTTCAAAAAGAAACTTCTGCTGATTTATAGCAGTAGGTGCAAGGCTTACAGCTTCCATACCTCTGTCGAACCATTCTGTACTCTGATCTGCCTTTCCAAGTTCCGCTATACTCTTACTTTTATGTGGAACTCCCTGTGTCTCTCCATATCTCCTCTTGATTTTCGAACAAATGTTTGATATAATATATTTGGTGCTACCCTATTCGGTAGGCGGTTAGCCTTCTCCACAGGAGTTATA
>ERZ808240.1434-NODE-1434-length-29700-cov-8.128015_pt1 | contig 29700 bp, 23 predicted proteins | sample MGYA00521084_ERZ808240 | MGnify/ENA primary metagenome ERZ808240 (study PRJEB31516, sample SAMN03275571) | gut metagenome | biome: mammalia-associated habitat; material: feces | host: Papio cynocephalus | place: Kenya | collected 2012-08-06 ... | reverse complement strand
GCGTGACCTCGCACAGGCGCTTGCGCTCCTCGGAGACGGCGCCCACGCAGAACATACGGCTCGAGTCGCTGAAGTAGCCGTCGAGGATCGTGGAGCAGTCGACGTTGACGATGTCGCCCTCATGCAGGATGTCGGTGTCGTTGGGGATGCCGTGGCACACGACGTCGTTGATCGAGGTGCAGACGCTTTTGGGGTAGCCCTCGAAGTTGAGGTCGGCCGGCGTGCCGCCGTGCTCGACGGTGTAGTCGTAGATCCACCGGTCGATCTGGTTGGTCGAGATGCCGGGCTCGATGCGCTCCTCGACGTAGTCGAGCACGCCGATGTTGATGGCGGCGGAGCGCTTGATGCCGGCGATGTCCTCGGGTGTCTTGTACAGCGTGCGGGGCAGGACGTTCCAGCCTTCGTCCCAGGCGCGTTCGAGGCGCTCGTCGAACGCCTCGTGGCATTTCTTGTATTTTTTACCGCTGCCGCACCAGCAGGCGTCGTTGCGGCCGAGTACGGGTCCGTTGTCATACATGGCTAACTTCCTTTCGTCCGTAGCCAGTATACCGCGCTCGAGGCGGGATATTCCCGCTGGCCCGGTCTCGCTGAAAGGGGTGAGCGTCCGTTTATGTCTAGTAGCTTACCTGGCAGGGGATGCCGAGGGCCTGCACGCGTGCGGCGATGGCGTCGAGCACTTCGGGCGCGGCTTTCGCAAGACCTGTGGCTGGCGTCTCGCGGGCGACGGTGTAGATGGTCGCTTCCTGCGGGCGGATGCGCTCGAGTGCGGCGAGCCAGGGCCTGACGTACTCGTCGCCCGTGTTGTCGAGGCTACGGCCCCGGTACTCACCGGTGAGGAACATCGTCTGGATGATGACGTGCCCGTCAAAGCTCGCGAACGTCTCGATCTGGTGCTCGACGTCGTAGGGACCGACGGGTTGGTCGAGCAGCTGGATGAACGCGGGATCGACGGTGTCGAGCTTGAGGATGTTGTCGTCGACCATCATGAGCGCGTCGTGTACGTCAGGGCGGTCGGCACGGGTGCCGTTGGAGAGCACGGCGATCTTGGCGGTGGGGGCGAGCTCGTCGCGCAGACGGACGGCCCCGGCGATGGCTTGGGGGAACTCGGGTGCCGCCGTGGGCTCGCCGTTGCCGGCGAACGTGATCACGTCGGGGATGCCGCCGGTGCCCGCCATCTCGCGGAGCTTTGCCTCGAGCGCGTTGAGCACGGTGGCGGAGGAGTTGTACGGTTCGCGGCACGGGCGCTCGGCATTGAATCCGTTCTCGCAGTAGATGCAGTCGAACGTGCAGATCTTGCCGCTCGCCGGCATCATGTTGACGCCGAGCGAGAGGCCCAAGCGACGGCTGCGCACCGGACCGAAGACCGGGCTCGCGTTCAAAAAGGTAGACATGGGCAGACCCCCTCGTGAAGTTTGCGCATCAGCATACCACCTGCGGCGTACGGATCGGTCCCATCGCTTTGGCGCAGTCGGTCTCACGAATCGCACGATTTTCACGAAAACCACGATTTGCACGAAAGTCACGAAAAGCAATAAAGTCACGATTTGCACGAAAGTCTAGAACTGACGATTTGGAGCTTTACCATGTCCGACCCCATTTTCGAGCGTGCGAGCGTGCGCGATTTCACCGATGAGCCCGTGAGCGATGCCGATGCCGAGCAACTGATGCGTGCGGCGATGGCGGCACCTTCGGCCATGAATCAGCAGCCGTGGGAGTTCTATCTCACGCGCGACCATGATCTCATGGTCAAACTGTCACATGCGAGCATGTTCGCCCGACCGCTGCGCCGCGCGACGCTCGGCATCGTCGTCTGCCAGCGCAAGAAGGTCAAGATCCCCGCGATCGCCCCGCAGGACATGGGCGCCGCCATGGAGAACCTGCTTCTCGAGGCGACGCAGCTGGGGCTCGGTGCCGTGTGGATGGGCATCGCGCCCGATCCCAAGCGCATGTCCAAGGTGGCCGAGACGGTGGGCCTGCCGAGCGACCTCGACGCGTTCTCGCTGGTGGCGGTGGGACACCCCAAGGACGAGGCGCGCATTACCGGCCCTTCCCGCTACGACGAGGCACGCGTGCACTGGCTGTAGCTTCACCTGCCGTTCGTCCCGGTTGACGCCAGATTCCGCCTGTGCAGTGCCGGAATCTGGCGTCAGCCGGGACGATTTTTATTTTGTGGGACAATGCAGCCGAACGATGGGGTCGTTTGCATCGCCCCGATTCGGTTCAGGTTTGCGAGAAGAGGGGACGCGCGTGGTCAAGGGTATCGGGATCGATGCGGTCGATATCGAGGAGATGCGCCGGCTCTGTGCCGATATGGACGGCTCGTTCGTGCGTCGCACCTTCACTGCCGCCGAGCGGACCCAGGTAGCCGGGCGTCACGACCCGGCGCAGGTCCTCGCCGGCAAGTTCGCCGTCAAGGAAGCGGCGTTCAAGGCGCTGGCCCAGCATACCGAAGAGGGTTTCGACCTGCGGATCGTCGAGACGCTGGAAGACTCGGACGGCGCGCCGCACATCACACTTGCGGGCCGCATGGCCCCCGTGCTGGAAGAAGCCGGCGTCACCGAGCTCCTCGTGTCCATCACCAACGAGCGCGGCCTGGCCATGGCCGTCGTGCTGGCGCAGTAACCCATCAGGCTGCAGGGCGGTGCGACGGGTCGCGCCCGGAGGCGATCTTCCCTGCGAGATGGGTATGATAGCTCCGTCGTTTCAATAGGGGAAAGCAGAGACCATGGACTACATCGTCGAGAACAAGGGGACCGAGCTCGCGTGCCGGGAGATTGCGGGGCCGGGTACCTGTCCGGATGCCGTACCGCTCGTGTGCGTTCACGGTGCGTGCGTGGACGGGACGTTTTTCGACGGTATCGCCCGCGAGCTCGGCCGTTCCCGCCGTGCCGTCATCTACGACCGGCGTGGTGCGGGCGAGAGCTCCGCTGCCGCCGACGGCCGCTATGACGTCGCCACCCAGGCCGAGGACCTTGCCGCGGTGATCGAGCACGTCGGCGCGCCCTGCGATATCCTCGCTCACAGTGCCGGCACGCTCGTGACGCTCGAGCTTTTGCGCAAGCGCCCCGAGCTGGTCCGCCGCGCGGTCCTCCACGAGCCCGCCGTGTCGGGCGAGGGCGTGGGCTTGGGCACCGACCCCAGGCTCGTCGAGCTGCTCCGCGTCGGGAAGGCCTCACGTGCCCTGATGGGTTTCCTGACGGCGCTGGGCGACGGCGACCCGCGTGCCCCGCGCTCGACCGAGGCCGAGGCGAAGCACATGCTGCGCGACGGTCGCACGTTCATGGCGCATGAATACACCGAGATCATGTCGTACGCTCCCCGCTGGGAGCAGGTTGCGGTGGGCAAGATCGCCGCCGTGGGCCTGGGCGATCGCTCGCTCGACACCCCTCGTGCCGCCGGCGCGCATGCGGCGGCCGATCGCCTCGGTTGCCCCGTCGTCGCGTTTCCCGGTGCCCACAACGGTCTGCGCGACCTCCCGCGCGAGGCGGCATGGATCGTGCAGGGCATCCTGGAGGATCGCCCGGCGGAGGCATGAGCGCGCAGGCGATCGCCCTCTGTCTCCCGCGTCCTGATGGCACCCCGACGCCCCCCCGTTTACGGGTTCATGCATATTCTTTCGTCGATAATCCCCTGCTATAGGTATCATGGAACACAATGCAAAGGGGATGGCATCGATATCCGCGGGGGCAGGCCGCCATCGCGAGGTTCAGACCTTCCGCTTATCTTTACGCGCTGCGTAAGAGTTAGGAAGCCTTATGGACGACGACAAGAAGCTCTCATATACCCAGGAGCAAGTCGAGAGCGAGCTGGCGCGCGCCAGCAAGATCTATCCCGTCGTGCGTCTGCTCGATAAAGATACGGTCGATAGCGAGAAGCACTGTCTGCTCTTCGGGCAGGACTGTCCCTGTCTGCGCAAGGTATGCGACGACGTCTTCGACAACGGCGGCGAGGTCATCAACGAGCTGCGCGCGGGCGATGCCGAGCACCGGGCCGTTGCGCGTTACGTCGAGATCGACGGGGTCCCGCACGTGCTGCTCATGGCCCGTCCGCTCGATGCGAAGGGTGCCGACGAGAGCCTGCTCTACACCGATGCCCTGACCGGCATCAACAATCGCCGCTTCTACGAGGACCATCTGCGCCAGGCGCGCATGGCCGCCGGCGTGGCCGTCATCGACCTGGATGACCTCAAGATGCTCAACGACACGCTGGGTCATCAGGTGGGCGATGCTGCGCTCCGTGCCGCCGCCCAGTCTATGCAGGCATCTATCAGGAGCTCCGACTACCTGGTCCGTTACGGCGGTGACGAGTTCGTCGTGATCATGCCGAATATCGGCTCCGTCGATTTTGCCGCCCGCCTGCGCGATATCGCCGACCGCGTCTCCGTGACCAAGGTTCCCGGGCATGAGCGCCTGAGCCTGTCGGCAAGCATCGGCGGCGTGCTCATTTCGGAAAATCCGGTCGAGGAGGGCGTGCGCCGCGCCGACCGGCTCATGTACCGAGCCAAGCTCAGGCGCGGCACCGTGCTCACCGACGCCGACAGCGCCGCGGAGCTCAAGCACGAGAAACCGCTGCTGCTCGTGGTCGACGACTCGGAGATGAACCGCACCATCCTGCACGAGATGCTCAAGGACGAGTACGAGATCGTCGAGGCCGACGGCGGACGAGCGGCGCTCGACGCGATCGACCGCTACGGCAGCGATATCGCGCTCGTGTTGCTCGACATCATCATGCCCGATATGAACGGTTTCGAGGTACTGGCCGAGATGTCGCGCTCGTCGGTGACTGACGACATGCCGGTGATCATGATCTCGAGCGAGGATGCCGACGACGTGGTGCTGCGCGCCTACGAGCTGGGCGCCTCGGACTACGTGAGTCGCCCGTTCGACGCGCGCGTGGTGCGCCGCCGTGTGAGCAACATCATCCGCCTGTACGCCAAGCAACGCCGTCTGGGCACCCTGCTGGCCCAGCAGTACTATGAGCGCGTCAACAACAGCCAGATGCTGATCGGCATCCTGGCGGGCGCGATGGAGCTCAGGAACGGCGAGAGCGGCCAGCACGTCATCCATATCGAGAAACTCACCGAGCTGCTGCTGGAACGCCTGGTGCAGCGCAGCGACAAATACGTGGTCGATAGAGAGGAGCGCTCCATGGTGGCCATGGCGTCCTCGCTGCACGATATCGGCAAGATGGCTATCGACGACGCCATCTTGAACAAGCCCGGTAGGCTCACAGACGAGGAATTCGAGATCATGAAGACCCACACCACCATCGGTGCGGACATGCTCAAGAGTCTCGAGCAGTACCAGGACAGCCGTCTGCTCAACGTGGCGTACGAGATCTGCCGCTGGCACCATGAGCGCTGGGACGGCCGCGGGTATCCCGACGGCCTCAAGGGTGACGAGATCCCCATCTACGCGCAGGTGGTCGCCCTGGCCGACGTGTACGACGCCCTGACGAGCGAGCGCGTGTACAAGAAGGCGTTCACGCACGAGCGCGCCCTCGAGATGATCAAGAACGGCGAGTGCGGCGCTTTCAACCCGCTGTTGCTGGCGTGCCTCGATGACGTGCAGGACCGTATCGCCACCGTGCTCGACCAACCGGTCGACGTGGTCCCGTATCCGTATTCCGAATGATTCAGCAACTCCGATAGCTCCGATATCCGAAAGAGGTTCCGATGCCGTCGATCCGCGATGCATATGACAAGATGGGTGCCGACTACGAGGACGTGCTGCGCCGCCTGATGGGGGACGAGATGGTGGCGCGCTTCGCCATCAAGTTCTTGGATGACGACAGCATGGACAAGCTCGAGGCGGGGCTTGCCGCCGGCAACGCCCGCGAGGCGTTCATCGGCGCGCATACGCTCAAGGGCGTCTGCCAGAACCTGGGGTTCGATAACCTGTACGAGCCTGCTGTCGCCGTGACGGAGGCGCTGCGCCATGCGACGGACGTCGATGCCGCCCTACCGCTCATGCCCGCGCTGCGCCGGCAGTACGCCGTGACGACCGATGCCCTGCGCGAGACGCTGGAATAAGGGTCCGGCGATCCGTACCGAACGGGCTGTCGACACCGCCCGTCACCGCTCCCGCTGACATCGGAAAAAAGAGGCGACATCCCGCTTTGAGCTGCGGGATGTCGCCTCTTCGTATCTGTAGTGCCTAAGCCGTGTGCCCTGCGGCCCTGAGCCTGTTTTCGTCTCGTCCTAGCGGGCCGCCTTCACGTGCGCGGCCGCCGCGACGAAGCTCTTCCACAGATTGAAATCCGTCTCGATGAAGCGCCACGTGTACTCGGGATGCCATTGCACGCCGATGCAGAAGGGCTGGCCGTCGACCTCGATGGCCTCGGGGACGCCGTCGGTCGCCTCGGCTACCAGGCGCGTGCCCTCGCCGAGCACGTCGACGCAGCAATGGTGCGCCGAGTTGGTCTGGATGAGCGTCGCGCCGCCGAGCGCCTCCTGCAGCTTGGAGCCGGCGACGACCTCGACGGGGTGGCAGGGTTCGGTGAGGATGTGCGTGTGACGCCATTGCACCATGTCGTCGCGCGCGCCGAGGGAGGGTACGTCCATGCACAGCGTGCCACCGGTGGCCACGTTGAGCAGCTGCGTACCGCGGCAGGTGGTGAACAGGGGCTTTTTGGCGCGCAGCGTCTGCTCGACGAGCTTGAACTCGAAGCTGTCGCGGATCTCGCAGCACAGCGTGGGATCGTAGGGGCTCAGGTCGCCCCAGCGCTTGGGGTTGACGTCCGGACCGCCGGGGATCGCGATGCCGTCGGCCATCTCGACGTAATGGGCGATGATCTGCGGGTCGTCGGTGAGCGACATCTGCAGCGGCAGCCCGCCGGCGGCGAAGATGGCATCGACGAACACCTTGGCGATCTCCTCGTTGGGGGAGATCATCTCGAAGCCGTGGGGTTTGCTGTCCTCCCAGCGGGGGGCGATCAAGATAAGCGGGCGGTCCGCCGGCGCGATGTCCACGGCGGGTTTGAATTCGGATGTGGTGCAGCTTCCGATCATGGGCCAGGCTTTCGAATCGATAACGTGCAGAAAGAGGGACGACGCAGCCGGGCGCCAGAGCCCGGCTTGCGGGTGCTAGTGACCTTTGATGCTGTTGAGGAAGTCGCGGGCACGTTGGGTTTTCGGATGGTCGAAGAACTCGTCCGGAGCTCCTTCCTCGATGATCTGCCCGTCGGCCATGAACACGACGCGGTCTGCCACGCGGCGGGCGAAGTTCATCTCGTGCGTGACCACGATCATGGTCATGCCCTGCTGGGCGAGCTCGACCATGACCTCGAGGACCTCGTTGATCATCTCGGGGTCGAGGGCGCTCGTGGGCTCGTCGAAGAGCATGGCCTTAGGTCTCATCGCGAGCGAGCGGGCGATGGCCACGCGCTGTTGCTGGCCGCCGGAGAGCTGTGCGGGCACCTTCTGTGCCTGCTCTGCCACGCCAACGCGTGCGAGGAGGTCCATGGCGCGCTTCTCAGCCTCTTCTTTTGAGATGCCGAGCACGTCGGTGGGGCCGATCATCACGTTCTGCAGCACCGTCATGTGCGCGAACAGGTTGAACTGCTGGAATACCATGCCCAGCTCGGCACGCATACGCGTGAGCTCGCGGCCCTCCTGCGGCAGCGGTTTGCCCTCGATGAGGATCTCGCCCGAATCGATGGTCTCCAGACGGTTGATGGTGCGGCACATGGTCGACTTGCCCGAGCCCGAGGGCCCGATCACGACGACGACCTCGCCGCGATCGACCTCCAGGTTGATGTCGTTCAGCACGTGCAAATCGCCATAGTGCTTGTCGACGTGCTTGAGTTCGATGATGGGCGCGGAGTCGACGCTGTTCTCTGCCATGGTGGTAACTCCCTTGCGTTAACGGATGATGGTCGCGCCGGTTTTGTGCGATACGTAGACGGCGACCTTGTTGATGGCTACGTTGATGAGGATGTAGATGACGGCGGTCACGAGGTACACCGATACGAGGGCATCGTAGTTGGTGATGAGCACGCGAGCGTTCTGCATGAGGTCCGGGTAGCTCACCACGTAGGCGACGGTCGTGTCCTTGACCACGACCACGAGCTGGGCGATGAGCGATGGGATGATGAACCTGATCGCCTGTGGCAGCACGATCTTGAAGGTGATCCTAGCCTTGGAGAGTCCGAGAGCCTGCGCAGCCTCGACCTGACCTGCCGGCACAGCGTTGACGCCCGCGCGGAAGACTTCGGCGAGGACTCCCGCCGCGGCAAGCGCCACGGGCAGCGTGAGCATCCAGAAGGCGGGGAGGTTCACCTTGTACTGAGGAAGCACCAGGAAGAAGAAATAGATGAACAGCAGGCTCGGTACCCCGCGGAAGAAATCGGTGAAGAGGCGGCAGAGCGCCCCGAGCGCCTTGCTGCCGCTCGTGCGGCCGAGCATGAGCGCGAGGCCGAGCACGAGCGCGATCGCGCCGGCAGTGAGTGCGACCTTCACGGTGCCCTCGAAGCCTGCGAATAGGAACTTCCAGGTGGAGATATGCGTGAAGAAGAACCAGTAGTGGACGGAGAGCTGGTCGGTCACATAAAAGCGCTGCAGCACAAGGGCGATGAGTGCCGCCACGGCCACGAGCGACACGGCGGTGCCGATACGGATCTTGGCGCGCATCCTGGGACCGGGCGCCTCGTAGAGCGCGTCGCGCATGGTCATCGCGCGGGAGGTGTGTTTGCTCATCGGAGGATCCTCACCCTTCTATCGATGCGATTGCCGATAAAGCTCACCGCGAAGGCGGTGGCGAGGTAGCCGAGCGCCGAGATAAAGAACGCCGCCACGCCGCCCAGGGACCGGGTGTTGATGTAGTTGACGACGCCGGTGAGCTCCTGCGGCACGAGCGGGACCTGCGAGCCCAGAGCCGTGGTGAGCATCACGGCGATAAAAAGGTTGGTCATGGGTAGCACGCTCGAGCGGAGTGCCTGCGGAATCACGATGCGGCGGAGGATCCGGGTGAAGCCCATGCCGAGCGAGCGGGCCGCCTCGACCTGGCCCACGCCCACCGTGTTGATGCCGCTCATGAAGTTCTCGGATCCAAACGCCGATCCCAAGAGGACAGTCGTCACGATCACGCATGTGCGGTAGGGGAGGACGACCTTGAGCGGCGGTAGCGCGTAGACCACGATGATGAGGAGCGCGATGCCGGGGATGTTGCGAAAGACCTGCACATAGAGATCGCCCGCAACGCGCAGGGGCTTCAGGGGCGAGACGCGCATGACGGTGACGGCCACGGCGAGCAACATCACGATGACAAAAGACTCAAGCGTCATGCCCCATGTGGCGAAGAGGGCATCGATGTAGTTTTGGCCGTAGGTCGACCAAAGTTCGGAAAGCCCCATGTCCATCCTTTCGTTCCAATAGCAGATGGGTCTCCGCATGGACGGAGACCCATCTTCTCAATCATCGAAACAGTTTAGCAAAATAAAGCGTACGTTATATTTCGTAACGGTTTCGGGTGACATGCGACGCGGTGCGTCGACACTGCATCGGCTAGGCGTCGACCTCGGGCGGCTCGGGGACGTTCTTGTCGCCGATGCGGTCGCCGATGGTGATCTTCCAGAGCTTGGCCCAGATGCCGTCGTCCTCGATCTTCTTGATGAAGTCGTTGACGAAGGCCACGCCGTCGGAATCGAGCGGCAAGCCGACGCCATAGGGCTCCTTGTTGCCAAAGGGCTTGCCGGCGATCTTATACTTGCCGGGTTCGCGAACAAGAGAGCTCTGCTGCATGTTGTTGTCGATGACGTAGGCGTCGACACGACCCTGGACGAGCGCCTGGCGTGCCTCCTCGTCGGTCTTGAACTCCTGCTGGCTGGCTTTGGGAGCCACCTCGGAGAGGATGGAGGGTCCGTTGGAGCCCGACTGGACGGCGACGTTCTTGCCGGCGAGGTCCTTGACGCTCTTGATGTCGTCATTGTCGGCGAGGACGAGGATGGCCTGCTGCGTGTAGTAGTAGGGGCCTGCGAAGGAGACGAGCTTCTTGCGCTCATCGGTGATGGTGTAGGTACCGATCACGGTATCGACCTGACCGTTCTGGAGCATCGACTCGCGTGTATCTGAGGTCGCCTGGGTGATCTCGACCTTGTTCTCGCCCAGGATGTACTCGGAGAGAAGCTGCGCCATGCCGGCGTCGAAGCCGCGGGTCTTGCCGTCTTTCTCGTTGAGCAGTGAGAAGAGCGTAGAGGTCTGGACGGCACCGACCTTGAGCGAACCACGATCCTTGACGGCGGTCGCCCAGGTGCTGGCGGCGATTTCCTCGTCGGTAGCGCGCGGGCCGCTCTCGACCAGTTTATCGAAGGCGGAGGCGTCAAGGTCGGTGGATGCCGTGGTCTTCTTGCTCGACGTGCTGGCGGAGCCGGCGGCGGAGCCGGATGCAGCCTTGTCGCTGGTATCGGAGCAGCCGGCGAGACCCAGGCCCGCGACGGTGGCGAACGCCGTGGCGCCGAGGGCGAGGAAGCCGCGGCGGTCGACGACGACCTTATCGGAGAGATTCGTGCTCATAGGAACGACCTTTCTCGTTGATTTCCTAGTAGTCGGGTAGAATTTACCAACGCTTGTCGATAAGGTCAACAGGCTGCAACCTAGAAACATATGTATTTGGTAGGTTAAAGGGGATCAGATATGAACGGTTACACGTATTTCGCACCTACGAGGGTCCTTTTCGGGGCCGGTAAGCTGGCGGAGCTCGGCGACCGGAAACTGCCGGGCGACAAGGCCCTGATCGTGACCACCGGCGGCACCTCGGTCAAGCGCAACGGCTACCTGGCACGCGTGGAGGCAGAGCTCGAACGTGCCGGCGTGGCGCACGAGCTCTTCGACCGTATCGAGCCCAACCCGCTGCGTGAGACCGTCAACGAGGGCGGCTGGATCGCGCACACGCACGGCTGCGACTTCGTGCTCGCGCTCGGCGGTGGCTCGGTCATGGACGGCTCCAAGGGCATCTGCGCGGTGGCCGCCAACCCGCATACGGGCGCCGACGGTACCGAGCAGCCCGGCGACATCTGGGATTTCGTCAACGGCGGCACGGCCAAGGGCATGCGCATGGAGCACGACCCGCTGCCGCTCGTCTGCGTGACCACCACGGCGGGCACCGGCTCCGAGGTCGACGCGGGCGGCGTGATCTCGTGTGAGGAGAACGACGAAAAGCTCCGCCTGGGCGATCCGCGCCTGTTCCCGCGCCTGTCCGTCGTCGATCCCGAGCTCATGCTGACGGTGCCCGCGCGCCTCACGGCCTTCCAGGGATTCGATGCCTTGTTCCACAGCGTCGAGTGCTATATCGCCAACACGCACACGCCCATGGGCGACATGGTGTGCCGCGAGGGTATCCGCCGGGCCGCGCATGCGCTTCCCACCTGCGTGAACGAGGGAGATAACCTTGAGGCGCGCAGTGAGCTCGCCTTCGCCAACACGCTCGGCGGCTACGCCATGGACGCCTCCGGCACCACAGGCTGCCACGGCACCGAACACGGCATGAGCGCGCACCATCACGATCTGCCGCACGGTGCCGGCCTCATCATGATCGCCCGCGCCTATCACCAGCATATGATCGACGCCCATGCGTGTGACGAGCGCTATGTCGACATGGCGCGCCTCATGGGCAACACCGAGGCGACCGCGCCGCAGGACTTCATCGTCGAGCTCACGCGCCTTATGGAGGCTTGCCATGTGGACGACCTTTCTATGGCGGAATGGGGGATCGCACCCGACGAGCTTGCCGCGATGGCGCATAATGCCATCACCACGAACGGCGCCCTGTTTGCACACGATCCCGTCGCCCTCACCGTGGACGATGTGACCGAGATTCTGGAAAAGAGCTATCGCTAGGATGTGAGGGATTTAAAGGCGGCACGCATCGGGGTATGTAAGACATTTCGTTGAAATGTATTTCATATCGTTTTGATGGGTTGACCGACCGATTCCGCCTGGCATAAAACCGCAGGTCGCATGCCGTGAATAATTCGAGCGGCATGCGATATTCGGGAAATCGCCAAAACCGGTATACATAACTCGGAAAAATCTTACATAGCTCTGCGGTCCAAGCGCAATGAGGCGGGATTACCGAACGTTGAGCATACGCACGGCCTCGGCGGTTATGTTTTGGACCGTCACGCCGTTTCGCTCAAGCAACTCGTGCGGGTCGTAGCGGTCGGGGAAGCTCTTGGCGATGCCGAACGTGCGCACGCGGGCGGGTGTGCACGCCAGGTATCGGGCGACCTTCTCGCCCCAACCGCCGTCCAGGATGCCGTCCTCGATGGTGACGACGGCGCGATGCGTGTCGGCAAGCCGGTCGAGGAAAGGCCGATCGAGTTCCGTGGCGAAACGCGGGTTCACCAGGGTCGCCTCGATCCCGCGCGTGCGGGCGAGTTCGTCGGCTACCTGCTCGCCCAACTCGAAGAAGTCACCGAGGGCCAAGATGGCGATATCGGAGCCCTCACGGGCCGTCTGGTAACGCGGGGCGGCATAGTCCGTGTCCTGCTCAGGGGCCAGGTCGGGACGCGAGATGACGCCGACACCCGGTACGCGGATCGCGACGGGATGCTCGCGATGGTCCAGCGACCAAGTGAGCATGGAGATATATTCCTCGCGACACGCGGGTGCGAGGTAGCGCATGTTGGGCAGGTTGCCGAGCATGGAGATATCGAAGAACGAGAGATGGGTCTCGGCGGTGGTGCCGAAGACGGACGCGCCGAACACGAGGATAGTCGCCGGTGCGTCGTTCAGGCACAGGTCGTGCCATAGCTCGTCGTAGGCGCGCTGCAGAAACGTCCCGTATACGCCGAAGACGGGCTTGGCACCCGAGGCGGCGAGGGCCGTGGCATAGGTGACGGCGTGCTCTTCGGCGATGCCGACATCGGCGAACTGGTGCCCGGCGGCCCGGCGGCGTTCGGGCGAGAAACCCATGATGTACGGCGTCGCGGCCGACACGGCTACGACCTGCGGATCCGCGGCGATGGCATCTGCGAGCAGCGCACCCGTGATCTCGGCGTAGCTCTCGGTTCCCGGGGCGGTGCGCGTCGGCGTGATGCGGCGTGCCGTCGCGGAATCGAGATCGAAGGGGCCTACGTGATGCCAGTTCTCGGGATCCTCTTCGGCGGGGGCGAACCCGGCACCCTTGGAGGTCGAGACGTGGATCACGACAGGATGGTCGATGCCACGCACGGATTCGAGTTCGTCGACCAGGGTGAGGACGTCGTTGCCGGCGTCGACGTAGCGGTAGTCGAAGCCGAGCGCGCGGAAGTAATTGTGCCGCGCATGGCCGTTCGTGCGGCGCAGTTCCGCCAGGTTGCGGTACAGGCCGCCGTGGTTCTCGGCGATGGACTGATCGTTGTCGTTGACGATGACGATCAGGTTGGCGTCGAGCTCGGCGGCGTTATCGAGGCCCTCGAAGGCCAGGCCGCCCGAGAGCGAGCCGTCGCCGATGACCGCGATCACGTTGTAGCTCGCGTGCGCCAGCTCGCGCGCGTGCACCAGGCCGCAGGCGAGGCTCACCGACGTGGAGGTGTGCCCCATGTGGAACAGGTCGTGCTCGGATTCGACGGGGTTGGAGAATCCCGAGATCTCGCCGTAGTGGGCCGGGTCGATAAACGAGGCGGCACGGCCGGTGACGGCCTTGTGGGCATAGGTCTGGTGCGAGACGTCGAAGACGATCTTGTCGGAGGGGGAGTCGAACACGCGGTGCAGCGCCACGGTGAGCTCCACGACGCCCAGGTTGGGGGCGACATGGCCGCCGACGGCCGCCGAGCTGGCGAGGATGGCCTGGCGGATCTCGTCGCAGAGCGCGGGCAGCGCGGCGCGATCGAGTGCCTTGATGTCCTCGGGGGTTGTCGTTTGCGTCAGCAGCATACGCGTGGGGTACTCCGTTACTTATCGGTTGATGCCGCGGGGCCGTCGATATGTCGTCTCTCGGCAAAAAGTGCATAGGATAGTCTCGCACATAATGCGATTCGATGTGTGACGGTGGCGCGGTGATTCGTCTGCCGGAAGGGCAAAACGCTTTGCCCGATGCCATACTGTGAGGGTTACGTAGGCGTTTGTGGAGTGGGTTCGGGATGCAGCGAGACGAGGTGGCCGAGGCCGCCGAGGTTCTGGAACGCGAGGGCCGTCTGGGCCTGACGCGCGGATACATCCAGCATGGAGACGTGACGGTGTACGCCCACGTGCTTTCCGTGGCCCGTGCGAGCATGCGCGTTGCCGACGCGCTCGAGCGCTGCGGCGTCGCGCTCGATCGGTCCTCGCTGCTGCGGGGGGCGCTGCTCCACGATTATTTTCTCTATGACTGGCACGATCCCGATCCTTCCCATCGGCTCCATGGGTTCCGGCACCCGTTTTTCGCCCTGGCGCGCGCCGAGGAGGACTTCGATCTGACGCCACGAGAGCGCAACATCATCGTGCGCCATATGTTTCCGCTGGTACCGGTACCTCCGACGTGCCGGGAAGCTTGGATCGTATGCTTGGCCGACAAATGGTGCGCGCTGCGCGAGACCGTTGCGGGACGCATGCCGCGCCACCGCGGGGAGTGATGGTTGAACATGGATATGACATTCGGCGGGGCGACGCTTGCCGCGGCACCGCTTTCGGCGCTGTTCCTCTCGTTTCTGTTCTATGGGTTCTTGGGCTGGCTGTGGGAGTCCACGGTCTGCGCCATGCTCAACCACGGGCGCTTTGCCAATAGCGGGTTTTTGCTGGGGCCGTGCTGCCCCATCTACGGGGTGGGCGGCGTGGTCTGCTGGCTGCTGCTGCGCGGCATCGACGGTGCGGGCGAACAGTTCGTGGCGGCGGCGCTCGTGTGCAGCGCGATCGAGTACAGCGTGGGCATGCTGTTGGAAAAGACGACCGGCGCGCGCTTCTGGGATTACTCGTACCTGCCGTTCAACCTGCATGGGCGCATCTGCCTGTACTGGGCGTGCGCATTCGGCGCCGGGGCGCTTGCGGTGTGCCGCGTGGCCGAGCCGTTGGTGCTGGGCGTTCTGGGAAGGGTGCCGGCGTGGCTGGTGATCGGCGCGGCTGTGGCACTCGGGTGCGTGCTCGTCGCCGACGCCGTGTTCTCGCTGGCGAGCTGGCGGCGCCTGTCCGACCAGCTCGACACCGTGCGTGCCGACCTTGCCGACCGCATCAACGACAGCCTGCGCGACGCGTCCGATTCCATGCTCGAGCGGATCCCCGCATCGGCGATCGACTCGGCGGCGACGGCGCATGTGCGCGGTCGGGCCATCAACGGCTGGCTGGCCGAGATCGGTGACGCCGCGCTTGATGCCCTGCGCGAGCAGGTCGCGCTGCCGACCTTCGCCTCGGACGAGACCCGGGGCCTTGCCTACGTGGCCCGCCGCGTCGCCGACGCCGTCCCGTCCGTCTCCAAGCCCGACGCCTCGGTGATCAAAGAGGCGTGGGAGGAGCGCGCCCCGCATCCCATGCGTACGGTGCGCCGTCACCTGGGGAACGTCCGCGCGGTGCCGCGCGTGTCGCTGCGCCGCCGCGACCTGCGCTTCTTCAACGCGTTCCCTCACCTGCACATCAAACACTACGAGGGCGTCATCCGCGCGACCGGCCTGGCCGACCGCGCCCGCGAGCTGTTCCGCAGGTAGCGGCGGAACAGCGACGGACGTCGACGGGTTCCCGCTTCGGGGCGGTGCTGTGCTCTCGGAGGGCTCGCTGGCTTTTGCGGGCTTCGTTGCCGAGCGGTTTCGACGGCGTTTCCCATCCGTTTCCAACATTGCGACGGCGTTTCCATTTGGGCACCGGGCGTTTAACGGACGCGTATCTGGTCTACATCACTTTCCGCCCGGCGGCATCATAGCGTCGCGAAATCCGAGGAAAGGGGAGCGAATGATCGATACGGGATCGACGACGTTCATGCTCATCTGCACCATGCTCGTGTTCCTGATGACGCCGGGCCTGGCGTTTTTCTACGGCGGCCTGTCGCGGCGCAAGAACGTCATCAACACCATGCTCATGTGCTTCGGGGCGATCGGCCTGGCGGGCGTGATCTGGATCGTGGCCGGTTGGTCGCTCGCCTACGGCGGCGACGGCTCGAATCCCGTCTTCGGTGGCCTCGACCAGATACTGTGCCTGCCGGCGTTAGGGCAGGTGCTAGGTGCGGCCAAGGGTGCTGCCGGCTCGGTATCGGGTAACGGTGCTTACCCGCAGATCATCAACATCGCGTTCCAGATGGCCTTCGCCATGATCACCACGGCGATCGTCACAGGCTCGCTTGCCGGGCGCGTCAAGTTCGGTGCGGTGGCGGCGTTCCTCGGCATCTGGATCCTCGTGGTGTACGCGCCGCTGGCACATATGGTCTGGGGCGGCGACGGCTCGCTCATCGGCGGCATCATCGGTGCACTCGACTTCGCGGGCGGCGATGTGGTGCATATCTCATCGGGCCTCACGGGCCTCATCCTCTGTTTGATGCTAGGCCGTCGCCGGGGCTTCGGCATGGTGAGCTACCGCCCGCATAACGTGCCCTTCGTGGCGCTTGGCGCGGGTCTGCTGTGGTTCGGCTGGTTCGGGTTCAATGGCGGCAGCGAGTTCAAGGCCGACGCGGTGGCGGCGCTCGCCATCCTCAACACGGTGACGGCGAGCGCGGCGGGTCTGGTCTCCTGGCTCGCGGTTGAGCGGTTGCGCACCGGCAAGCCCACGCTCGTGGGCGCGAGCACGGGTCTCGTCGCCGGCCTCGTGGTGATCACTCCGGGTGCCGGTTTCGTCGAGCCGTGGGCGGCGCTCGTGATGGGGCTCATCGTGTCACCGGTCTGCTACTTCGCCATCAGCCATCTCAAGACGCGGCTCGGCTACGACGATGCACTTGACGCGTTCGGCTGCCATGGCATCGGCGGTATCTTGGGCGGCGTGCTCACGGGGCTCTTCTGCGTGCCGGAGCTTTCGTGGACGGGCAAGGGTGGTCTGCTCTACACCGGCGACCCGTCGCTGCTCGCGAGCCAGGTTCTCGGCATTTTGGTGACGGTCGCGATCGTTGCCGTGCTCGATCTGGTGATCGCGTTTGCGGTCAAGGCGCTCTTCCATGGCAAGGTTCGCGTGGAAGAGGCGGACGAGGCGCTGGGTTTGGACGCGAGCCAGCATGGCGAGAGCGCATACCCGTCGTTCTCCGGTTTGGACTAGGGAGAGGATCTCATCATGAAGAAGATCACGGCGATCGTTCGCGCCGAAAAGCTCGAGGTACTCAAAGATGCCCTGTTCGCGGCCGATGTGCGTGGCATGACCATCAACCAGGTGCAGGGCTGCGGCGCGCAGCACGGCTGGAAGGAGTACGTGCGCGGCAACGAGATGCTCGTCAACACGATCCCCAAGGTGCAGTTCACGCTCATCTGCGCCGACGAGCAGGCTGATTCCATCATCGACATCATCTGCGACGCCGCGCGTACCGGTGAGGTGGGCGACGGCAAGATCTGGGTCGAGCCCGTCGAGGAGGTCGTGCGCATCCGCACCGGAGAGCGCGGCCCGGCTGCGGTGTAACGGCATGGAGGCGCTCCGTCGATCCCTCGTTTACAATGCGGGGGACGGAAGGGGGGCGTCCATGATCAAGATGTTCGCGAGCGACTTGGACGGTACGCTGCTGAATGCGCTGCACGAGGTCGACGGGCCGATACGCCGTGCTATCCGCGAGGTCGGTGCGGCGGGTCTGCATGTGGTGCCGGCGACGGGGCGCTCGTCGCTGACGTCGGGCAAGCACGGCTTCGAGGGTGTCGAAGTCGATGCGGTCCTTGCGAACGGCGCACTGATCCGTTCATCGGCAGGCGAGGTGCTCAAGACGTTTACGATCGATCCTGCTTTTATCGAAGAGCTGCTGGACGAATTCCCCCAGATCTGCTTCGATTGCGTGACGCCCGAGGGGCTTTTGTGCACCGGGTCGCGCGAGGCGCATGTTGCCGGCTTCAAGAACGACGGTCCCCTCAGGCGCATCGTCATGCGCGGCATGCGTGCTCGCCGCGGTGCGGAGGAGAACCGCATGTACGATCAGTCGCCGGCGGCTATTCTTTCGTACGATGTTTGCAAGATCAACTGCCGCGTCGCATCGGAGGAGATCGGCCGTGAGCTGAAGGCCTTTTTGGCCGGACACGCCGACAGCGTGGTCAACGCGCCGTTCAACCCCGTGATGTTCGAGATCACGGATGCCGCCTGCAACAAGGGCGCGAGCGTGGCGTGGCTGGCGGGCTACTACGGCATCGCGGAAGACGAGGTCGCGGTCTATGGCGACGGCGGCAACGACATCGCCATGCTCGAGCGGTTCCGCCACAGCTACGCGACCCAGAACGGAAGCGACGAGGCCAAGGCGGCCGCGGCGGAGACCATCGGCGGCTGCGCCACCCACGCCGTCCCCAAACACATGCTTGCCACGGTGCGGGCACAGCGGAGACGTATGGTGATCGAGTAGGGCGGGGTATCGTTTGCGGAAACCGTCGCGCGGTTTCCGTGGGGTTCCTATTCTGGAAAATCGGGGACAGTTTTGCGGCCGAAAGCGTCTGTTGGTTTCCCAAAAGTGTGGTTAAGGGAAGCCATGGGACGGTTTCACGATCGAAAGCGTCTGCTGGTTTCCCCGGAGAGTGCTAAAGGGGAGTTTCGGGACGGCTCGGGCCTGATTTCTTCTTCAGCTTTCCCGAAGAGCTGTTTTCGTCGGTGGCGGTGCGGACGAAGGAAGCCGGCTCTATTCAAATACGAACATATATTCGCATGTCTGCCTGCTATTTGATAGAATAGTTGCCGTTGACGGCAGTTCCATGTGCCGGGCAGCGCCCTCCATCCGATGGGAGGTGATGCCCATGGCCGATCTGATCGATTTCGTGAAGCTCCTGACCGCTCTGGTCTCGCTCCTCACGGCGCTCATCGGACTTTCCGAGGCACTCAAGCGGCGTTCGAAGCAACGTAAGAGGGGTCGCCGCCGCTAAGGCGTTGACCCCCTAAACACGCAACGGCGCTGCCCAGCTATCCACAACTTGGGCTGCCGTCGACATCATTGTACCCATGGGCAATCTGCCAAGCAATCAGATGTTCGAGAAAACCATGTGCTCAGTTCGTCTCTATCGACCCGGACAACGGAGCCTAACGGGGCTATCTCGCGGTGATGAACGAGCGGAATCTGCGACGGGAGATTCCAGGACGGTTTTTCAGTTAAAAGTGTCCTTCAGTTTCCCCGGGCGCTGTAACGGGAAACTGTGGGACACTTTGGACCCCAAAAACGCCCCCTAGTTTCCACGAAGCACATATCGGGAAACTGAGAGACGGTTTTCGAGCGAGAAGTGGGTTTTGGTTTCCCAGAGCATTGGGACGGGAAGCTGGAGGACGGTTTTGCCGCCGAAAGTGTCCCTTGGCTTCTGCGGGCAATCCACCGAGGCATCGGGCACCGTCGTCCGTCCCGCGTTGCGCCGTTTCCGTGAACGTGCACATGGTGTGCAATAATACTCAGGCTGTGCAATAGCGCACAGACTGAGTAACAAGGAGGCCTCGTGCCCCAATCCCAACTTGAGAAATGCGACCGTCGATCGTTGCGTTCGCAGCGGGCCCTGCGCCAGGCGTTGGCGAGCGAGCTTGCAGACGGCGAGGACATCTCGCGCATCAGTGTGGCGTCCCTCACCGAGCGTGCCGGCCTCACGCGTCGTACCTTCTACACGCACTACCGCGACATCCCCGATTTCATCAACCAGGTCGAGGACGGCATCCTGGCGGAGATCCGCGACCTCGTGAGCCGGGTCGCCGCCGCCAATCTGCCCGAGCTCTACCGCAACATCGATGGGCTCGAGCCTGCGCCCGGCTCCGTCGAGCTGTTGCGCTACCTGGCCGCCAACCGCGACCTCATCGGCTCGTTGCTCGGCCCCGGGGGAGACCCGGCCTTCGTCCGCAAGCTCATCGACATGGCCCGCAGCGCCGTGAGCGACCGAGCGCAGACGGGCATCCTGGGCCTCGCGATGGGCAGCTTCCTCGACTACTACGTGACCTACGTGATTTCGGCCGAGGTCGGCGTGATCCAGCGCTGGTTCGAGCGCGATCTCGACGAGTCGCCCGAGACCATGGCACGCATCATGACCGTCATCGCCTTCGTGCGTCCCGGCGACCTCTACGGCCAACCCATCGACATCAACGTGCCGGAGTACGGCATGAAGCTTTTGAACCTGCAGCTCGACGACACGGCCTCGCCTGCCGCATCTGCCGGGCATATCGACAACGCCAAAGAGAAATAAGAGGAGAGACAAGATGAGCAAACTCGTCGAAGGCATCAAGGACCGCGTGTCCGCCGCCGCGAGCGCGGCCGCGCCCGTCGCCAAGAACGTCGCAAAGGCGGCCGCCGACGCCGCTGCCGAGAAGATCGCCGAGGCGCGCACCGCGAGCGAGGCCAAGAAGCCTGCAGTCGTGGAGGCGGCCGAGCCCGTCACGTCCGACGCCCCCGCGTCCGAGACGGACGCCACCAAAATCGGCACCGCTCAGGTTCCCGAGGGCGCGATCTTCAATCCCGAGAACGCCCACGGCCAGCTCCACCTCGGCATCGACGTGGGCTCCACCACCGTCAAGCTCGCCGTGCTCAACGACGACAACAGAATCGTCTACGCCAAGTACCAGCGCCACCACACCGATGTCCGCGCCTGCGCGCGCGACCTCTTCGTGGGTGCGGCCGGACTCCTTCCCGAGGCCCAGATGACCTGCGCCATCACCGGCTCGGGCGGCCTTCTGCTCTCGCAGTGGCTCGGGCTCGAGTTCGTCCAGGAGGTCATCGCGAGCAAGCGCGCCGTCGAGACGCTCATCCCTAAGACCGACGTCGCCATCGAGCTCGGCGGCGAGGACGCCAAGATCATCTACTTCGACAACGGCATCGAGCAGCGCATGAACGGCACCTGCGCCGGCGGCACGGGCGCGTTCATCGACCAGATGGCAACGCTGCTCCACACCGACGCGAGCGGCCTCAACGAGCTCGCCCGTAACGCCACCACCATCTACCCGATCGCGAGCCGCTGCGGCGTCTTCGCCAAGACCGACGTGCAGCCGCTGCTCAACGAGGGCGCCCGTCCCGAGGACGTCGCCGCGTCGATCTTCCAGGCCGTCGTGACGCAGACCATCTCGGGCCTCGCGTGCGGCCGCCCCATCCGCGGCAACGTCGCCTTCCTGGGCGGCCCGCTCCAGTACCTCTCCGAGCTGCGCCACCGCTTCTACCTCACGCTCGACCTGGACGAGGAACACCGCATCGTCCCCGAGAACGCGCACCTCTTTGTCGCGAGCGGCGCGGCTATGGCGCACGAGTCCGACAAGCTCAGTACGTTCCCGCAGCTCATCCATGACATCGACAGCCTGGGCGACACGCAGGGCTCCGAGGTCGAGCGCCTTGACCCGCTCTTCGCCACCGACGAGGACTACCGCGAGTTCAAGGAGCGCCATGACAAGGAGATCGTCCCCAAGGGCGAGCTCGAGGGCTACCAGGGCCGCGTGTTCATCGGCATCGACGCCGGCTCCACCACCATGAAGGCCGCGCTCGTGGGCGAGGACGGCCAGCTGCTGCACACCTGGTACGGCAACAACAACGGCGACATCCTGGGCACGGCCAAGGTCATCATGGCCGATTTCTACAACCATATCCCCGCCGGCTGTACCATCGGCCACGTGACCACCACCGGCTACGGTGAGGCCCTGCTCATCGAGGCCCTCAAGGCCGACTCCGGCGAGATCGAGACCGTCGCGCACCTGCGTGGCGCCAAGGCCTTTTTGCCGGGCGTCGAGTTCATCCTCGACATCGGCGGCCAGGACATGAAGTGCCTGCGCGTCAAGGATGGCGTCATCGAGCACATCATGCTCAACGAGGCCTGCTCGTCGGGCTGCGGCAGCTTTATCGAGTCCTTCGCCGTGTCCATGGACATGGACGTGCGCGCCTTCGCCAAGGCGGCCATCGGCGCCAAGGCACCGGTCGACCTGGGCAGCCGCTGCACCGTCTTCATGAACTCGCGCGTCAAGCAGGCGCAGAAGGAAGGCGCCACGGTGGGGGACATCGCGGCCGGCCTTTCCTACTCCGTGATCAAGAACGCGCTGTTCAAGGTCATCAAGCTGCGCGATCCCAAGGAGATCGGCACGCAGGTGATCGTCCAGGGCGGCACCTTCATGTCCGACGCCACGCTGCGCGCCTTCGAGCAGCTCACGGGCGTGCATGCCGTGCGCCCCGACATCGCCGGTTGCATGGGCGCCTACGGTGCGGCCCTGCTCGCCCGCGACCGCGCCGGCAAAGACGGCGTCTCGAGCATCCTCTCGGCCGACGAGATCGCGCACCTCACCGTCACACAGAAGCATGTGCGCTGCGGCCGCTGCTCCAACAACTGCCAGCTCACCGTCAACGACTTCGGCGGCGGACGTCGCTTTATCACCGGTAACCGCTGCGAGAAGGGCGCGGGCCACAAAAAGCAGAAGACGCAGGCACCCAACCTTTTCAAGAAGAAGAACGAGCTGCTCTTCAACCGCGAGGTGCTGAGCCCCGACGAGGCCCCGCGCGGCACCGTCGGCATTCCGCGCGCGCTCAACATGTACGAGAACTACCCCTTCTGGCATGCGTTCTTCACGAACCTGGGCTTCAGCGTGCAGCTCTCCGACCAGTCGAGCAAGAAGACCTACCAGGCGGGCATCGAGTCCATGCCGTCCGAGAGCGTGTGCTACCCGGCCAAGATGAGCCACGGCCACGTGATGAACCTCATCGACCGCGACGTCGACTTCATCTGGATGCCGTGCGTGCGCTGGGAGCGCAAGGAGGACCCGACGGCCGGCAACTGCTACAACTGCCCCATCGTCATGAGCTACCCCACGGCGCTCGGCCTCAACATCGACGAGATCCGCGAGCAGAACGTCGAGTTCCTGTACCCGTTTGTGCCCTATCACGATAAGACCGAGCTCAAGCACCGTCTGTACCAGGTGCTCGCCGTCGACCGCGTGGCCGATGCCGAGGCCGGGCGCGGTCGTGTGCGCGGTCCCAAGATCACGCGCTCCGAGATCGACGCCGCCGTCAACGCCGCCTATGAGGCGGACGCGCGCTTCCACGAGGACATCCAGACCATGGGCGAGGAGGCCCTCAAGTGGGTCGAGGATCACGGCGGCCACGGCATCGTGCTCGCCGGTCGCCCCTACCACAACGACCCCGAGATCAACCATGCCCTGCCCGAGCTCATCTCGAGCTTCGGCTTCGCGGTCTTCACCGAGGACTCGCTCGCGCACCTCGTCAAGCCCGAGCGGCCCATCCGCGTCGTGGACCAGTGGATGTATCACAGCCGTCTCTACGCCGTGGCGCGCTTCGTGACCATGCGCAACGACCTCGACCTCATCCAGCTCAACTCCTTCGGCTGCGGCCTCGACGCCCTCACCACCGACCAGGTGCAGGAGATCCTCGAGGCGAGCGGCAAGATCTACACCGTGCTCAAGATCGACGAGGTGTCGAACCTGGGCGCCGCGCGCATCCGCATCCGCTCGCTCATGGCCGCCCTCAAGGATCAGGAGGCCGAGCGCCGCGCCGAGGCGGAGGCTGCCGGTAAGGCCTATGAACAGGGTGACGCCGCGCCGGTGGCCCCGAGCGTCGAGCAGCCGGCCTTCGCCACGCGCAAGTACACCTTCGAGGCGCAGCGCCCCTCCGCGTCGACCGCGTGGCCCAAGGTGCCCTTCACCGAGCAGATGCGCGAGGAGGGCTACACGATCCTCTGCCCGCAGATGGCGCCGATCCACTTCGACCTGGTCAAGGAGGTCTTCCGCGCCAACGGCTACAACCTGGAGCTCCTGCCCTCGACCGACCGCGGCGCCGTCGAGGCCGGCCTGCGCTACGTCAACAACGACATCTGCTACCCGTCGATTCTTGTCACGGGCCAGATCATGGAGGCTATCGAGAGCGGCAAGTACGACCTTTCCAAAACGGCCGTGGTGATCAGCCAGACGGGCGGCGGTTGCCGCGCCACCAACTACATCGCGCTCATCCGCAAGGCCCTGCGCGAGAGCGGCCACCCCGAGATCCCGGTGATCTCGCTTTCCGCCGTGGCGCTCGGCGAGGACAACCCCGGCTTCAAGCTCACGCCGGGCATGCTCAAGGCCGCTGTCTATGCTGTGCTCTTCGGCGACGTGATGATGCAGATGCTCTATCGCTGCCGCCCCTATGAGGCCACGCCGGGTGCTGCCAACGCGCTCTACGAGGAGTACATGGCGCGCGCCCGCAAGCTTGCGCCCAAGTTCACCCGCCGCAGCTACACCAAGCTCTGCCGCGACGCCATCCGCGCGTTCGACACCATGCCGCTTGCGGGCGAGGGCACCAAGCCGCGCGTGGGCGTGGTCGGCGAGATCCTGGTCAAGTTCCATCCCACGGCCAACAACCACGTGGTCGACGTCATCGAGCGCGAGGGCTGCGAGGCCGTGGTACCGGGCCTGCTCGACTTCTTCCTGTACTCCATGAGCAACGCCGAGCTGCAGAAAGACGAGCTCGGTAGCTCCGCCACCACACGTGCCGCCATGCAGAGCTTGATCAAGCTCGTCGACTGGATGCGCACGCCGGTCGAGGAGATGCTGGAGAGATCCGAGCGCTTCGAGGCGCCGGAGCGCATCGGCGCCATGGCCGAGAAGGCCAAGATGGTGCTCTCCGTGTGCAACAACATGGGCGAGGGCTGGCTGCTCACGGCCGAGATGCTCGATCTGATCGACCACGGCGCGCCCAACATCATCTGCACGCAGCCCTTTGCGTGCCTGCCCAACCACGTGGTGGGCAAGGCCGTGATCAAGGAACTGCGTCGCCAGCATCCCGAGAGCAACATCGTGGCCGTGGATTACGATCCGGGTGCGTCCGAGGTCAACCAGCTCAACCGCATCAAGCTCATGATCAGCGTGGCCAAGGAGAACCTGCGCGCGGGCAAGGGCTTCAAGCTCGAGAAGGTGGCTCCGCTCGCCATGGACGAGGTCACGGGCCAGATGCGTGCGCACGACGGCTGCGCGAGCTGCGGCACGGCGAGCGACGATGCCGTCGCGCAGGTCGCCGAGCGCTGGGGCCGCGGTCTGAAGAAGTAGATGGAGCTCAAATTTCCATCGTTTGCCGGGCGGTTTCCGAAAGGAGGCCGCCTCGTTTTGCAAGTGAGTAGGTTTTTGACGACCGGGTGAGTAGGGAGGCGGGTTCTCTCGAGAAAACCGCAGGTCAGATTCGAGTGGTTTTCTTTGGTACTTGAGCGTTTCGTAAAAATCTACTCACTTGTTTGGATGTTGAGTTGGATTAGGTTCCAATTTGGCATTTTGAGGCTGCATCGGAATGGTGATCGTGCGGCGTTGCCCCTTTTTGAGCCGTTGTCTTGAATTTAACGGACATCTGTTGCTGTACGATATCGGAATGTTCACTTGCCGATGCACTATGCCACAATGCACGGTTGCGTGCCGCTGCGTTTAAGCTTGCGTTAAGGGGTGTTTGTTAGACTGCGGGGCAGCATGAAACAATATGGCAAACACCCCTATGCCCGCGGAGGAATTCGTCGATGAAATCTAAGCAGCTGTCCACCTCGTCCCAGCATGTCCCTTCGTTTATGGTCACGCGCCGCTCGCTCTGCGCCGGTGCGCTGGCGGCAGTCACGGCGGTGGGGACGGCTGCGTGCTCGACGAGCGCAGCGGCGGATTCCGGAGACGGCTCCGCTTCGGACGGTTCTTCCAAGAGTACGGCCCTTACGGCGAAGCAGCGGAAGCTGCATAAGCAGTTCGTGGCGACGTACGATGTCGAGAAGCAGGCAAAGGTCTACCAACGCTTGCAGGATGACTACGCAGGCGGCACCTATGACGAGGAGAACCCGTACATCGTCTCGGACCCGTTCGGAACCGATACGCTCTCGTGCTACGTGCGCTTCGAGACCGCTGACGCGGTGACGGTCGCCTATCGCGTGGCCGCCAACAAGAAACAGAAGGCCAAGGCCTTCACCCACGTGCCCTATGGCGGCGACACCGCCTCGACCACGCACGAGTTCAAGGTCATCGGTCTGGTTCCGGGCGTGAGCAACACGGTGACGCTGACCTTGACTGCCGAGGACGGCGCGTCGCGCACCTCGAAGTCCACCGTTGATGCGCCGGCCCTGAAAGGGGAGGAGAAGGCGCAGCTCAAGGTAACGCAGGGCGAGTCGAACACGGCACTTGCCGACGGGCTCTTCGCCATTTTGGGCAACGACTCCGACAGGCTCGATTTCATGTATCTCTACGACAACGACGGCCGCATCCGCGGCGAGGTGCCGCTGGTGGGGTACCGCAGCCACCGCCTGCTCTTCCCGGGTGACGGCAGCATGGTCTTCAGCACGTCCACGACGCAGATGGCGCAGGTGAACGCGCTGGGCCAGGTGGTCAACGTGTGGGATACCGGCGACTACGAGCTGCATCACGATTACGCGTTCGACGACGATGGCAACCTGCTGATCCTGGCGAGCGGCAAGGGTTCGGAGACCGACTTGGACGTCGACCGCAAAGGCAAGAAGAAGTCCCGCAAAGACCGCACGAGCGTGGAGGACATGCTCATCAAGATCGACGTGTCCACGGGCGAGGTGACCGAGGTGATCGACCTGGGCGACATCTTCCCGGCGCTCAAGAAGAAGGCGAAGGTGGCCTCGGACGGCGATCTGGACTGGATCCACATCAACACGGTGCAATGGCTCGGCGACGCGACCGTGCTGCTGAGCTCGCGCGAGACGTCGACCGTCATCAAGATGACCGACATCTACGGCACGCCCACGGTCGATTGGCTGATGGGTTCGCCCGACTTTTGGGCCGGCAGCGGCTTCGAGGACAAGTTGCTCGACCAGCTGGGTGACTTCTCGCTCAACGCCGGCCAGCACAGCGTGACGTACCTGCCGAACGACGACTCGGCGGGCACGGGCTGCTACGACCTGCTGGTGTTCGACAACAACTTCGGCGCGGCCGAGAGCTATCCCAAGTTCGACTGGGGCAAGCTCGGCGCCGCGGTGGTGACCGACTACAGCAAGGGCGAGCATTCCTTCGCACGCCGCTTCACGGTGAACGAGACCGCGCGCACCTACGAGCTGAACGGGCAGGTCGCGGTGCCGTTCTCGGGCTACGTGAGCAGCGTGCAGAACGTGGGCGACGAGGGCAGCGTGCTCGTCGATTCGGGTCAGGCCAAGACGTTCACGGAGTACGATCGCTACGGCCTGCCGATCGCCACGTTCGACATGGATGCCGAGAAGTACCTCTACCGCGTGTACAAGTACGCTCTGTAAGGGATCACGGCGCGAGCTGAAGGCCCGTCCGCAATCGCGGGCGGGCTACCGCACCGGCCGCGTTATTCCGTATCGAACTCGATGCGGTCGAGCTCCGGGACGCTAAGGACGATGAGCTTTCGCGCCACATGGCGGTCGTGGGTGTCGAGCGGGCGCTCGGTGACCACGTGCGCCACGATCTCGCGCTCGACCGCACCGCGCTTCGTGCCGCGCGCGGCGGACGTCTCGACGGCGACGGAGTAGTTCTCGAACCCCGGCAGCACCGCGGAGAGCTCGCGCGTGGTCTCGGTCATGCCGTAGCCGTCCGTGACGCCCGCCTGCGCCGAACCGATCGATCCCGCCGTCATGACGATGCAGGGTATGGCGAAGATGACGGTCCCCACGATGATGCGCCGGCGCACCTTGCGCGAGAGCTCGCTGACCTCGAGATCCTCCTGCGGCGTGACGATGCCGTCGCCGTTGAGGTCGCGCTTGAGCGGCACGTGCAAGATAAGCAGCACCGTCTCGGCGGCGAGCGCGATGAAGACCACGTTGATGCCGAACTCGTAGAGCGCGGAGAGGAAGAGCGCCCCGTTTGCGATGGCGAGCCCGTAACCGGCGGCGCATAGGGGCGGCATGAGGGCCGTCGCCACCGCGACGCCGGCGATGAGCGTGGTGGGCTCCTGGTCGCGTGAGTTGCCCAGGCAGCCTGCGAAGCCGCCGGCGAGCGCGACGATGAGGTCCCATACGGTGGGCGTCGAGTTGTCGATGATGGCGGCCGTGGTGGTGCCGAGCGGCGAGAGCTTGAAGTAGAGCGTCGATGTGAGCAGGCAGAACGCCATTTGCAAGGTCAAGCCCGCGACGGCCTCGACGGTGATATCCCGGTCGAGTGTGGCGACGCCGTAGGCCATGGCCAGGACCGAGCCCATGAGCGGGCAGATGAGCATGGCGCCCACGATGGCGATATCGGAATCGATGCCGAGTCCGATGCATGCGATGAGCATCGCCACGATGAGGATGCACAGGTGCGAGCCGGTGAGGCGCGCCCCGTTGACGAAGCGCTTGCGGATCACGTGGTAAGGCGCGCGGCCCTCGCGGATGTTGAACGCACGCTTGAGGAAATGCATGACGCGATCGAGTGCCTTGTTGCGGGACGTGCGGTTTCTGCGGCGCTTGCCCTGCTGTCTGTTCAACTCCGTGTCCAAACCGCGGGTCGCCTGCCTTTCGTGCGAAGATCTTCGAATGTGATCGGTCGGGAGGTATATACCCTGTCAGATCGATTTGAGCATCTGCGGATTGACCCGGGTTTTCCGAGGCCGCATGGGCCAACAAAAAGGCGGCGGTCCCGAGGCCGCCGCCTAACAATTACACCAGCAGGTTCATGCCGATGGAGATGAACGCCAAGACTACGCCGACGATGGACTCGCCGCCGAGCAGGCCGCTTGCCACGACCAGGCCCTGCTCCTGGAAGGCGGCGTCCTTCGCGGTCTTCTCTTCTGCGGAAAGGCCGGCTGCGGCGTCGCGGTGCTGTGCCCACTTGTCGTAGACGAGCTTGACCACCGAGCCCAAGAAGGCCGTGAGCGACATGTAGAACGGCAGGTAGACGCCGAGTCCTACCATCATGGCCGGCAGACCGACCCAGTACAGGGCGACGCCCGCGGCAAGGCCGCCCACGAACCACGGCACGCTCGGGATACCCGAGACCATGGTGGCGACGACGCTCGCCTGCGCGGCGACGAAGCTCTTGTCGGGACCGAAGGCGTCCGCGCCATAGGCGGTCACGAGCGCCATCATGACGGCGGCTGCCACGAGGGCACCCACGACGCCTCCGATGGCCTGACCGACCCACTGCGCGCGCGGGTCGGTGCCCAACACGGAGCCCGCCTTGAAGTCGTTCATGACGTCACCCGCAAGACCGCATGCCACGGCGACCACGCCGGCGATGAAGAACAGCTTGACCTGGGCGAGCTGCGCGAAGGCCGCCACGATGAGCATGACGATGAGACCGAAGATCTCCATGGGGTCGATACCCGTCTGGCCGCAGCTCTGGGCGCTCATGATGGTGGTCACGAACGTGAGGAGCGTCACGACGACGGCGGGCAGCGGGCCCAGGTCGAGCGCGATGGCGATGATGACGGCCACGGCCGCCGCGGCGAGCGCGATGATCCCGGCGTCGAGCTTCAGCGAACCGGAGATGAGCGACTCGGTGTCGTCGGAGCTCTCGCTGTCGGCAAACAAGCCGCGCACGATGCCGGCTGCCTCGGGGACGATATCCTTGAGCACCACGGCGACACCCGAGCCCATCATAAGGCCCATGCCGAGCGACTTGACGATGCCCTGTGCGGTCGCGACGTCGAAGGCGCCCGCGGCGGTCCCGCCCACGATGATGCCGAAGTTTCCGAGCAGCGCGCCGGCAAACCAGAACGCCACGGGGGCGAAGCCCACGAGGAAGCCCACGGACAGCAGCATCGGCGAGTTGTAGATGGCGAACGTCACGCCGGGGATATCGAGCGAGCACAG
>ERZ808240.1432-NODE-1432-length-29745-cov-3.887706_pt1 | contig 29745 bp, 27 predicted proteins | sample MGYA00521084_ERZ808240 | MGnify/ENA primary metagenome ERZ808240 (study PRJEB31516, sample SAMN03275571) | gut metagenome | biome: mammalia-associated habitat; material: feces | host: Papio cynocephalus | place: Kenya | collected 2012-08-06 ... | reverse complement strand
ATCTTTGGACCTTCCAAATTACCCGAAATCGGAAGAGCCATCGGAACTTCTATCAAAGAATTTAAAAAGAGTATCGGTTCTATCTCTGAAGATTCCGAAAGTAATGACAAAAAAGAAGACTAAGATGATAAAGAAACGCTCATATCTCCCACTGAGATCTGAGCGTTTCTTCGTATCAGCAAAATAACAACACTTTACTGTGCTTTAAATTTCGTACCGACCGGAACTCCTTCGATAATATCATAAAGTGCTGCCGGATTCTTTCCATTTGTAATGATGGTGTCGATTCCCTGGGCCGTGGCAAGGGCTGCTGCCTGAAGTTTTGTGCGCATTCCGCCGGTTCCACGTCTGGAACCTGCACCACCTGCAAGCTTATACACTTCATCATCAATCTTGTCAATCTCACCAATCAGCTTTGCATCTGGATGAAGTCTTGGATCACAATCATAAAATCCATCTATATCTGAAAAAATAACCAGTTTACTTGCACGACACAGAACTGCTACTACAGAAGATAACATATCATTATCTCCGAAAAGTCTGTCGTCAGATTCAATCTCTGTATAGCTTACGGAATCATTTTCATTTACAATTGGGATAACCCCCATCTCAAGAAGTGCATCAAATGTATTAATCAGATTGTCCTTCTTTTCCTCCTGCTCAATATCCTCTGCATTTAAAAGAATCTGTCCGATCGTCTTATCATAATCTCCAAAGAACTTATCATACAGGAACATAATACTGCACTGTCCAACCGCTGCAGCTGCCTGTTTATGACGCATACTTGTAGGCTGAGTCTTCATTTTCAATTTGTTTCTTCCAACTGCAATCGCTCCGGAAGATACAAGAATCACTTCATACCCCATATTCTGGATATCTGACAGCACACATGCCAGTTTGTCAAAACAACGAAGGTCACTCTTTCCAAGCTCATTCGTAAGTGTAGAAGTACCAACTTTAACAACAATTCTGTTCTGATAAGGTTTCATAATTAAAAGTCCTCACTCTCTCTTGCATTTCATCTTCGTTTAGTTTACCATAGTTGTATGAATTACAAAAGTGAATGTTTTTCATAATTACTATGCGAATTAGTCATGGAAGGAACGCTTATGGACGTTAATATACAAAAATACCAGGCCTTTCTCAAGGCCGTTGAATATGGCAGTTTTACGAAAGCTGCTGAAGCACTCTCCTACTCCCAGTCCGGAATCAGCCGAATGATCGGGGATCTGGAGCAGGAATGGAATATTGTTCTTCTGGAACGTGGCAGAGGTGGTGTCCGTCTGACCTCCGACGGACTGAGACTTCTTCCTTACGCCCGGAATGTCTGTGCCGAATATGAAAAGCTTCAGATGCAGGTAGATGAGCTTCACGGCTTGCAGTCCGGTTTGATTCGCATCGGAACATTTTCCAGTGTTGCAACTCACTGGCTGCCGAATATTATCCAGCAGTTTCAAAAGGATTTTCCGAATATTGACTTTGAACTTCTTCTTGGTGATTATAGAGAAATAGAAAACTGGATTGCTTCCGGACGTGTCGATTGTGGATTTTTGCGGCTTCCGACAAGCAACCCGGAATTAGAAACTATTTTCCTGGAAGCGGACCCGTTGATGGCTGTTATCCCTGAAGATCATCCTCTGGCAGACTGCACGAAGTTTCCGGTGCAGGAACTTGTATCCGCCCCATTTCTTCTGCTCTCCAGAGGTGCCAATTCCGATGCAAATGATATCTTTACAAACTGCGGATTGGAGCCGAAAGTTCATATTATGACATGGGACGACTATGCGATTATGTCTATGGTGGAAAAAGGACTGGGCATCAGTGTACTGCCACAGCTGATTCTTCAGAGAATCCCTTATCATATTCTCACAAAAGAATTAGATGTTCCGGCTTATCGGCGTGTAGGCCTTGCACTAAAAAACAAGAAAACCGCTTCCCTTGCGGTAAAGCGGTTTCTTGAATATCTGCAGTACAGATAATTATTTTTCCATATTTTTAAAGCTGATGAAGTGATAGCTCTCCAGAATCTGGAAATATTTCACAATTCTTGGATAGAGTGGCTCTGCCGCTTCTCCGAATCGCTCTTTCTGAAGGGCGGCCAGTTCCATCACTGTCCGCTCTCCGTCAATCAACGGCCACAGATAACTTCCCTGCGTGTCCAGATGAACTTTCGTTGTCTCTGGTCTGTGGAAATAAGTCTGTGCAATTCGATTAAAAAATCCTTCATTTTTCACTTCTAATACGACCCGTTCCCGGCGGTCTACATGCCAGCCGAGCTTTTCCGGTCTCACCGGAATCAGGTCAAGATAATTAATCTGCTGCTTATTTTTCTTGTTCTTTTTCATTATTTTTCTTTACTCTTCTTCCAAAGAGAGAATTTCAGAAGACATAAGATCATGATAACCATCAGTACAACTCCACCGATGTTACCGAAATTCACACTGTCTCCAAGGCTTAAGTTGATTCCAAATACTGCAAAGATTGCGAGTAAGATTCCTACAAGTCCTTCTCCGGCAATCATACCTGCACAATACAGCGTTCCGTCTGTTGTCTGCTTTGTCTTTGTCTCCTCGTCAACATTTTTACGACGATCCATGAACATACGAACAACTCCACCGATCATGATGGTTGCATTGAGGTAGATTGGAAGGTAAAGACCGATAGCAAATGGCATAACCGGTACTCTTAATATCTCAAGTGCGAGTGCTAAGAATACTCCGATAAATACCAGGTTCCATGGAAGATTTCCGCCCATGATTCCTTCTACGATCATCTTCATCAGTGTTGCCTGTGGTGCCGGTACCTCTGCTCCGCCATATCCCCATGCTGCGTTCAGAAGGTAAAGAACTCCACCGATTGCAAGTCCGGATACGACGACTCCGATCAGCTCACCAATCTGCTGTTTCTTCGGTGTTGCACCAAGCAGGTATCCTGTCTTCAGATCCTGAGATGTATCACCGGCAATAGCTGCTACGATACAAATAACAGATCCGATTGCGATAGCTGCTGTCATACCGTCGATTCCTGTCTTTCCGCTTGCTTTGATTGACATTGTAGCAATCAGAAGTGTTGCGATAGCCATACCGGAAACTGGGTTGTTGGAACTTCCTACAAGTCCTACCATACGGGAGGATACAGTTGCAAAGAAGAAACCAAAGACTACGATAATCGCTGCTCCAAGTAATGTTACCGGGATTGCCGGAACTACCCAGATAATCAGGATCATAGCTACGATTCCGAACAGAATCATCTGCATTGGCAAATCCTGTGCTGTACGTGCAGTGTTGGTGTTCTTTCCACCCTTCATACTCTTAATAGAATCGCGGAATGTTGTAACGATCAGTGGCAGAGATTTGATCAGGGAGATAATTCCTCCTGTCGCGATTGCTCCTGCACCGATATATTTTACATATGTGCTCCAGATTGCTGATGCACCGCCGCTCGCATAGAGATCAGCAATTGTTTTTCCTGCTTCTGCAGGGTAAAGCCATGTATCAGGTCCAAACAGACAGATTAGTGGAATGATTACCATCCATCCAATCAGAGATCCTACGAACATGTAAGATGAAATCTGTGGTCCTACAATATAACCAACACCGAGAAGTGCCGGATATACTTCCATACCGAGCTCACCTTTGAAGGACTTAAATGCAAATGCTACATCTGACGGAAGTACTTTCAGTCCGTCTACTACGAATTTGAATACTGCTGCAAGTCCCATACCTGAGAATACTGTAGAAGCATTCGCTCCTCCTTCTTCTCCTGCCAGAAGTACGTCTGCACAAGCAGTTCCCTCTGGGTAAAGCAATGTCTCATGCTCTTTTACAATTAATGCGTTACGAAGTGGTACCATGAAGAGTACTCCAAGGACTCCACCACAAAGTGCGATCAATGTGATCTCTACGAGACTTGGCATATCGCACAGACCGTCCTCTGCCCAAAGGAACAGAGCAGGCATTGTAAAAATGGCTCCGGCTGCCAGAGACTCTCCGGCGGAACCGATTGTCTGAACCATGTTGCTTTCCAGAATGGAATTACGCTTCATGATTACGCGGATAACTCCCATAGAGATAACTGCTGCCGGAATAGAAGCAGACACAGTCATACCTACACGAAGTCCTAAGTATGCATTAGCTGCACCAAAAATAACAGCCAGAAGCATTCCCATTACAACGGAAGTCACCGTAAGCTCCGGCATAACCTGATCAGCCGGGATATACGGTTTAAACTCTTTCTTTTCGTTCATTTCCCTCTCACCTTTCTTCTTGAGTTTGCGCACTTTCCATGAGCGCGCTTTCTTTATTATACCTAAATAATATATATAACTCAAGCTTATATTTCGTTTACACTTGTGCAATTTTATACATATAATAGTAGTATTTTCCAATTATTCCTATAATCGCGCAAAAAAAGTGCAGATGAAGTTTTAATCTCAGATTCATCTGCACTTTTTCTTTTAATTATCTAATTATTTCGTTCAATTTTTCTTCTGCTTCTTGATTTTATTTATCATCGGACTTCTGAATGCAGTTATCTACAAGCCAGTCTTTCACAAGATCTGTAAGCATTGCATCTTTTAACGTATCTTTTGAATATGACTTTTCCATAGCAGCTCCATCTTCGAATCCATATGTTTTTGCATATTCTTTCAGCATCTTCTTATATGTCTTATCATCAACTTTAATCTTCTCTTTATCTGCAATTGCCTCAGCAATCATCGTCTGCTTCTCGGACTCCTGAGCAGCTTCTTCTACCTTCTGTTCAAAAGTCTCTACAGTATACTGACCGGAAGATGTAATATAAGTCTCATAATCTGTTCCCATACTCTCGGCATAAGATTTGTAAGAATTAATCAGAGAAGTCTTCATCTCATCGATATCTGCCTTCTGTTTCTTAGAATATTTCTTAACTGTTGTATTATCTACAACTGCCTGCCATGCCTCTGATTTCAAACTACTGTCATAATCTTCCTGCTTCTGGTCTTCCAGTGTCTTTTTCACTTCCTTCTTATATTCCTTTACAGTCTTGGACTTCTTAGAAATACTTTTTACCCAGTCATCTGTAAGCTCCGGTACATTCTTTTCAGAGATTGAGTTCACCGTGATCGTAAACTCACATGCTTTACCAGCCAGGTCTGTTGACTGATAATCATCCGGGAATTTGCCATCCCATACAAATGTATCTCCTACATTATGTCCTACAATGCTATCTTCAAATCCATCAATCATAGTGCCGGATCCAAGTTCGAGAGAATAACTGTCAGAAGATCCTCCTTCGAACTCCTGTCCGTCAATTGTTCCGACAAATTTAATATCTACAGTATCTCCCTTCTGTGCTGCACGGTCTGTTACTTCTGTTGTCGTTGCAGCGCTTGTAAGCTGAGACTGAATATACTGATTCACATCATCCTTTGTTACTTTTTCCGGTTTGTCTACTGCGCTGACTTCTACGCCCTTATACTGTGTAATCTTCAGATTATCTGTCTCCAGCCCTTTGCTTGCCTGACATCCTACAAGAATCATGGACGCTGCAAGTGTTGCACAGAAAAGTGCCGCTAATCTCTTTTTCATTTTCTTACCCCTTTTAAACATTGTTTCTGTAATTTTTAATCTTCTTTCACATTTGAAAAAAACGCTACTCTTAGTTATAACACATTTACCAAATCTTGAAAATACTTTTCACATATATTTCATATTTCCTCGTGCAACAGTTAGTGTTTTTTTCTTGCACTTCCATGTAAAGAATGATACAATGGAATTCGTGTAAATGACATTAGATGAATATAGGAGGGTTACTCGTGAGTACATTATCAATTGTTTTACTGGTAATTTTAGTCGTATTGATAATCGCTTGTGTTGCACTGTATTTCCTGGGTAAAAAGGCTGAAAAGAAACAGGCCGAACAGCAGGAACAGTTAGATGCTGTTGCACAGACTATGTCTATGCTGATCATCGATAAAGGCAAGATGAAGTTGAAAGATTCCGGTCTTCCACAGATTGTCATCGACAATACTCCAAAGTATCTCCGCCGTTCTAAAGTTCCGGTTGTTAAAGCGAAAGTCGGACCGAGAATTATGACACTGATGTGTGATGCCCAGATTTATCCGCTCATTCCTGTGAAAAAGGAAGTAAAAGCAACTGTCAGCGGTATCTACATTACCGGCGTTAAGGGCGTGCGTGGTGCACTGGAGACACCAGAGAAGAAGAAAAAAGGATTTTTTGCCAGATTTAAAAAAGATAATAAATAAGACTTTATAAGGAATAAAATCCACTATGACAACAAAAAGACGAGACATTTGATCTCGTCTTTTTTATTGCTCTTATTCTATTCATTTGCCTCAATCAAGATACGGATATCACAATCCGCCGCCTTATCTCCGTTAATATCCAAAGAGTATCTGACCTGAAGTTCAATACGCTCTTCATCGATCTGTATGTCCATTCCCTTCGTATAAGTACCAAGAAGAAGATCTCCATACGGCGTCTGGTAAGGTGTTACATTAATCTTATCAGTCTCAAATACCATGTGGGAATTCGTAATTCCACTCTTTGTGATATCAAGCAATTTTCCCTCATCAATTTTAATCCGGTTCCTGATTGTCCCCGGAATTCCTTCCACAACTTCATCATAGACAATATAATGCTTTCCATTTTTCAGGTAATAAGTAGCAGGAGTCGTCACTTCTATGGAATTTACTTCATCGCTATTCTCCTCCTGCACCATCATTATGCTGTCATCATAATGAAGTCCGGATATTGTAACTAATACATTTTTCGTCATAAATCTTTACTTATCTTTCCTTTTTATCGAAGTCCGGCGGATATCCTGTCTGTTATCTCCGCCTTCTTTACAGAGAAAGCTTCTTAGAAATCTCATACTGGTATGCAGGAATTCCTTTCTGCATTCCAAGTGCTTCCTCAATATCAAAATCTACATACTCGCCGTGTCTGTAACCTACGATACGGTTCGTCTTTCCTTCCAGGAGAAGATCAACTGCCATAGAGCCCATAATAGAAGCATATACACGGTCTTTACATGTCGGGCTTCCGCCACGCTGCATATGTCCAAGAATTGTTGCTCTTGTCTCCATGCCCGTTCTCTCTTCAATGGTCTTCGCAAGATTCACAGAATCACCGACACCTTCTGCATTGATGATAATGTAGTTCTTCTTGCCACGTTTCTTAGCTTCTTTGATGTCATTGATAATCTCTTCAATGTCATATCCATCTTCCTCTGGAAGAAGAATTTTCTCAGCTCCGTTGGCAATACCACACCACAGTGCCAGATATCCGGCATCACGTCCCATAACCTCGATAATGGAACATCTGCTGTGGGAAGTAGACGTATCACGAACCTTGTCAATTGCCTCCATAGCTGTGTTTACTGCTGTATCAAATCCGATTGTATACTCTGTACAATCAATATCAAGATCGATGGTTCCCGGAACTCCGATTGTATTGACTCCAAGATATGCAAGCTTCTGTGCTCCACGGAAGGATCCGTCTCCTCCAATGACTACCAGGCCGTCGATTCCATATTTCTTACAGATGGCTGCCGCTTTCTGCTGACCTTCCTCTGTAACCATCTCTTTGCAACGGGCTGTCTGAAGGATTGTACCTCCGCGCTGGATAATATCTGATACATCTCCTGCGTCCAGATCGATGATTTCCTCGTCGAGAAGTCCCTTATAACCTTTTCTGATGCCTCGTACTTTTACGCCTTTTCCAAGTGCGGTTCTGACAACGGCACGAATTGCCGCATTCATTCCCGGAGCATCTCCTCCACTTGTCAACACACCAATTGTACGAATGATTCTTTCTGACATGATTCTTCTCCTCCATCGTTATTTATTTAACTCTTCACGCTACATTGTATATGAATTACCCTAGCTTTTCAATGGTTTTTCCACTACTTTTACGCAAGATTCGCCAAAATAATTCATAAGCCTGCTTAGTAAGCCTGGTTCTATGTTCACATTGCGATTTGCCGGAAGTCTTTTCACTGCCCGTTCTGCTTTACAAAAGACAATCACTTCATCATTACCATCTGAAGAGGCAATCATATCATACAATATCTTTTCTCCCTGGAGAAATGTCTCTTTGTCCGGATACTGGATCCAGAGTTCTTTTTTCTTCTGTCCAAATGGAATGACTTTTTCACAGATGAGTTTACTGGAAGCTTCATCTTCTTCCGAAACGCGTCCCTGTACAAATACGACATTTTCCTCTTCCAGATACTGATGATACCGCTCATAGTCCCTCGGGAAAACAACAACTTCCACAGAACCCATAATATCTTCAATGGTCAGGAAACACATCGTCTTGTTATTCTTTGTATATTTAATTGTCTTATTTACAATGATTCCTCCGATAATCTCAGTCGCACCGTCACTGACTCTGGAGAATCCAAGCTCCTCATCAAACTGAAAATCCTGGGTCGTCCTGGAAATACCTTTCCGCCACTGTTCTTCGTACTCTTCCATCGGGTGTCCGCTTAAGTAGATTCCAAGCACTTCTTTTTCAAAAGCCAGCTTCGTGGACTTCTCATACTCTCCTACATCTGGCAATGGTATATCGAACTCGGATTTCTGATCCTCTCCTACTATATCAAAGAGGGACATCTGACCCGTCATGGAATTTTTCTTTTCCCGGTTCACCTGATCCAGAATCTGCACATAGATGACCATGAACTGCTTTCTCGTTCCTCCAAGTCCGTCAAATGCACCGGATTTGATGAAGTTTTCAATCGTCCGCTTGTTGATATCCTTTCCGGCCATTCTTTCGATAAAATCTTTCAGGTTCTTAAACTCTCCGTTCGCCTTACGCTCCTGCACAATTTCTTTGATGACTGGTCTTCCGATACTTTTGATTGCAGCCAGTCCGTAACGGATGGACCCGTTATCTACAGAGAAACTACTGTAACCACGGTTGATATCCGGCGGCAGGATCTGGATTCCCATCTGACGGCAACTGTAAATGTACTCAGCTACCTTTCCCGGATTATCAATGACAGAAGTCATGAGAGCTGCCATATACTCCACCGGATAATAATATTTCAGCCATGCAGTCTGGTAAGAGACAACGGCATAAGCTGCTGCATGTGATTTATTAAATGCATACTTTGCAAAGTCTGTCATCTCATCATAAATTTTGTTGGCAGTTTTTTCATCAATTCCATTGGCAATACAGCCCGGCACACCTTCTTCCGGATTTCCATATACGAAATTCTGACGTTCCTTTGCCATAACATCTGCTTTTTTCTTAGACATGGCACGGCGCACGAGATCGCTTCGTCCAAGCGTATATCCTGCCAGGTCACGCACAATCTGCATAACCTGCTCCTGATAGACGATACACCCATATGTCGGAGCCAGAATCGGTTCCAGCTGCGGACAATCATAAGTAATCTGCTCCGGATGCTCTTTTCCTTTGATATACTGAGGAATAAAGTCCATCGGTCCCGGACGATACAGTGAGATTCCGGCGATGATATCTTCCAGGCTCTGGGGCTTCAGTTCCTTCATGAAGTTCTTCATTCCCGCACTTTCCAGCTGGAACACACCATCTGTCTTTCCCGTTCCGATAGAATCCAGCACTGCTTTATCATCAAAGTTAATCTTGTTAATATCGATTTCTTTTCCGGAACTGTAGCTTGCAAGTTTCTCCGCGTCCCGAATAACTGTCAATGTACGAAGTCCCAGGAAGTCCATTTTAAGAAGTCCCAGTTCTTCCAGTGTCGTCGCCACGAACTGAGTTGTCACAGAGCCATCAGAACCAAGTGACAAAGGAACATACTCCTCCACCGGTTTCTGACTGATCACGACTCCTGCTGCATGCATGGAAGTATGTCTCGGTAGTCCTTCCAGTCTCATGGACATGTCGATCAGTTCTTTTACCTGCGGGTCTTCCTCATAGGCTTTGCGCAGTTCAGAGCTGGTCTTAAGTGCCTTATCCAGTGTAATGTTCAGTTCCTTTGGAATCAGCTTTGCAATATTATCGACAAATGCATATGGCAGATCCATGACGCGCCCCACGTCACGAATGACACCTCTGGCTGCCAGTGTACCAAATGTTACAATCTGAACCACCCGGTCTGCACCATATTTCCTTCCTACATAGTCAATCACTTCCTGACGTCTCTCATAGCAGAAATCCACGTCAATATCGGGCATGGACACACGCTCCGGATTCAGGAAACGCTCGAACAGGAGCTGGTACTTAATCGGATCAATACTCGTAATCTCCAGGCAGTATGCTACAATACTTCCGGCACCGGAACCTCGTCCCGGGCCCACCATGATCTTCTGCGACCTTGCATAGTGGATAAAGTCCCACACAATCAGGAAATAGTCTACATATCCCATCTTATGAATGACCGATAACTCATAATTCAGCCTGTCTTTCAAATCTTGTGAAGGATTCGGGTAACGCTTCTCCAGTCCTTCATAACATAATTTGTTCAGATATTCCCAGGAGGAAAGTCCGTCCGGAACGTCATATTTCGGAAGTTTGGTCACACCAAACTCAATCTTTACATTACACCGGTCAGCAATCTTCTGGGTATTTTCCAGCGCCTGCAGTGCATATGGGAACAGCTTCTTCATCTCATCTTCAGACTTAATGTAGTACTGGCCGCCCTCGTAACGCATACGATCTTCATCCGCCAGCTTCTTGCCGGTCTGAATGCAGAGCAAAATATCGTGTGCCCGCGCATCTTCTGCATAAGTATAATGTATATCGTTAGTTGCTACCAGTTCAATTCCTGTCTCCTGGGACATACGCATCAACGCCTGGTTGACTGTCTGCTGTTCCGGGATTCCATGATCCTGCAGCTCCAGGAAAAAGTTTCCTTTGCCGAATATTTCTTCATAGCGAAGCGCTGCTGCCTTTCCCTCGCTGTACATACCTCTTGTAATATTCTTCTGAACCTCACCTGCCAGACACGCACTCAGTGCAATGATTCCTTCATGAAATTCTCTCAAAAGATCCAGATCCACACGCGGTTTATAATAATACCCTTCCGTATAACCACGGGATACAATCTTCATCAGATTATGGTATCCTTTATCGTTCTCTGCCAGAAGTACCAGATGATAATACCTGTCATCTCCATTTCCCACAGCCTCTTTATCAAATCTTGAACCGGGCGCCACATAGACTTCACAGCCAAGAATCGGTTTGATTCCCTGCGCCTTAGCAGCACGATAAAAATCAATCACACCGAACATACAGCCATGATCCGTAATTGCCACACTGTTCATCCCAAGTTCTTTGACCCGGGCTACACACTCTTTAATTTTATTCGAGCCGTCCAGAAGACTATACTCTGTATGGACGTGCAAATGTGCAAAGCTCATATATCTATCTCCTCGTTCTATCTTGAAAAAGAAAGCGCTGACAGGCCTTTATGCCCGTCAACGCTATAATACTTTTTTGTCTTCCGGTTCCAGCCCCTTATCTACGTGGAAATTCAATAGATTTTTCCGTAATAATAATTTTGTTTTCCTTCAGAAGACGTCCCACTGCACGCTTAAACGCATTCTTGCTAAGTCCAAGTTCCCGCTTGATTTTTTCAGGATCCGCCTTATCTGTAAATGGGAGTTTCCCACCGTTTTCTTCCATGCGTTTTACAATCATGGCAGCATCAGCGTCCATCTGGATAAATGCTTTCTCACGTACGCTTAAGTCCAGTTTTCCATCTTCACGAACCTTGATGACTCTTGCGTGAACCCAATCACCGACCTGAAGGTGTCCGCCGTATGCCTCACGCTTTGGGATCAGTGCAGAATACTTATTGTCGACCGCTACAAATACGCCAAAATTATCACTTCGTTCATAAACGATTCCTTCTACATGATCGTCCTTCTGATATGGCGAATCTGTGGACAGTTTCTCATAAACCTTCATGGTCGCACACAGTCTCTCAGACTTGTCCACATAAAGCGCAACCAGCACCTGATCTCCTTTTTTTACTTTTGCAGTCTGCTCTTTAAAAGGAAGTAATAAATCTTTCGGAAGTCCCCAGTCCAGAAATGCTCCAATCTTTCCCGTGTCTTTGACTGTCAGTACAGCAAGCTCTCCTAATGTAATCTTTGGCTCTGCTGTTGTCGCAATCAGTCTGTCACTGGAATCTTTGTAAAGAAATACCTCTACCGGATCTCCAATCTCAATTCCCTTTGGAACTTCTTTTTTCGGGAGTAACACACGCTCCTCATTTGTTCCAAGATATATTCCAAAGTCAACAGTCTTTACGACTGTCAGCATTCTTCGTTTTCCCAGTTCTTCGATTAATTTCATCTCTCTTTTTCCTTTCTCCTCTGGTCGCGGTTTCTGTTCTCATTTTCACTAAGCCCAGGCAAATTCTACGGCTGCATAAAGTTCTCCTTCTGTTGTACAAAGTTCCACAACAGTCCTGTCATCTCTTTTTCCAATCCGTGGAACAATTATGTCACCGAATACTGCCGATTTTTTATATTCGACCCTCACCTGTCTGATTATCCGCTCTTTCTCAATCATTTCCATTGCCATCTGTACATACTGGCAATTATTCACATGTTCATTTGTATCAATATGGTATCTTCTCACAGGAAACGGCTCCAGACTAACAGACTCTTCTGGCAGTGTAATCTTTCTGGATTCATAGTTCATCTCCAATGGTTCACATTGCCCGTAAACATCTACTTCTTCCTGATCCGGTCTCGCCGGGCGGCCTTTTTCCATATCCATATAGACCCAGACGGACTGTGCATATGCCAGTTTTTCCCCTGCCATGTCTGTCATGCAAAAGTTACGGTCTGCAAGCATCCCTTTGAATTTGGAAGCCCATGTACTAACCTGAATTTCTTCATTCATCTTTGGATAACGATCTATTACAATCTGCCAGTACGTCAGAATCCACGCTTTTTTCTTTTCCCTTAAAACGTCAAGACCTACTCCAAGTTGTTCTGACTGAAATGTACTGCAATCCTGAAAATAATTAATAATTGCCGGGACTGTCATCTTCCTTGTATGGTCGATTTCGCTGAAACGGACACGCCCATTGATTGTATATTTATAATCCTTCTTTTGCACTTGCAACGTAACTCCTTTCCACCGTAATCACGCATTGGTATCTTGGATCTACAATCTGTAATACTCCCATAATTGCAGACCGGATATGATCCTGCTTCTTTTCATCATATTCAAATGGTACTACCAGATCAAAAATCAGATTGATCTGGTCTGCACCTGAAACCATCCGGAAATCATGAATGCTGAGCTTCGGATCCAGCGCCTTAAGAACTTTTTCAACTTTTGTCTTTGCTTCCAGTACATGTTCATCCTGTGTCTCCACCGGATCCATATGTATCACAAGCATAATTCCAAGCTTTTCCAGAGCCTCTCTCTCCACTCTGTCAATAATCTCATGGGACGTCTCAATATTCACGTTGTTCGGGACCTCAGCATGAATCGAAGCCATACTTCTTCCAGGTCCATAATTATGTACAATCAGATCGTGACTGCCGAGGATTCCATCGTAACTCTCTACAAAATCACTGATCTGCTTATATACCTGTGGGTCGACCGGAGCGCCAATCAGTGGTTCCAGCGTATCCTTTGCAATTCCGATACCAGCCCACATAACGACTAACGATACACCAAGTCCAACAAATCCGTCAATATTAATTCCGGTAAAATGGAAAAATAATACAGAAGCGATCGTCGCTCCAGTTGTAATCACATCTCCCATAGAATCAGCCGCGGTCGCCATCATGACCTGGGAATTGATACGTTTTCCAAGGTTCTTATTAAACATGCCCATCCACAGCTTCACTGCTATTGACATCACTAATACTATCATAGACACCATCTGAAAATGTATTTCCTCTGGTTCACGGATCTTTGCAATCGCACTTTTGAAAAATGTGAACCCTACTTCCATGACAAGAAATGCTACAATCAGTGCCGCAATATATTCAATTCTTCCATGCCCGAATGGGTGTTCCTTGTCTGCCGGCTTTCCCGCCATCTTCACCCCGATCAGGCTGATAATCGACGAGCCTGCATCAGACAGGTTATTAAATGCATCTGCCATAACAGAAATACTGTGGAGCAGATATCCCATCAGCCATTTTGCCACAAACAGCAATATATTACAAAAGATGCCTGTCACGCTTGCCAGCACTCCATATGCTGTACGCACAGACACCTTACTTGTATTCTCATAATCTTTTACAAAATGTCGTACAAGAAATTCTGTCATCTCATACTCTCCTAATCTCCGAAGAAAAACCATTTCACTTTCAGTTCTTTATCATCCGTAATCATCTCATATTCATCATCTGTGAGTACATGCTTTAATTCTTCCTTTCCATCATCACTCACTACCGCATACGTTGCGTCGAGGAAACAGAGATTCGGATACAATACACACCACCAGTTATGTCCGGCAGCCCGGCCAAGTGTAATCCGAAGCGCTTCATATTCTCCCTGTGGAAATGTTATATCTCCGTAACGCTTCTCTGGAAATTCACACTTCGTCACCTGCGCCTGTGCCTGATAATCCATACCTTCACGCTCAAGCACCTTGTCTGCCACACGAACCAGTTCAGATAAATGTTCCTTGGACCAGCGCTTTGTCTCCCTGGCAGAATTAATAACAGATTTCTGTCCATCAGAGTCTTTTTGCATCTCGGACTTCATATAAGAAATCACTGCATCTCTGACCTTCAGCTTCACCTTCTGGTCCTTATCACTGTCACTATTCGCCAGCACATGGAATCGGAACACTTCGTCTGCCAGCCCACGCTGCGTCTCGATACTTTTCATATCCACCAGGGATACTCGCCACGCAGCCAGGCTCCACAGCCATACCACTGCTATACAGACACCAAGTATACCACAAATCAACCGCTTTGTCCCGATTTTATTTCTCAACAAATTCCACAACTTTCCCATATCTATGTACCTCCTGCAATCATTCAAATTGAATTTATACAGAAAGTATAGACAGACAGCTATGGATTATTCAGGGAATGTTTAATTATTTTTAGTTCTGATTTTATCCGTCACTGTTGACACCTGATTATCGATATGCTGACATGTTACTGCTGTTGCTTCTTCTTTTTCTCTTCTCTTGATATGGTACACAAGTTCTTCATGTTCTTTTATCAATTCGTCGTGTACATCCGGATTCTTCAGATATTCTACACGATAGCGGTACATCTGTTCTCTTAGCTTGTTCAACAGATGAATGAGTTTCTGATTATCTGTTGCCATATAGATTACATCATGAAAACGCACATCTGCCTCCGCCACTTCTGTTATATCCTTGCTTTTTTTCAATACCTTTTTAAAGTTATCTCCTGCTTTTTCAAGCTCTTCTAATTCTTCCTGTGTAATTTTTTCACATGCAAGCTGTACTGCCAGCTCCTCCAGGGCTTTTCTGACCTCCAGCACATCTCTTAAACTCTTCTCTGTGATGTCAGCAACTTCCGCACCTTTTCTTGGAATCATAATGACCAGGCCTTCCAGTTCCAGCTTACGGATTGCCTCACGGATTGGGGTACGGCTCACCCCAAGTTTATTGGCGAGCTGGATTTCCATCAGTCTTTCGCCCGGTTTGAATTCGCCTCGAAGAATTGCCTGTCTGAGAGTATTGAATACCACATCTCTAAGTGGAAGGTATTCATTCTCATTGACCTTCAGATTCTGTTCCATGCTCTCTACTTCCTCCTTGCCTGATGTATACTTGTTACATATACCTGTTTTGCCAGTTTCTGCTCCTTTATCTTCTGTGCTGCATGTCTCGCTGACTGCCTGTCTTCAAATAATCCAAATACCGTCGGGCCACTTCCACTCATCATGGCATTCATGGCGCCGCCTTCTTTCATGACATTTTTAATCTGTTCAATGACCGGATATACAGGAATTGTCACCTGTTCAAGTACATTTCCCATGCACTCTGCCACTTTATGAATATTCTTTCTCGACAGACCATTTAAAATACCATCAATATCCGGATGCTCTGCAATTTCCAGTGCGTCCAGTTTTTCATAGACCATCTTCGTCGATACACTGATCGGCGGTTTTGCCAGCAGCACAAAACACTTCGGACAGGCCGGAAGAGGTGTCAGCTCCTCGCCGATTCCCTCTGCCAGAACTGTCCCACGCATCAGACAGTATGGTACGTCCGCGCCAAGCTTTACACCCCGTTCTTCAAGCTCCGTCATACTAAGTCCCAGTCCGAACATCTTATTGACTCCGAACAGGACTGCTGCCGCATCTGCGCTTCCGCCAGCCATACCTGCTGATACCGGAATTTTCTTATCCATGGAAATATGCACCCCTTCGGTAATTCCGAACTCATCGATCAGCATTTTTGCTGCCCGGCACGCAAGATTATTCTCATCTACCGGAAGATAAAAAAGATTCGTCTCCGCCTTTACTCCCGGCTGTCTTGTCTTCGTTATCACAATCTGATCGTACAGATATACTGTCTGCATGACCATCCGCACATCGTGATATCCGTTCTCTCTGCGCCCAAGCACATCCAGCCCGAGATTAATCTTTCCAAGTGCTTTTAATTCCATTTTATCCATAACTCTTCTCCTTAAATGTATCCAGCCCAGTCTTGTATACAATATACTTACAGTATACTGACATTTTCTTTAAAAATCAATAGTTTATCACCACATTTCAACTGTTCCGATTCCATATGATTGACCTCCATGATTCCTTCTTTTGTTGTACCGTAATGCTTTGCAAGATTCCACAAATCGTCCCCATTTTTCACGATGTACCCAATGATTCCGGGGTCCTGTTCCAGTGCCTTATAATCCAGTTCTTTTTCTTCCACCGTATCGACGTTACGAAATGTCACATTTCCACGAAGGAAACTTCTAAATGTCAGAACTGCCTTCACTTCTATCTCTCCATTTCCAAGGAGGCTGATTCCAAGTTGTTCCAAAGCCGGCACAATGTCCATGTTCATATTCTGCTGCACCTCATTACTCTCCAGCAGCCATGAAAATGGAATCATTCCCTGCCACACTGCAAATGGTACCTTGTCATCTGGTTTTACATACATGAACCGTAAATGCAGAATGCCTTCCATCTGGATTCCTTCTGTCTGCACCTCCATCTGTTCAATCTGAATCCTTGCATCACTATAACAGATCTGTAAAATATCGTCTTTAATTTCCGGAAGCGATAACCGCTCAACGATCTTACATTTCGAATGATTCTGCATAAGTGCATGCTCCATTTTGCAGGTAGTATACACTGGCACACAGCATTTTTTCAAAGAATACAAATCATCTAATACTGACACTTTTTCTTCCGCACACACAAAGAAACGCATAGAAAGTGTCGCCTCGACTCCGAGCAGACGCATTTCCCCATCTTCATCCATTCCAGGTTCCAGCAGTGTATCTGTCAGAATCGGATATATCTGATGATACATTTCTTCCCCCGCTCCATAACATTCTACCTGACCTTCATACGGAACATTTTCACAAATCCAATCCGTCTTTCCTTCTGCCGACTCATACAGACAGAATACAAGAAGTTCTCCCTGAAGTTTTAGTGTATCCGCCTCAAGTCTCGTATCCAGGCGGCGGTTTATAATTTCCTTCCACAAAATATTTCCAATACTTTCCTTTGTTCCGGATATAGTCACCTGCTCTTTCATACGGTATGTATCCTTTTTCACCGTATGAAGTGTCAGCAACTGCTGCTCCTGATATTTTGTATACACCGGATCTTCTGTCGTCAGTTCCGTTGTCACTTCTTCACTAATCTGGCTGTCTGAACTCAATACAATTTCTACCATCGCTTTCACATTCATTTTTCTGGAATGAATCAGATTCACGGACAGTTCTGTCTGTACAGATTTCAAAAATAATGTTTCTTCCGGCGCTTCTTCTATATAACACATTTCTTCAAATGGAATCTTTCCTTCTAAAGAAGATAATGTACTGTCACTATTATCAGCTACATACAAAATCTGAAAATTCAGCCGGCCTGTAATACGGATATAATTCTCTACCGGTTTCAAATCCACTTCTTCCAGCACGCCATCTCCCTGGATAATTTCCCGGATATCACTTTTCATATCCGGCACATTATAATCCTCATCTACATAGAACTGGTCTGTAAAAGTTTTCCCCTGCCGATAAATATTTAACATCTTTTTTCCACAATCCACACACATGTCCCCCTTCTTTTTTATTGCAAATGCTTTTTTATTCGAACACTACATCTTTTTCTCTATATTCCGTCTTCATTACCACATATGGATATGTCTTGACTTTTTTTATCTTCTCACCTTTTTCCGGCCCAAGCAGGGTCGTCTGTATCCGTATGGAATCCGAAGTTTCATAGCAGTCATTAACCTCCACACTATACCCACTACTTTCCTTTTCGCCGTAACCTCTGGCCATATAAAGATACCCCTGATCCGCATATGTCAGCCGAAATGGTGTATCTTTCGTTTTTTCCACATCATCTTTTAATTCTTCCGGTACATCTTCCGGTGCCACCACCGTAAATTCAATATCCTGCAATTTCCTGGTATCTTCTTTCTGGACTGCGCACCCCGGAATTGCCAATATAAACATTACTGCCATTATGTAGAGACCTTTTTGAATCATAATTTTCACTTTCTACATCTCAATCTTTTATAACATCATACACACCAAGTCTAGGAAAAATTCCAAAATTGTTGTATACTTATAAAAATGCCGGGATTGCAGGAGTGCAAAGTGCGGAACAATCCGCCGGCATTAAGTTCAGGGATTTACACCCTGATATGAGCTTAAAAGGAGAACACACAATTATGATAAACAACGAACGCCTCTCCGGCATCCTGCTTCATCCAACTTCTCTGCCTTCTCCATACGGCATTGGAGATCTTGGCGATGAAGCTTACGCCTTTGTAGATTTTCTTGCCCGTTCAGGCCAGCACCTCTGGCAGGTACTTCCCCTGACTCACACTGGTTTTGGCGACTCTCCATATCAGAGTTTTTCTGCTTTTGCAGGTCAGCCACTGCTCATTGATCCAAGACGTCTGATTCGTCTCGGACTGATTGGCGGCTGGGAGCTCACTGACTGCCCGATTGTCGATCCCAATCACGTAGATTACGGGCGGGTCATTCCGTGGAAAGAGAAAGTTCTGTCCCTTGCCTACAGCCGTTTTCCGCAGAAACGTCATGAAATTCCGGGCATGGATCAGTCCTTTGGTGAATTTTGTGAATCCAACCGCTACTGGCTGGATGATTATGCTCTTTTCATGGCATGTAAAAAGCTGCATCACGGAGCTGACTGGCTTCACTGGCCGGACGAATACCGTCAGCCTACTCCGGAATTTAAAGCCAGTTTATTTCATTCTATGTTTAATGAGATTGAATATTATCGCTTTATTCAATTTTTATTCTTCGATGAATGGAAACGAATCAAAAAATATGCAAATGATCATGGTGTCCGTATTATCGGCGATATTCCTATTTTTGTATCTATGGACAGTGCTGATGTCTGGGCTAACCAGCATCTGTTCCAGCTTGACTCACATGGCTATCCGACTCGCGTAGCCGGTGTCCCGCCTGATTATTTTTCTGCCACAGGTCAATTATGGGGAAATCCTTTATATAATTGGGAAGCTCATGAACAGGAACATTTTTCCTGGTGGATTTCCCGTATACGTGCACAGCTCCATAATCTGGATATACTGCGTGTAGATCATTTTCGCGGATTTGAAGCTTTCTGGTCCGTTCCGTATGGTGAGGCAACTGCTGTAAACGGAGAATGGGTAAAAGCTCCGGGACATGCACTGTTTTCAGCTATCCGTGAGGCCCTTGGAGGTGATCTTCCAATCATTGCAGAAGATCTTGGCATTATTACTCCGGAAGTAGAATCCCTGCGGGATGATTTTCAATTTCCTGGTATGAAAGTACTTCAATTTGCATTTGATTCTCTGGATGAAGGTACTTATCTGCCACATCGCTACACCTCACCGGTCTGCGTATGTTACACCGGAACTCACGATAATGACACAACACTTGGATGGTATCGTACTCTTCGCCCGGAATGCCGCGACAAAGTCCGCCGGTATACACATTGTACGAACGACGCGCATTTTCCACTGGATCTCATAGAAACTGCACTGTCAAGCATTGCGGCATATGCAATCTTCCCACTTCAGGATGTCCTGTGTATCGGTACAGAAGGCCGGATGAATACACCAGGCAGTGGAGCCGGGAACTGGCGCTGGCGCTATCAGCATGCTGCCCTTAAACCGGAACTTGCCGATGAATTGCGCAGTATGACTATTTTATATGGAAGATATTAGTTGGAGGAACTGATTCATGATACGATTAATACTCGTTGCTTTATATTTATTACTTTATCTGATTCTTGGAATTCCTGTCCTTGGAATTCTTTGGCTGATTGGCAAAGTAAACGGCCGCTCTGCCGATTACAAGAGCCTGCATATTGTTCAGTGGGGATTTCGCTGTATTTTAAAACTCGCCGGTGTAGACATTACTGTTATCGGTGAGGAACGAATTCCAGATGAGCCCGTACTCTATGTCGGCAACCACCGAAGTTATTTTGACATTGTTATTACTTATGCGCGTTGCAAAAATCTGACAGGTTTCGTTGCAAAGAAAGAAATGTTAAGTTATCCTTTGCTCCGCACCTGGATGAAACGGGTACACTGTCTGTTCCTGGATCGTGAAAATGTACGTGAAGGTCTGAAGACAATTCTGACTGCCATTGATCAGATCAAACATGGTATTTCCATTTTTATCTTTCCGGAAGGCACCCGCAATAAAGGAGAAGAATTAAGTCTTCTTCCATTCCATGCCGGTTCCTTTAAAATTGCAGAAAAAAGTGGATGCCCGATTGTACCGGTTGCACTTAATAATACCATTGATATCTTCGAAGGTCATTTACCGCGTATTAAAAAGACACATGTTGTCGTAGAATACTGCGAGCCTATTTATATGAAAGAAATGGATAAAGAAGAACGCAAAAAGATTGATGAACATTGTCAGCAGATTATTCAGCAGACAATTCAAAAAAATCAGGCACTTGTATAAATATACTGGTATGATATAATACACAGGATACCAGATTTTCGGGAGCGTATGATACGGAGCAGTTCGTATCATCTAAATATATTATGTCTAAGCTTACGATTCAGTTGTGAAAGGAGCTCACTATGAACAAACAAGATTTGACGCTGCTGACCGATTTGTATGAACTTACAATGATGCAGGGTTACTATAAAAAGAAACAGCAGGAGACCGTTGTCTTTGATGTATTTTTCCGTCACAATCCTTGTGGCAACGGTTACTCCGTATGTGCGGGACTTGACCAGGTCATCGACTACATCAAGAACTTGAACTTTACTTATGAAGATGTGGACTATCTGCGAAGCCTTCATATTTTTGACGATGATTTCCTTCAATATTTAAGTGGCTTTCACTTTACCGGAGATATCTATGCAATTCCAGAAGGAAGTGTCGTATTTCCAAAAGAGCCTTTGCTCAAAGTAATTGCTCCGATTATGGAAGCTCAGCTTGTAGAGACGACCATTCTGAATATGATCAATCATCAGTCACTCATTGCGACCAAGACTTCCCGTGTTGTATATGCAGCTGACGGTGATGGAATTATGGAATTCGGACTGCGCCGTGCGCAAGGCCCGGACGCCGGTCTTTACGGTGCACGTGCTGCTATGATCGGCGGCTGTGTCGGAACTTCCAATGTGCTGGCCGGTCAGCTTTTTGATGTTCCGGTCATGGGAACACATGCCCACAGCTGGATCATGAGTTTCCCGGATGAATATACTGCATTCAAGTATTATGCAGAACTGTATCCAGACAACTGTATCCTGTTGGTAGATACTTATGACACCTTAAAATCCGGTGTACCGAATGCGATTCGTATATTCCAGGAGTTCAAAGATGCCGGAAAGCCTCTGAAAAAGTATGGAATCCGTCTGGACAGCGGAGATCTTGCATATCTTTCCAAAAAAGCCCGCAAGATGTTAGATGAAGCCGGGTTCCCAGATGCTTCCATCTGTGCTTCCAATGATCTGGACGAATATCTGCTCCATGATTTAAAATCTCAGGGTGCAGCTATCAATTCCTGGGGCGTCGGTACACATCTGATTACTTCCAAAGACTGTCCGTCCTTTGGCGGCGTTTATAAATTATCCGCCATTCAGAATAAAGATGGCGAATTTATTCCAAAGATTAAGATTTCAGAAAATACTGAAAAAATCACCAATCCGGGAAATAAAACCATCTACCGTGTCTACGAGAAAGAAACAGGTAAGATCAAAGCTGATCTGATCTGCTTTGCTGATGAGACATTTGATGAAAGTCAGGATCTTCTCCTCTTCGATCCACTTGAGACATGGAAGAAGACAAAACTTGCAGGCGGCACCTACACAATGCGTGAGATGCTTGTCCCAATCTTCAAAAATGGAGAATGCGTATACACCTCACCGTCCGTAAAGGAAATTGCCGAATACTGCAAACAAGAAAAAGACACCCTGTGGGACGAGACAAAACGTCTCTTCTATCCTCACCGGGTTTATGTAGATTTATCTCAAAAATTATATGACGTAAAGAAAGCCTTACTTGATCAGGCACACAAACCAGAATAAAAGGAGATTACTCATTATGAAGATTATAGTATTAGCAGGTGGATTAAGCCCGGAACGTGATGTATCACTGACTTCCGGTGCCGGAATATGTAAAACATTATTAGAAAACGGACATCAGGCTTACCTTCTGGATCTGTATTTTGGTCTGGAAAATGCACCGGAAAATCTGGAGGATGTATTTACTCTTCCAGGAGCAGGTCTTGAAATCGCAAAAAATATCGGTACAAAGGAGCCGGATCTTGAGGCACTTAAGAAATCCCGTCCGGATCAGTCTGACTGCATGTTCGGCCCAAATGTCGTTGAATTATGTCGTATGGCTGACATCACATTTATTGCCCTGCACGGCTCCGTCGGAGAAAACGGCAAAGTCCAGGCAGCCTTTGATCTTTTAGGTATCAAATATACAGGCTGCAGTTCTTTCGGCTGTGCACTGTCTATGAACAAATTAGTCACAAAACAGATTTATAAAATGAGTGGTGTTCCAACACCTCGTGGAACACATCTGACAAAAGAAACAAAAGATATTCCATTATCAGATCTTGGATATTACCTTCCACTGGTCGTAAAACCTTGCGAGAATGGTTCCAGTATCGGCGTTTATATCTGCCATACGGAAGAGGAATATAACAACGCTGTCCGCGAATCATTTGAAAAGAACCCGGACGAAGAACTTGTCATCGAACCTTATATCAAAGGCCGTGAATTTGCAAGTGCTGTCATTGCCGGAAAGGCTCTTCCACTTGTTGAAATCATTCCAAAAGATGGACTTTTCAATTACGAGAATAAATATCAGGCTGGCGGCGCACAGGAGATCTGTCCACCGGTATCTATTGACGAAGAGACCCAGCAAAAGCTTATGCGCGCAGGAGAAGAAGCATTTGCTGCACTCCGTATGGACGTATATGCCCGTGCTGACTTTATCATTGATGACGAAGACGGTGAATTCTACAGTCTGGAAATGAATGCTCTTCCGGGAATGACTGCCGCAAGTCTGCTTCCGAAAGCTGCCAAAGCTGCAGGCATTGAATATAATGAATTATGCGAACGCATCATCGAAGAATCTATGAATGCACGCTACAGATAAGAAGGAGCCTATTATGAGAAACCTTACTTTAAGAAATATTACCAAAGCCTGCCATGGTGAGTACCGTGGGCCGGAAAATCTTCTGGACAAAGAAGTAGCCGGTGTTACAATTGACAGCCGTAAAGTAAAAAAAGATTATCTGTTTATCGCCATTGACGGTGAACGCGTGAACGCTCACAAATTCATTCCCGATACGATTGAAAAAGGAGCTCTGTGCGTTATCTCCCACGAAGATCTGGGAGAAACAGATTTTCCATATATTCTGGTAGAATCTACCGGACAGGCACTTCTTGATACTGCAAAACTTTACCGTGATTCTTTCGATATCAAAGTAGTCGGAATCACCGGAAGTGTCGGCAAGACAAGCACGAAAGAAATGATTGCTTCCGTACTGTCCCAGAAATATTGTGTACATAAAACACTTGGAAACTTCAATAACGAATGGGGGCTTCCAATTACCATTTTTGAAATGAATGAAAAGCATCAGGTCGCTGTTCTGGAAATGGGTGTCAACCACTTCGGTGAAATGCGCAGACTTTCCAGTGTGGCAAGTCCGGATATCTGTGTCATCACCAATATTGGTATCGCACACCTGGAATTTTTCAAGACGAGGGAAGGAATTCTCCAGGAGAAATCCCAGATGATCCAGGATATGAAATCTGGCGGTTCCATTCTTCTGAACGGAGACGATGATCTGCTCCGTGAAATGGGGCCTGTCAAAGGTGTAGATCCCAAGTTTTTCGGTCTGGGCGATAACTGCCAGTTCCGTGCAACCAATGTAAAGCCATTAGGGCTCCGCGGATCTTCCTGTACCATTCATCTTCCGTCAGGTGACAGCTTCGACTGTATCGTTCCAATTCCGGGCGCTCACATGGTTCAGAACGCCCTGGCCGGAACCGCCGTCGGCTATCAGCTTGGACTGACACCCGAAGAAATCAAGGCCGGAATTGAAGGTCTTCCTTCCATTCCCGGAAGAAACAATATTATTCAGACAGATAAGATTATTATTTTAGATGACTGTTATAATGCAAACCCTATTTCTATGCAGGCATCTCTTGATGTCCTGAATATGGCAATTGGACGCAAAGTTGCTGTTCTTGGGGACATGGGCGAACTCGGTGAAACAGGAAAAGAATTACATTATGAGACAGGTACGCATGCCGGAAAGATTGGCATAGATGTTGTATATGGAATTGGCGAACTTTCAAAAGAACTTGTAGCCGGAGCTTCTGAGCACGGCTGTGAGGCAAAATGGTTCGCTACAAAAGCAGATTTTCTCGCTGAGATGAAAAATCTCATTAAACCAGGCGATAACATCCTTGTGAAAGCTTCACATGGTATGCAGTTCCCTGAAATTGTAGAAGAATTACAAAAATTTTAATATAAAAAAATGTATATAAGATATCAGAAAAGGATTGTATGCACGTAATGTACATACAATCCTTGTAATATCTTTTATCTTTAAAATTTAGTTACGGGAGTATGAAATTATGAAATACCAGCTTCTGGCTTTGGATCTGGATGGAACACTGACCAATTCAAAAAAAGAAATCACACCAGCGACCAGAGATGCTCTAATCGATATTCAAAAAAATGGAAAGAAAGTTGTATTAGCCAGCGGTCGTCCTTCCCAGGGTGTCCTTCCACTGGCAAAAGAACTGCATCTTGGAGATTACGGAAGTTATATTCTCTCCTACAACGGTGGGCGCATTACTGATTGCCGCTCCGGAGAAATTATTTACAGCAAATATCTTTCAAACGATATTACGGCTCCACTTTTAGAAATCGTTAAAAAATATCCAGGTGTTGATATTCTCGCTTATACCGATACAGAACTGATTTCCGGAGGGGATATCAATGAATACAGCGAAAAAGAATCTTTCATCAATCATATGCCGATTATCAAGGTGGAGGATTTTGTCGCATATGTAACAAAAAATAACAACAATAAATTTCTAATTACCGGTGAACCGGAACGGATTCAGACAATAAAAGCAGAGGCCGAAAAACAGTTTCACTCTTATCTTTCCATTTACTGCTCGGATCCATTCTTTCTGGAAATCATGCCACAAGGAATTGATAAAGCACATTCTCTTACAAAACTTCTCACCAGCATCGGTCTGTCCACAGATGCCATGATCTGCTGTGGAGACGGATACAACGATCTGACAATGATTGAGACTGCCGGACTTGGAGTTGCTATGGCAAACGCTCAACCGCTGGTAAAAGAATCTGCTGATTATATTACAAAATCAAATGATGAAGATGGGGTACTACACGTCATCAATGAATTCATGCGATAGAAAAAGAGGTACCATATGAGAGGTAATAATAAGTCTTGTTTTGCCAAGGGTATGCGTGACGGAATTCCCATTGCCCTTGGCTATCTTGCGGTTTCATTTACCCTTGGAATCGCTGCAAAAAATGCCGGTTTCACACCATTCCAGGCATTTCTTGTAAGTTTTACAAATAACGCATCAGCCGGTGAGTTTGCCGGTTTTACACTGATTGCCGCTGGAGGCGGCTATCTGGAAGTTGCAATTCTGGAACTGATTACAAATGCCAGATATCTTCTGATGTCCTGTGCACTCAGCCAGAAGCTTCCACCAGATACTCCGATGATTCAAAGGTTGCTTTTAAGTTACGATGTCACTGATGAATTGTTCGGAATCTCCGTCGCTGTACCGGGAAAATTGAATCCATATTATTCCTTCGGTGCTTACACACTGGCACTTCCTGCCTGGGCTTTCGGTACACTTTTCGGAACTTTAATGGGAACAATTCTTCCGGCTAATATTGTCAGTGCACTGAGTGTCGGACTTTACGGCATGTTCCTGGCAATCATTATCCCGCCGGCAAGAAAAAATAAGATTCTCGCAGGCGTTGTACTGATTTCCATGATAGCAAGCTTTGCATTTACAAAACTTCCAATCATCAGCACACTTTCCACCGGAACAAGAACAATTCTGCTCACAGTTCTCATTGCCGGCGGTGCTGCAATCCTGTTCCCAATTGACGATGAAGAAGAAAAGGAGGCAGATTATGAGTCATAATATTTACATCTATATCCTGGTCATGGCCGGAGTATCTTACCTGATTCGTATGCTTCCTCTGACCTTGATCCGAAAAGAAATAAAAAACAAAACAATCCGCTCATTTCTGTACTATGTGCCTTATGTCACACTGGCAGTTATGACATTCCCGGCAATTCTGTCCGCAACCGGAAGTATCTGGTCTGCATGGGCTGCATTGATCGTAGCTGCAGCACTGGCATGGTTTGGGAAAAGCCTGCTGCAAGTATCCGTATGCGCATGCGTGGTAGTGTTCCTGCTGGAGTTGTTTTTGTAAAGTGAAAAATTGATAAAACGAAAAAACATCTTATATTTGATGGTTCTTTTTATTTATAATTTTGCATCTTTCGCATAAGTATTTTTTTCAGAGCATTTTTCTATACGGCTATTTTCTATTTCTGGCTGAAATGCTTTGATGTCTTGTGCGACTTCTTTGCTTAGTATGAGCATGCAGATCAGGTTCGGGATTGCCATGAGTGCATTGGCGATGTCTGAAAAGTTCCATACAAGGCTGAGAGTCTGTGTGCATCCCAGATATACGACTAACGAAAACAGTACCCGGTAAAGCATATTGTATTTGTGGGTTCCAAGTAAATATTCAAATGCTTTTTCTCCATGATATTCCCAGCCAAGAATGGTTGAAAATGCAAATAAAGTAATACCAATTGTTACAAGCCAGCCGCCTGATGTTCCAAGAACTGTCTTAAATGCAGCAATTGTTACATCAGAACCGGTCAGGTATTCTCCTGCAGAATCGGTCATTCCAAGTACTCCTGATGAAGCGATTGCAAGACCTGTAATGGTACACACCACGATCGTATCCCAGAATGTTCCTGTCATATTTATGTAGCCCTGACGTACCGGGTTATCTGTCGTTGCAGCCGCAGCTGTAATAGCGGCAGAACCCATTCCTGCTTCATTTGAAAATACTCCTCTGGCAACGCCGTAGCGCATCGCATTCATCATGGAGGCGACAATAGAACCACAAAGTCCCCCGCCAACTGCTTCCACAGAGAAAGCCATTTTAAATATCATCGCAAGTCCTGATGGCAGATTGGCAATATTTCCGACAATCACGATCAGTCCGCAAATTACATAAAAAATTGCCATAACCGGAACAACTACAGAAGATACTTTGGATATAGACTTAATTCCTCCAACAATAATCAGTAAGGCCAGCACTGTGATTACAATTCCTGTGATCCATGTCGGAATATGAAATGTTGCATGCAATGCGCCCGAAATAGAGTTGCCCTGTGTCATATTTCCAATACCAAATGACGCAATCACTGCAAATAAGGCAAACAGCCATGCAAGCACAGAGCCTATAGTTTTATTCTTTATGCCCTTTTTCATCGTATACATAGGGCCGCCGCTCATCTCTCCTTTTTCATTTACCTCACGATATTTAATAGCCAACATACATTCACTGAATTTTGAAGTAAGACCAAATGCCGCAGATATCCACATCCATACCAGAGCTCCAGGTCCTCCGGAAACCATTGCCGTCGCAACTCCAACAATATTTCCTGTTCCAATCGTTGCTGCAAGAGCTGTTGTCAATGCAGAAAATGGTGAGACATCTCCTTCGCCCCTGCTTTTGGTGCGCGCCTCTTTACTTAAAGTACTTTTCAATGCATAGCCCAGGTTTCTCCATGTCAGAAATCTGGTTCGGATGGTAAGAAATATTCCCGTTCCAACAAGTAGAATTAACATTACCGGTCCCCAGACAAAATCATCAATTTTTGTGATAACCGTATTCAATTGCTCCATATTATTGCCCTCCTTTTTCTCCCATGCCAAGTCATTCTTTTTCCAGTATTTCCAGCCTCTCCGGCTCCATCTGCATCGGAAGCACTATTCGTTAAAATGTATGATTTAACAGAACGCAAAAAGAGCAATGTAGCTTTTATGCCCCATTGCTCTTTTACTTGTACATGTGAATTTACGGACAGTATACTCTTTTTCCAAATATATTGTCAAGTACTTGATTCTTTTTATTCTATTATTTTTTATGCTTTTCGATACATCGTATATTGCATCATCTTGTGATTCTTCGCTCTTCCAATCATAGTCAGCCCATACTCCTGCGCCAACTTCACAGCTTCTGCTGTCGGTGTTTTCTTACTTGCCACAAGCGGAATTCCCGCCCGGATTACTTTTGTAATCATGTCAATCGGAAGACGCCCCGTCGTAAAGACAGCACACTCATGAAAATCATAGTCGTGCATAAGTGCATACCCAATTGCTTTGTCCAATGCATTGTGACGTCCGATATCTTCACAGGAATATACAATTTCTCCCTTATATGCAAGGAAACAACTGTGAGTCGACCATGTTGCTTCATGTAATGGCATATCCTGGTTAAATGCTTCGTCAAATGCATACATAAGCTCCAGACTGACTGGCACCGGCTCCAGATGCTTCAATTCTTTTTCCGTTGCAAATCCCTGATATATAGTCTTATTATCCGTACAGCAGGTCGGCGTATCCATAACCGTTGCACGTAAACTATCATTATCTTCCCTGTATGCCTCACAATGTTCTTCAGCCAGTTGCACTCTCGCCCTTGTCCCATGTTCACAGATATAGAGATATTCCACTTCTGCCGGCGAATGAATCATGCCTTCACTGACCATTCTTCCCAGTACCAGCCCAGGCAAGTCTTTCGGTGTACACACTAACTTCATCGTCAGCACATCATTAATATATACGTCCATACGATGCTCAGACAAAAGTATCTCCGATTTTTCCACAGCATTTCCCTCCGAATCAATATATAATCCTGTAACCGGATAAATTGCTTCCGCTTCCTGATATTGATTATTTATCTTCATACCACTTCGTCCTTTTTACATAACATATATTTGATACAAGAAACCAAGAATGTGCCTTGGCACATTCTGGCGCCTGCGGCGGCCGCTTGCGGCATCATCC
>ERZ808240.1431-NODE-1431-length-29746-cov-13.595433_pt1 | contig 29746 bp, 24 predicted proteins | sample MGYA00521084_ERZ808240 | MGnify/ENA primary metagenome ERZ808240 (study PRJEB31516, sample SAMN03275571) | gut metagenome | biome: mammalia-associated habitat; material: feces | host: Papio cynocephalus | place: Kenya | collected 2012-08-06 ... | reverse complement strand
CGGAGGAGAAGCGCCACATTCTTCGAAAATTCCGCGAGCACCTCCTCGGTGAGTGTAAAGGTGTAGAGCTTTGCGAGGGGCGCGGCAAGCACATACTGCCAGGCATAGCAGCAGCTCTCCGAGGCTTCGAACGGCGGAAGCTCCGTATATTCTCCATTTAAAAGGAGCATCCGAAGCTCATAGACCCGTCGCACGAGTTCATTCGGGAGCTTCGTGTTCAGGATCGCCCGGAGCGAGAGGTACACGAGGTTCACCATTTCCTCCGCCTCCAGGTTTTCCTGCGCGATGGCATCGGCCAGCTCCAGAAGATACGAGCCGTAGCAGGCGTTCACGAGGTCGAGGGCGATCTCCTCGAAGTACTCCGTCACCTTCACGGAGCGAAGATTATAGCCGGCCCTCCCCTTCGTGACGGAAAAGCTGCCGAACACGAAGTTTCGGGTCGCCGCCATCAGGGGAGAGCCCGGCTTTTTCGCGCCGGATGCCCAGACCGTAATCTTTCCCTGCTCCTTCGTGAGCACGGAAAGGCGCTTATCAAAATCACGCGATGGTGCCGAGCTCAGTACCACCCCATGAAAGATCTGTTCCTCCTGCATGATCCCTACGTCTCATCCTTAAAGCCATAGTTCTTCAGGAAGGTATCCGAATCCCGCCAGTCCTTCCGAACCTTGACAAAGAGCTGAAGGTTTACCTTGTCCTCTGTCATGCGTTCAATCTGAATGCGGGCACCCGTGCCGATCCGCTTCAGCATCGCGCCGCCCTTGCCAATGATGATGCCCTTATGTGCGTCGCGCTCACAGACAATGGTTGCCTTGATGTCCCACATACCGTTTGCACGCTGGTGCATCTCATCGATCAGCACGGCGATCCCATGCGGCACCTCGTCCTTCAGCTTTCGAAGCGCCTGCTCCCGAATCAGCTCTCCGGCGATCTCACGCATGGTCTGATCCGTCACGGTATCCTCGTCATAATAGCGTGGCCCCTCCGGAAGGTACTGGAACAGTACCTTCTTCAGCTCGTCAATGTTCTGGGCCCGCGCCGCAGAAACCGGTACGATCTCCGTGAAGTCCATCAGGCTTTGATACTTCTCGATGGCCGCCGTAAGCTCGACGGCACGATCCTTCAGGGTATCGATCTTATTGATGACGAGAATCTTCGGCTTCGCGTATTTCTGAAGAATTTCTGCGATGTGCTGTTCTCCGGCCCCGATGTAGGTGGTCGGCTCAACGAGCCAGACGATCACATCCACATCCTCCAGAGTCTTCTCTGCCACATGGTCCATGTACTCACCGAGCTTATTGGCCGCCTTATGGATGCCCGGCGTATCGAGAAAGATGATCTGTCCGCGTGCATCGTCATAGACCGTCTGAATGCGACCGCGGGTGGTCTGCGGCTTCTCGGACGTAATGGCGATTTTCTGTCCGATGACATGATTCATCAAGGTTGATTTTCCTACATTCGGGCGCCCAACCAGCGCCACAAATCCTGTTTTAATCATTGAAAAAGCTCCTCTGTGGTCAGGAAAAGATCCTGATGTGCATCGATTTCCGTAGCATTGCCGATCGTACAGCCTGCGCCGGTCGCAAGCAGGGCCTCGGCATAGGCCGCCAGGGCGCGAATGTCGTCGACCGTGGTCCGGAGTACCTCATCGCGTTCCTTCTGCAGCATGTCGTTCGAAACATGCGACAGGAAGGCGCTCACGCTGAGGGCGGCAACATTGGCATTCGTCCGTGGCGTATCCAGCTCACTGATGGCACCGATGATGTACTTCGTCATATCGCGCGGGCTCGCTGCAAAGTGGCGAAGATAGTCCGGCAGTGCGTCATAGCAGTCGAGTGTCTCCTTCAGGTGCGGATCCCGGTAGGAGCAGAAATAGCCCTCACCGGAGCGGCCGAAGCCGGCCATGCAGCCATAGGCACCGCCCTTCACACGAAGATGAATCCAGAGATAATCGTAGTTCAGAATTACCTTCAGCACGCGAAGTGCACCCGTATATGGGAGCTTCGTCGGATCATACCAGCCCGCCCGGGCAACATAGTTCACCTGAGACGGTGTCCGGAAGCCCTCGTTCCGACTGCCCTCCAGCAGCAGCTGTGGCTTCGCATCCTCCGTCGTCTTCTGCGCACCTGCCGTATAGCTCGTGTCCAGCACCTCACGAAGCAGCTCCTTCTCCCGGAAATCCTGAAGATACTGCGCCTCCCACGCCGGGTAGGCCTGCTCCAGTGCGGCAATGCCCTCTGGCTCCGCGGTCACGGATACGAACATGTTCTCCAGTCGGAAAAGTTTGTCCGAAATTTCCCAGAGCTTCGCGGCCAGGGCCTTCGGCTCCTTTCGGAAGGCGTCGGCGATGCGGCAGATGAAGCGGTAGTAGCTGATGCCACCGACGAGATCCTGGTAGCGGGCCGTGCCGGAGAAGCCGGTGCTTGCACGGTTCACAGCATAGCTGTGGCCTGCGCCCTCGATCTTCATGCGTTCTCTCGAACGGGCTTCGTTCAGAATTTCCGCCATACGCTTCGTATCCTCGTACTTCGTCGTATGAAGAATCTCCCGCAGCAGGGAAAGAACGTACGTAAGATCCTGATACAGCAGCTTCGTCTCCACGCTGAAGATGCCGGTATAGTGATTGTACGCCCGAAGGTCCGGGTAGGCGTTCATGTCGAAGCTGAGGCCGCCCGTATGCAGCAGGATGTCGGAGGACAGATCCTGGAAGCTGTGCTGCTTCGTATCCATGTAGGCAAGCACAGTCTTCAGGAAGCCGGCATATGGAAGCTCCTCTTCTGTCAGGCACTGCGTGTTGAAATTAAGGCGAAGATACAGAACCCCCCGCGTCTCCCGCGTCGTCTCAAGGAACAGGGTATCCTTGAGATGCTTTTCCTTCCATGCGAAGCGCTCTGCCTGCGTTCCGATATCTGAAATGCTGAGGAGCGGCAGCTTTCTGAGATTTTCCTCCGAGGTCGGCTCCTCCTGATACTGCTTCAGCGCCTTCGTCTCGGCAATGCAGGCGTTCCGCTCCGCCTGGCTCATCCCGGCTTTCACATCGGCAAGCTTCTTCGCAAGGGCCTGCTCTCGCTTTTCCGTGAGCCCACGCTCTGGCTTACAGATCACAAGGGCCGCATGCGGATTGTCGAGGAGCAGCTCCGAAATCAGCTTTTCGAAATAGCCATGCTTCGCATCCTCCCGGAGCTCCTGATAGCACTGCATGCAGAAGAGATATTCCCATGGCTTTCGATCATAGAGCCAGGTGTCCATGGCGGTCAGCGCATACACAAGCCCCTTTGGCGAGCGTCCATAATCGGCCTCCCGATACTGGAACTCGTCGTGATGGATGGCTGCGAGGATGGACGCCTGATCGAGGCCCTCCTTCACGAGCCGTCGAAGCGTCGTCTCGATGACCGAGAGGAAGCGCTTCTGATCCTTCGCATCGGCGCCCTTGGCATTGACCGAAAAATACGGCTGCCGAATGCCATCCTCGAAGCCGCCGAAGATGTCCTCACCGATGCCGGCCTCGATGAGGGCCTGCTTCAGCGGTGCGCCCGGGGCTGACAGAAGCACATAGTCCAGAATATCCATGGCGAGGTTTCGCTTGTTATCCAGTGCATCGACGACCACATTCCAGGAAAGATAGGTATTCTTCTCGAGGGATTCCTGTGCTCCGACCGAATAGGAAATTTCTTCCTTGTGGAGCTTCGTAAAGGCTGGCTGCAGTCGAATCTCGGAGTCTGGCTGGATGGCATCGTACTCGGAAAGGTAGGCCTCATCAAGCCAGCGAAGCTTCTTTTCCATGTCCATGTCGCCATAGAGGATGATGTAGGCATTGCTCGGATGATAGTAGCGCGCGTGAAAGGCCTGGAACTTGTCAAACGTAAGCTCCGGAATCACGGCTGGATCGCCCCCGGACTCGTTGCCATAGCAGGTATCCGGGAAGAGTGCCTGCATGATGTAACGCTCGAGCACCGACTCCGGACTCGAGAACACACCCTTCATCTCGTTGTAAACGACGCCGTTGTAGCGAAGCGCGTCCTCCTCATCCATCAGCTCATAATGCCAGCCCTCCTGCGCGAGAATGCGCGGATCCTTCACACTGTTCGGGTGAAACACGGCGTCCAGATAGACATCCATGAGATTGTCGAAATCCTTTTCGTTTCGGGAGGCCACCGGGTAGACCGTCTTATCCGGGTAGGTCATCGCATTCAGGAAGGTATTGAGCGAGCCCTTCGCAAGCTCGACAAACGGGTCCTTCAGCGGGAACTTTTTCGAGCCGCAGAGCACCGAATGCTCGGTGATGTGAGCGACGCCCGTACTGTCCTCCGCCGGTGTGCGGAAGGCAATGCTGAAAACCTTGTTATCATCCTGGTTCTTCATCGTAAAAATGCGTGCACCGCTCTTTTTATGACGGTAGATGCACGCATCGGTCGAAAGTTCTTCGATTCTTCTCGTTTCAATCAGCTCATAATTCTTCATGTCGTATCCTCATGTCTCTATTCTTCACTCCTGAGAGGCAGAGGGGCGGGCTCCGATTCGGTGTACCACTTTCGGCGATCCGATCCCCCTCCTCCTGCAGGCGTGCAGTGCTTATATATTTCCGATCAGTCGGTCCTTAAAAACCGCGATGGCCTCCCGGACGCTCAGGTGCACCAGCATCAGTTCACTGGTTCGTGTCGCAATCGGGCAGACATCCGGATAACCGAAGCGTGCGGCAATGCGACAGGCGCGGTAGAGATTAAACTCCGAGGTAATGATTCCGAGAGAGAGCGGTCGCTCCTCTTCCGGAATCTCCGCCCACAGCCTTTCCTCTCCATTCTCTTCGGGGACGAACGGAGCGAGTGACTTCTGCTGCCTGCGCTCGAGATCCCGGAGCCGCGTCTCATGATCCTGTCGGATCGCCCGCAGCGAATAGCCGATCTTCTCCTGTGTGGAATGGGAATAAAACTCCAGCAGCAGACGATTCTCCGGGATGCCGGCCTTGATCATGTAATAGTACATGACCGTAGCCTCCGTGCTTCGATCATAGTCACTTCGTCCGCCCGAGAGGACGAAAATGGTCTCTGGGTTTTCATGTGCATACTCGATCGCCCGATCCAGTCGCCGCTTGAGGGACGGTGAAATACGGTTGTCCACGAGATCCGTCCCCATCACAATCACATAGTCGAGATTCTTCTCGTCGACCGTGTGTGCATTGGAAAAAATCGTACATAAAAGAGAAAGCAGCACCAGCATCCAGAGTCCATAGCTCGTAAAGATGAAGACGAAGGGCCCGAGATGAAGATGTTTCTTTTCCTTCTGCTTTTTTCGCACATAGCGTACGAGACCGAACATCAGAAACTGGACGGCGGCAAAGAGCGGCCAGAACCAGAGAAAGCTGGTGAGTCCATGAAGCATGAGAATCGCGAGCACATACACCACTGCGGCAACGCCCAGTACGATGAAGATTCCTTCCATAGGCCTTTAGTCCAGCGCCTGCTTTTCAGCGCTTTCCTTTCTGATAATGTCGCCGGCCTCCGGTGCCGTGCTGAAGCGCACCTTCAGCTGCTGGCAGGCATGCGGGCAGGATTCCTGTGCCACGTCGGTCTCGGCGTCGCGAATGTCGAGTACCGTGATCGGAATATCCCGTCCATCCGGCTTCATGATCTCAATCGTGTCTCCCACAGAGAACTTGTTCTTCTGCTCGAGATAGCTAAAGCCCTCTGCATCGCTCTCACGAATCGTGCCGAGGTAAACCGAGCCCGTCACATAGGTATTGCTGTCATAGATATGGTCATCCTTCGTCGGGCGTCCATAGTAGAAGCCGGTCGTAAATTCACGGTAGGTGCACTTCGCAATTTCCTGCTTGTACCAGTCCATGTTGGCGCGGTACTTTGCTTCACTCTCCTTATAGTCGTCGATGGCCTTCCGATAGGTTCGGGCCACCGTGGCGACATAGAGGGCCGTCTTCATGCGTCCCTCAATCTTCAGGGAGTCAATGCCGGCCTCGATGAGCTCTGGAATATGCTCGATCATACAGAGGTCCTTCGAGTTAAAGATATAGGTTCCGCGTTCATTTTCGATCACCGGGAAGTACTCGCCCGGACGGGTTTCCTCGACGAGGCTGTATTTCCAGCGGCACGGATGGGTGCAGGCACCACGGTTCGCATCCCGGCCCGTCAGGAAATTACTGAGCATGCAGCGACCGGAGTACGACATGCACATCGCGCCATGCACGAAGGCCTCGATGTCCATCTCCTCTGGAATATGACGGCGGATCTCCCGAATTTCATTGAGGCTCAGCTCCCGGGCACAGACCACGCGCTTTGCGCCGAGCTGCCACCAGAAAAGAAAGGTCTGCCAGTTCGTATTGTTCGCCTGCGTGGAAACATGGAGCTCAATGGAGCGTGGGAGCACCTCCTTTGCAATCATGAACACGCCTGGATCCGCGATGAGAACCGCATCGATCCCCGTCTCGGCGAGTTCCTGAAAATACGTTCGTACCCCCTCAAGGTCATAGTTGTGGGCGAAGATGTTCGCCGTCACGAAAACCTTGACCTGATGTGCATGGGCGTAGGCTACGCCTTCCCGGATCTCCTCCAGTGTAAAGTTTTTTGCATTGGCCCGAAGTCCGAAGGCCTCTCCGCCGAGGTAAACGGCATTGGCCCCGTAGTTCACGGCGGTCTTCAGTACCTCCAGCGAACCCGCTGGAATCAAAAGCTCTGTTTCTTTCAGCATATGCTCTCTCCACTATTTTTTCACACTGATTGAGACGCCATCGCCGACCGGCAGAATGGCGCTCTCCAGCTGTTCTTCATGTTTCAGGCGGAAAAGGTACTCCCGCATGCGCGTATGGATGGTGCGATCCCGTCGCTCCACCTGGTAGCGGCTTTCGACAATGCTTCCATCCTGAAGGATATTGTCGCTCACCAGCACGCTGCCCGGCCGCATGAGATGAAGGATGTCCGGCAGCCAGACGATGTACTGTGCCTTCGCTGCATCCATGAAAATAAAGTCAAAGTGCTGTGCCTCAGCGACCAGCTGTCGGAGCAGCGCTCCCGCATCGCCCGAAACCAGGGTAATGTTTTTCTGGTACGGGCTCCGTGCGAAGTTCTGCTTCGCCGCCTCAATGCGGGGCGGATAGCTCTCCACCGTCAGGAGCTCTGCCTGTCCCTCGGCGGCCTCCTCCATACAGAGCGCGGAGTAGCCGACCGCCGCACCGATTTCCAGAATCCGTTTCGGTCGAAGCATCCTTATGAAACACTTAAGAAGCGCCGCCGTTTCATCCCGAATAATCGGGATTTCCGCTGCGAGCGCTTCTGCTCTCATGGTTTCAAGAAGCTCGCTACGATCCGGTTCCAGTGAATGAATGTAATTCACAAGCCGTTCATCCGTAATCAAGGGTTCTTTTCCTCACTGTCTGTTGTCATGGCACGGGCATTGTCCTGCTGGATGCTGTTTTCATCCTCCGTGCCACCAATGATTTCTGTCCCGTCGGCCGCGGTTTCCTCCGCCGCCGCGGTGCTTTCCGCTGTGTTTGCCAGCAGGTTCTTATCTGCGAGCTCCTTGTTTTTCGTGCCCTCCTGATTCAGGTGTTCAATGATGTCGACCACCGTCATGGAGCGGCTCAGGGCATAGCTGCCCGGCTCCAGCTCGAGCTCATAGAGCTTTGCCTGTACGATAAAGGCCGTCCGGTTATCGATGAGTCCCGCATCCTCCAGCTCCTCTGCAAGACGCGACACGCTCTCGCCCTCCGTCACCACGATCTCCTGTTCGGTGTCGTCGTCGGCATCCATCGCATACGCATAGAAAAGTCCGTGCCCGTAGCTGTACGCTATGCGCACTCCCTGCAGAAGCAGGAAGATCACACCGGCAATCAGAATGATACGCCAGGCAAGGCCGGTCATGAAGCCGGCCGTCCTGGACACGGAATTTTTTCGGCTCATGCCTTAAACCTCCATGATGATCGGCAGAATCACCGGATCACGCTTGATCTTCTTCCAGAGGAAGTCTGCCAGAGAATCCTTGATAATGTTCTTGATCTTGCCCCAGTCATTCACATGGCGTACGAGGCAGTCATCGACCGCATCCTGCACCTGTACACGTGCCTCCTCCATGAGGTCCTCCGACTCCCGTACATAGACAAAGCCACGGGAAACGAGATCCGGACCGGCCAGAAGGTGACCGGAATACTTCTCGAGGGTCAGTACCACAACGATGATTCCGTTCTGTGCGAGGTTCTGACGATCGCGGATGACGATATTTCCGACATCCCCGACACCGAGACCATCGACGAAGACGCCACCGGCCTGCACATGATCCTTGACCTGTGCCTTCGGCTCCCCGTTCCGTACCGTAAGCTCCAGCACGTCTCCATTTTCAAGCATGAGGCAGTTGTCCTTGTTCACGCCGACCGACGTTGCAAGGCGCGACGCGGTCGCACGCATATGGTACTCGCCATGCACCGGAATCGCATAGGTCGGCTTGACGAGTGAATAGAGGAGCTTCAGATCCTCGGCGCAGGCATGACCGGATACATGGGTATCCTGCAGGATCACCTGCGCATGCAGCATGCTGAGCTCATTGATCACCTTATCCACGGCAAGCTCGTTGCCTGGAATCGGGTGGGACGACAGCACAACCACATCGTTCGGCTTGATGCGCACCTTCCGATGCATGCCGCTCGCCATACGGCTGAGTGCTGCCATCGACTCACCCTGGGAGCCGGTCGTAATCAGCACGGTCTGCTCGTCCGGATAGTTCCGAAGCTCATCAATGCTGATGAGGGTTCCCTCCGGGATGTCAATATAATGAAGCTCCGATGCCACGGTGATGACATTCACCATGGAGCGACCTTCCACAACCACCTTCCGCTTATACTTCGCTGCGGTGTTAATGATCTGCTGCACGCGGTCGACATTGGACGCAAAGGTGGCAACAATGATACGGTTCTGCTGGTGCTCCGCAAAAATGCGCTCGAAGGTACCACCAACGGTTCGCTCGGACATCGTGGAGCCTGGCTTCGTGGCATTCGTGGAGTCGGACATCATGGCAAGAACTCCCTCCTTGCCCAGCTCTGCGAAGCGCTGGAGATCGATCGGATCTCCGAAGACCGGCGTGTAGTCCACCTTGAAGTCGCCGGTGTGTACAATGGTGCCGGCCGGTGTAAAGATGGCCAGCGCGGCGGCATCCTGAATGGAGTGGTTCGTCTTGATAAACTCGACCTTGATATCACCGAAATCCACGGTATCGCCGAAGGCCTGTACGTTCAGCTTCACCATGCGATCGAGGCCACGCTCCCGAAGCTTGCCTTCGATGAGGGCGAGGGTCAGCCGTGTACCATAGACCGGCACATTGATCTGCTGCAGCACGTATGGCAGCGCACCGATGTGGTCCTCGTGTCCATGGGTGATGACGAAGCCCTTGATCTTCGACATATGGCTCTTCAGATATGAAATATCCGGGATGACCAGGTCAATGCCCAGCATGTCGTTCGACGGGAACGCGAGACCGCAGTCCACGATGATGATGCTGTCGTCGCTTTCAAACGCGGTGATATTCATACCGATCTGATCCAGTCCGCCGAGCGGAATGATCTTAATGCTTCCGTTCTTCTTCATCTGTGTACCATCCGACTTCTTTCTTCTGCTGCCACGATGGGTTCTCGTGCTGCCGGCAATCTCTGTCCGCTCTGCAGCGGCTTCACTGGCTGCTGCAACCACGCTTAGTGGTGCCTCCGCCTTCCGTGGCGTGCGTCTCCGACCGGAGCTCCGCTTCGCAGCCGGCTTTTCTTCCTTCACCGTCTCCGAGGCTGCAGGAGCTGCGTCTTCGGTCGTTGCTTCTACATTCTGTACCGCCTCTTTCGTTTTCGTACTCGGACGTCTCCGTCTCCGATGTGCCGGGCGCTTCGCGCCTTCTTCACCACGCACCTCCGCTGTCTGTTCTTCTCTTCCTTCTGCTGCATTCATCTCTGCAGCCATACGCTCATCATTTTTCAATCGTGATACCTTCTCCTTCCAGGAGCGCAGAAAAAATCTGCATCAATGCTTCAGATTCCTGTCCTTCGACAAACTCATAATCTGCTTCCGCATCCTCTGGACCGGAAACGTCCTTCATGACGTAGCATTCACCGTCTTCACCTTCCGGTGCATCCGTGACCAGGATATAATTCACACCCTGGACGGTGGTCTCCTCCAGAATCTCCAATTCCAGATTTCCTTCTTCTGATGTCAGTCGGATCGTATTTTCCATGTCCGCTCCTTTTTCTTGTGTGTCGTCCCCGTTCCGCTTGCGGCCGGTGATCTTCTCTTTCTCTATCCCAGAAAGGCCTCAGCCTCTCAGATACTGCTCCAGGATGAGCTGAGCCGCGACCTGATCGATCATCTGCTTCTGCTCACTCCGTCGGATACCACTCTGATCGAGTATCTCCTCTGCCTCCATCGTGGTGAGGCGTTCATCGGTAAACTCAATGGGCACCGATACGCGAAGTGCGAGCTTTTCTGCAAACTCTCTCGTTTTCTCCGCACGGTCTCCCTCGGTATCGTCCATATTAAGAGGCAGTCCCAGTACGATTTTTTCAATCTGGTACTGCTCGACAAGCTCCGCGATTTCCGACAGGGTCGGTCGAAGCTTCGACTCCCTGTCCCGCTTGATGGTTTTATATGGCTGTACGGTCATGCCCAGGGCGTCCGTCATGGCCACACCCACGGTCTTCGAGCCATAGTCCAGTCCAAGTATTCTCATCGTCTGATTATCCTATCCATGTATTCAAAAAGAGTCTGTCCCCACAGGACAGACTCTTTTTCGTCACCTTACTTACTCAGCTTTGCTTCCACGTACGTTTTCATCAGCTCTTCGATGATTTCGTCACGCTCCACCTTCATAATCAGGCTTCTCGCCCCTTTATGGCTGGTAATGTACGTCGGATCTCCCGACATAATGTATCCAACGATCTGATTAATCGGATTATAGCCCTTTTCTGTCAGTGCCTCATAGACACGGGCCAGTACCTCCGTCACATCCAGATCGTACTCCTGCATCGGTCGGATAATCTGTGTACTACCTAAATCGTTCATTTTGTCACGTCCTCTTAATAACTCAATTTATTTTATACTATTTATATAGGCAATGCAAGTACGCATCCTCCACAGATTTCCTGGCCGCATACCCGCATTATTTGGCCGATTTTACAAGCGCCCTCCCTCTGGTCCTGCACCGGAATCAGATAGCGGACATAGCTGCGATTGTAGCCACGAAGGCAGGTCTTTCCCTCCTGCTCGATGATTTCCTCCGGGATCACATCCTCCACCTTTCCCAGGAAACGGCGACGAAATGCCTCTGAGCATCGGGTATCCAGCTGTACGAGCCGTTCAGAGCGGGTGGACTTCACACGGTCCGTCAGCTGCCCCGGCATCCGGTCCGCCACGGTCCCCTGTCGGCGGCTGTACTTGAACACATGAAGCTCATAAAAGCCGATCTCCTCAATGAAGCGGCAGGAGTCGTCAAAATCCTCCTCGCTTTCCCCTGGGAAGCCCACGATCACGTCTGTGGTCACCGCCACCTCATCCCAGCTTGCCCGGAGAAGCCGGACGGCCTCTCGAAATGCAGCGGTATCATAGTGGCGATTCATCGCCTTCAGAATGCGGTCGGATCCACTCTGCAGGGACAGATGAAAATGCGGACAGAGCTCCGGAATCTGCCGGAGTGCCTCCACAAAGTTTTCTGTGATGATGCGTGGTTCGAGGCTTCCGAGACGCACGCGTTCAATCCCCGGCACCAAGGCCACCGTCCGAATCAGGCGAAGGAGTCCGGTCGATGGAATCTCCCGATTCATCGCATACTCGTAGTTCATCCCATCGAAATCGAGCCCATAGGAGGAAAGGTGAATGCCCGTCAGCACCACCTCATGATAACCGCGCTTCGCAAAATCCGTCACCTCCCGCACGGTATCTTCGACGGAGCGAGAGCGGATACGCCCCCGCACGAAGGGGATAATGCAGTAGCTGCAGAACTGATTGCAGCCATCCTGTACCTTGATGAAGGCCCGCCCCTGATCCGCGATCTTTCCAGCCCAGAGCTCTGCATAGGGCTGTGCTGTCGCCATATCCGTCACGTAGCAGCGTGGCGAAGGCGAGGCGGCCACCCTTTGATCTTCGCTGCTGGACATTTCTTCATCCCTTTGGCAGGCGATCGGCCGTGCTTCTGCCACTGCACCTCTGCTGTCCGGCATGTTTTCCCGCTTCATCGACCGTGCCTCGCGCTTTTCCGGATGCGCGGCCCAGTATTCCTCAAGAATCGGCAGCAGCCGTCCCTTCTCCTGGTTTCCGATCAGGAGGTCGACGGCGCTGTCCTCCTGAAGCTCGGCGGCCCGGGCCTGCACATAGCAGCCCACTGCCACCACAACGGCCTTCGGGTTCATGCTCCGCGCCTTATGAATCATCTGCCGGGACTTTCGATCCGCGATGTTCGTCACCGAGCAGGTATTGATGATATAAATGTCGGCGGGCGCCCCATCCCAGGGCACGATCCGCACGCCCGCCTGACGAAGCTCCTCGAGCATCGCATCCGCTTCGTAGGCATTGACCTTGCAGCCCAGATTATGCATGGCTGCCGTTAATTTAAAGTAATCCATTCTATTGACTTTTGATATGTGTTTTCCTAAAATTAATCTATATTCTGATTATATTTTAAGGAGGACTTCATCGTGAAAACCGTTCGTATCTCGCTTAATTCTATCGATAAAGTAAAGTCTTTTGTAAATGAGCTTGTAAAGTTCACTGACGTTGACTTCGACCTGGTATCCGGTCGTTATGTAATCGATGCAAAGTCGATCATGGGAATCTTTTCTCTGGACCTCAGCAAGCCGATCGATCTGAACATTCACGCGGATGCAAGCCGCATGGATGAGATCATCAATGCGCTGACACCGTACATCATTGCGCAGTAATCGTATCATTAAGCTGATGATTTCACAAGTATCATGATGAGTGCGCGCTTTCGGGTGCGTACTCATTTTTTGTCTAAGCCGCGCGGGCCGAGCGCTCCGTGTCGGCCTCATCCCTATGGAAAGAGGTTTTATGCAGTATCAGAGCTTTCTTATCAAGTATGCCGAAATCGGCACGAAGGGCAAGAATCGTTATGTCTTCGAGGATGCCCTCGTCCATGATATTCGGAAGAAGCTGGAGCGTGTCGACGGGGAGTTTCGGGTTACCCGCGAGCGTGGCCGTATCTATGTGACAGCGAAGTCCGAGCACTACGATTACGAGGACACCGTAAATGCCCTTCAGCATGTATTCGGTATCGTCGGTATCTGCCCGATGATTCAGATGGAGAATACGCACGACTACCGCGCCATCAGTGATCAGCTTCTCACCTATTTCGGTGAGGTCTATGGTGATCGGAAGCTGAGCTTCAAGTGTCGCACAACCCGTGCCGACAAGGATTTCCCGATGACCTCCACCGAGATCGACGCAGAGCTCGGCTATGACGTACTCACGAAGTTCCCGAACACCACGGTCGATGTCCATCACCCGGATGTGCTGCTGCGGATTGAGATCCGTCAGTACATCAACATTTTCTCCGAGGTGCTTCCGGGTGCCGGTGGCATGCCACTCGGGACAAACGGAAAGGCCATGCTCTGCCTCTCCGGCGGCATTGACAGCCCGGTGGCCGGCTACATGATCGCACGCCGCGGTGCCATCATTGAGGCCACCTACTTCCATGCACCACCTTACACCTCCGAGCGTGCGAAGCAGAAGGTCGTGGATCTGGCCAATGAGGTCGCCCGCTACACGGGACCGATCGCGCTGCATGTTGTCAACTTCACGGATATTCAGCTGAAGATCTACGAGCAGTGCCCACATGAGGAGCTGACGATCATCATGCGTCGCTATATGATGCGGATCGCCGAGGCGATTGCCGAGAAGCGAAACTGCATCGCGCTCATCACCGGCGAGTCCATCGGCCAGGTCGCAAGCCAGACCATGCAGTCGCTTGTCTGCACGAACGAGGTCTGCCATCTTCCGGTCTACCGTCCGGTCATCGCCTTCGATAAGCAGCAGATCATCGAGGTCGCCCAGAAGATCGGTACCTACGAGACCTCCATTGAGCCGTTCGAGGACTGCTGCACGATTTTCGTCGCGAAGCATCCGGTCACGAAGCCGATCCCGGAGAAGATCCGTGCATCCGAGCAGATCGTCTATGAGGAGATGCTGCCAATGGTTGAGAAGGCCGTCAATGAAGCGGAGCTCATCTGGTGTAACGGAAAGTAATGTTCACACCTTTGAAAGTAAACAGGAAGGTCCGTGCATACGGACAGCAAAAAGGGCGTTCCCGATGGGAACGCCCTTTTTATGAACTTCATCTCTCCTGCAGATGGCAGTACATGAACGACACGGTGCCTTTTTTATTCCTATCGCATCGTATACGATGTTCGGTCCGTTTATTTCCGACGGGCGGTGACATTGACCCACTCGCCCTGGTGATTGACCTCCAGCACCTCCCAGATGTCCGCATGCTGACGGAAGGCCTCCAGTACCTCCGCCTCGCGCTGATCGAGGATGCCGGAGGTGATGAAGATGCCGCCCTGCTTCAGCAGTGGCCCCACCTCTCCGGTCAGGAGCACGATCACCGGTGCGAGAATATTCGCCACCACAATGTCGTACTTTGAAAGACCCATCCGGGACTTGATGGCGTCGTCGCCGATGACATTGCCCACGACCATATCGAAGGAGGTGGCCGGAAGGCCGTTCGCCTTCAGGTTGTCCTGTACCGCCGGTACCGCCTCCTCATCGAGGTCCGTGCCATAGACATGGCCTGCGCCGAGTTTCAGCGCGGTGATACCGAGAATGCCGGATCCGGTGCCAATGTCGGCGATTTCGTCACCTGCCTCCATATACTTCTGGAGCTGCCGGATGCAGAGCTGCGTCGTCTCATGCATGCCGGTGCCGAAGGCCGTGCCCGGGTCGATTTCGATCACAAGCTTATCCCGATCCTCCTCCGGCACCTCCTCCCAGGTCGGCTTGATCAGAAGATCGCCAACGGTAAATGGATGGAAGAAGGTCTTCCAGTTGTTGATCCAGTCCTTATCCTCCGTGTCGGAGCTGTCGATCGTCCCACGGCCGATATCGACATACTGCTTCATTTCATCGAGTGTGCACTGCACCTCCTCGAGCAGCTTTCGGAGCTCCTGCGGCGTGTAGACATTGGACGTATTCGGCACATAGCTTGCGTCAACCGATGGATCATCCATCATTTTCTGGGCCTTCGTGAGGCGGTCCTGCTTCTGCTCCGGGTCGAGCACCTCGACGTAAAAGCTCACCTCGGCCGTTCCATCATCCGGTCCGATGTCCGGCAGGATGTCAATGAACATTCCCTTCGTATCCTCCTCGGATAACGGAATTTTATCCTCGATCTGTACGCCGTCAATGCCGAGCTCCGCGAGATTCGCGCTGAGGATATCCTCGGCCTCGGTGGTCGTATGAATCGTAAATTTTCTCCAGATCATCTCTGTTCTCCTTCTTTCATGCTGATGGTCAGCGGTCATTTTCTGTAGCGTCATCTCGCATCTGAGCGCCCATCGCCCGGCGCCTGCGTGACCCGCAGGCCCGCGCGTGTTCTACCTTCCGGCTTCAGATCAGAATCGTGTAAAACGACGAAGCACCGGAAGCAGCTCCCGGAGCGCATCCATGCAGAGGTCCACCTCTTCACGCGTATTCTCGGCGCCGAAGGAAAAGCGAATCGTCGAATCCAGCAGCTCCGGCTTGACACCGATGGCCCGAAGCGCACCTGAGATACCTGGATGATTGCTGGAGCAGGCACTGCCTGAGCTCACATAGATGCCCTTTTCCTCGAGGGCATGGAGCAGCACCTCCGCACGAACCTTCTCAAAGGAAACGGAAACGATGTTCGGCGCCGACAGCGCGCCACGCTCGGAATTCACCGTCACGCCATCGAGCTTCTCTACGGAATCGATAAAATAATCCTTCAGTGCTTCCATCGCGGCCTTCTTTTCCTCGAGACCCGTGCAGCTCATCTCTGCTGCCAGGCCGAGTCCCGCGATGCCTGGCACATCATGGGTCCCCGAGCGCATATCCTCCTGCTGGCCTCCACCATAAATAAGTGGACGAAGCCGGATCTTCTCGTCCTTATACAGGAAGCCCACGCCCTTCGGGCCATGCAGCTTGTGCCCGGACACCGACAGCATATCGACGTGCTGCAGCTTCGGACGAAGTGGAATCTTCCCATAGGCCTGAATCGCATCGGTATGGAACCAGGTATTCGGATTCTGCTCCTTCACGATGCGCCCGATGTCCTCAATCGGCTCGATCGCGCCCATTTCATTGTTGATGGTCATAATGGTGACAAGGATCGTATCTGGACGAATCGCAGTCCGGAGGTCCTCCAGGGAAATGTGGCCCTTCGCATCCACCGGAAGATAGGTCACCTCATAGCCAAGCTCCACCAGCACATCCAGTGGACGATAGATGGCCGCATGCTCAAAGGCCGACGAAATGATATGCTTTCCCTGCTTCCGCTTCGCCATCGCGGTACCGAAAATGACGGTATTGTTGGATTCCGTTCCACCCGAGGTGAAAATGATCTCCTTCGGCTTTACCTTCAGCGTCGCCGCTACCTGCTCCCGTGCATGCCGGAAATATTTCTCTGCCTCAAAGCCCTTTGTATGCTTCGAGGACGGATTCCCATAGTCCTCCGTCAGCGTCTTCGTCATCAGCTCGACGACCTCCGGGTATGGCTTCGTCGTCGCCGAATTGTCAAAATAAATTTCTCTCATCTTTACTCCTCTATCGATTCCAGGCTGAGCATCAGCATGCTCATGCTGGTAATCGCAGCCGTTTCCGTACGTAAAATGCGCTTTCCGAGTGTAATCGGCTCAATCTGATGTGCCATGGCGTCCTCGATTTCCTGATCCGAGAAGCCACCTTCCGGACCGATGAACACGGCGATTCTTCCATGCCGCGGAAGCTTCCGAAGTTCCTCCATGGTATGACGGATGTCGTGAGCATTCTCATAAGGGATCAGGCGAAGGTCAAAGCTCTCCACATAGCGCATGGCATCCTTCCACTTCATCACCGGCAGCACCTCCGGAATAATGGATCGCTTCGACTGCTTCGCGGCCGCCTCCGCGATCGCCTGCCAGCGCTCCACCTTCTTCGCGGCCCGCTTGTCATCGAGCTTCACCACCGTGTTCTTCGTATCGAGTGGAATCACGGCATGCGCACCGAGCTCCACCGCCTTCTGTACGATGAGCTCCATCTTGTCCTGCTTCGGAAGCCCCTGAAAAAGATAAATATCCGCTGGAAGCTCGTGGATCTCCTCCACAAAATCAATGTGAAGAAGCACCTCCTCCATGCCCTCTGTGGAAAGCTCTCCGCCCTGCGCCGCACGGAACCAGGCATCGTCATGGATTTCCTCGACCGTGCACTCATAATCGGTGCCCTCACCATCCGAAATCAGAATCTTCTCCCCCGGCTTCGCCCGAAGCACCTGCACGAGATGTCGGAAGTTCTCCCCCTCGAGCCACACCTTCCGTGCCTCTGTATCAATGTTGCCCTTATCCACAAAAAAGTGATGCATCTCAACCTCGCTCACTGCGCACGTCATACTGCGTCCGCTCATACGCCCACTCGCGCTCACACGAACACAACGTAACACCGTACGTTCACTCGTTGCTTCTGTCATTTATCTAAAACGTCGCTATTATAACAGGGAATTGCAAAAAACAAAAGACGCTTTGATGCTCACAGGAAGCACTTCCACATCATATACAAACCGTTTGCGCAGGAGGCCAAGCAGGGGGTATGCTCAGAAGTCATACGGAGAGGTCGTTGTAAAATCCAAATCGGGCCTTTAGAAACACTTGGAGTAATTTTTCCTTAGCACCCTCTGTCAACGGAGCGTTTTCATCAGGAAAACGCGACGATTGCAGAGGGCCTAGTGTTTCTTAAGACCCGATTTGTGATTTTTCCGACCTCGGAGTACTGTACTTCTGAGCACACCCCCTGCTGGTCTCCTATAAAGGTTTTCGTGTTTATGCGTCGACGGTCTCCCCACAGGCGGCAGCGTAAGCCTTGAGGGCTTCCTTCTGCTGCTTCGTGAGCTTCGTCGGGATATTGACAACGATCGTCACAAACTGATCCCCACGAAGGTTGGAATTGCTGAGGCTCGGAACGCCCTTGCCCCGCAGTCTCGTCTTCGTATCTGACTGAGTACCTGGCTTGATCTTCAGCTCCACCGGGCCATCTACGGTCTTAATGATCTTCGTACCGCCAAGGGCTGCCGTTGCAAAGCTGATCTCCTCGGTGGAATAGATATTGGTGCCCTGACGCTTAAAGAACGGATGCTGCGAAACCGCAACGTCCACGAGCAGGTCGCCTCTTGGTCCACCGTTCGTGCCTGGGTCACCGCCGCCTGAACGGCGAAGGGTCTGGCCATCATCGATGCCGGCCGGAATGGTCAGCTCAATGTTCTTTTCCGTCGCGATATAGCCTTCGCCACGGCAGTCCGGACACTTCTCCTTGATGATCTTACCCGTACCATGACAGTCTGGACAGCTTACAACCTGCTGCACCGTACCAAACATGCTCTGCTGCGTCATCACCACCTGGCCACGGCCGCCGCACTTCGGACAGGTCTCCGGCTGGGTGCCTGGCTTCGCACCTGTGCCATGACACTTTGGACAGGTATCCTTGTACCGGATTTTTATGGTCTTCTTACAGCCCTTGATGGCCTCATCGAAGCTGATCCGTACGCCTGTGCGGATGGACTGTCCACGGGTCGGCTGGTTTGCACGGCTCGCTCCGCCATAGGAAGAAAATCCCCCACGGCCGCCTCCGCCGAAGCCGAACAGATCTCCGAAAATATCTGAGAAATCCATGCCGCCGAAGTCAAATCCGCCATAGCCCGTGCTCTGACCGGCTGCGGAGTTCGGATCGAAGGCCGCATGACCATAGGTGTCGTATGCCTTTCTCTTCTCTGGATCGGAGAGAACCGCATAGGCCTCATTACACTCCTTGAATTTTGCCTCGGCCTCTTTGTCCCCTGGATTTGCATCCGGGTGGTACTTTTTGGCAAGCTTACGGAACGCCTTCTTGATGGTTGCGTCGTCTGCGTTTTTATCTACGCCGAGGACCTCATAATAATCGCGCTTTTCTGCCATTTGTTTCTATCTCCTAGTCTGCTTTCGTATCAGAAAAAATCGTTCTTTTGACGAACATTTGCCTCCGGCGCATGCGCCGGAGGCTTTCCTGTTTGTCCTTTCAGAATCAGACTTCCTTAAAATCGCCATCCACTACATTGTCATCTGGATTGCTGTTCGCATTGCCCTGGCCTGCAGCGCCCTGATCTGCAGCACCCTGAGGGCCTGCCTGACCAGCTGCACCTGCAGCCTGTGCCTGCTCATAAACCTTCGAGAACAGGGACTGCGAGGACTTCATCAGGGTCTCCTGTGCTGCCTTGATCTTCTCTGCGCCATCCTTCGTGATGGACTCAAGCGGATTTGCAGCAAGCACATCCTCGAGCGCCTTCAGATCTGCCTCTACCTGAGACTTCTCAGAAGCCGGAACCTTATCGCCCACCTCTTCGAGGGCCTTCTTGGTCTGGAAAACGATGGAATCTGCACCATTTCTGGTCTCGATCGCTTCCTTCTTCTCCTTATCGGCTGCCTCATACTGTGCAGCTTCCTTGACGGCCTTATCGATATCGTCCTGGCTCATGTTCGAACCGGAGGTAATGGTGATATGCTGCTCCTTACCGGTACCCTGATCCTTTGCGGATACATTAACGATACCGTTTGCATCGATATCGAACGAAACCTCGATCTTCGGCACACCACGACGTGCTGGAAGGATACCATCCAGACGGAACTGGCCGAGGGTCTTGTTATCTCTTGCGAACTCACGCTCACCCTGTACGACGTGAATGTCTACAGCCGTCTGGTTATCCTCTGCAGTCGAGAATACCTGCGAAGCATGGGTCGGGATGGTGGTATTTCTCTTGATGAGCGGAGTTGCAACGCCACCGAGGGTCTCAATGGAAAGGGTCAGCGGTGTTACATCGAGAAGAAGCACATCACCGGCACCGGCATCGCCCGCAAGCTTACCACCCTGGATCGCTGCACCGATGGCGACGCACTCATCCGGGTTCAGGGTCTTGCTCGGCTCCTTACCGGTCAGCTGCTTTACCTTCTCCTGTGCAACTGGCATACGTGTGGAACCACCCACGAGAAGAACCTTGGAAAGCTCTGCGGCTGTCATACCGGCATCACGCAGTGCGTTCTGTACAGGAGCAGCGGTTCTCTCGGTAAGATCTGCAGTCAGCTCCTCGAACTTTGCTCTCGTAAGTGTCATGTCGAGGTGCTTCGGGCCCTCTGCGGTTGCTGTAATGAACGGAAGGTTGATTTCAGTGGTTGTCGAAGCAGACAGCTCCTTCTTTGCCTTCTCTGCAGCTTCCTTCAGTCTCTGAAGCGCCATCTTATCCTGGCTGAGGTCTACGCCCTCTGCCTTCTTGAACTCCTCTACCATCCAGTTCTGGATACGTGCATCATAGTCATCACCACCGAGGTGGGTATCACCATTGGTAGAAAGAACCTCAATGACACCATCACCGATATCAATGATGGAAACATCGAAGGTACCACCACCAAGATCATAAACCATGACCTTCTGCTCGTCACCCTCATCCAGGCCATACGCAAGTGCGGCAGCGGTCGGCTCGTTGATGATACGCTTTACATCGAGGCCTGCGATCTTACCGGCATCCTTGGTTGCCTGACGCTGTGCATCATTGAAGTAGGCCGGAACCGTAATGACGGCCTCGCTTACCTTCTCACCGAGGTAAGCCTCTGCATCGGCCTTCAGCTTCTGAAGGATCATTGCAGAAATCTCCTGCGGCGTGTAGTCCTTGCCGTCAATGCTGACCTTATAGTCGGATCCCATATGTCTCTTGATGGACGAGATGGTACGATCTGCATTGGTAACAGCCTGACGCTTTGCAGGCTCACCGACGAGACGCTCACCATTCTTTGTAAATGCCACCACGGAAGGGGTGGTTCTCATGCCCTCTGCATTGGCAATAACAGTTGGCTTGCCACCTTCCATTACGGCTACGCAGCTGTTTGTTGTACCTAAGTCAATACCAATAATCTTTCCCATAACGATATCTCCTTTATTCAAAACAGTAAACACTTGTATCTCTATGCTTGCCCTCGCCTGAATGCATCGCACTCCGGCGGAGGTGCTTCAAACGCCGGTTGCCCGGCGGAATGAACTTATTTCTTTACCTTGACCATCGAGTGGCGTACGACCTGACCCTTATAGGTATAGCCCTTCTGAAGATCCTGTGTGATCGTATCCTCTTCGACGTCGCTCTCGGTATCGGTCATCACGGCATTGTGAAGGTTCGGATCGAACTTCTCGCCCTCTGCCGGGATTTCCTTTACATCCAGATCCTCGAGCATTTTCTGGATCTGCTTGTAGATGCCCCGCACGCCCTTCGTAAAGGCGTCCTCCTCATCCTCCTTCTCCACGGTCCCAAGGGCCCGCTCGAAGTTATCAATGATCGGAAGCAGCTTCTCAATGACCTCGCGTGCACCGAAATCGAAGTTCTGTGCCTTCTCCTTATCGGTCCGCTTACGGTAATTATCGAACTCGGCATACAGGCGAAGGTACTTGTCCTTCTGCTCGTTCAGAGCGGCCTCGTACTTCTTCTCCAGCTTCGTCTTTTCCGAAGCGCCCGCATCGGCATCTGCCTCTGCTTCTGGAGCTTCCTTCGCCTCATCGGCTGCTGCATCCTCTCCTGCTCCCGTCTGTTCTTCCTTTGTATTCTCTGCTTCTGAAGCCTTCGGCTCCGCCGCCTGTCCTGCGGTCGTTTCCTCGGTGCCCTGCTCCTCAGAAGATTTCTTTAACTCTTCGTCCTTCACGGTAACCTCCTATCCTGCTTCAGATGTGCTTTCGCTCATCCGAATGCTCTATGCTCGAAAGGCCTGATCCATCTCTCCCTGAATCTTCGAGAGAACCTCCAGAACCTTTTCATAATCCATTCGCTTCGGTCCGATGACGCCGATCGTTCCACGAAGTCCATTGCCCAGCTCATAATTTGCAGTGACCACGGAGCAGTCCGCCATGTTTTCGATCGGTGATTCCTTTCCGATGTAGACCTGAATCTGATTGTGCTTTTCCGATCCGGTATCCTGTACCTCATGCACCAGCTCGGCGAGCTCCACCTTCGATTCGAAGGCATTGATGAGGCGGGAAGCATTGTCCGACTCACTGAGCTCCGGATACTTGAAAATATTCGTGGCACCGGAGGTATAGATCTGTGCGTCTCCGGAACGAATGTTCAGTATGTTAATAATGGTCTGAAGAATCGCCTGCACGGTATCCTTATGCTGTGTCCGTGCAAGAATCTGTCCGATTCGTCCTTCGGTGATCTCCTCGCCGCTGAGTCCATCCAGTGCATCATTCAGGAGCATGTTAATGCTGAGCATCCGATTGAAATCGAGCTCATCCTCGCCGCTCAGGGTCACCGTTGCGGTTCGGACAATGTTGCCCTGCATCATGATCACGAGGAGTACACGGCGGGCATCCACAATGGAGGTCTGAATGAACTTGATTTTGTTGGTATGCATCGAGGGCTCCGTGACAACCGCGGCATAGTTCGTATCCTGTGCCAGGTTTTTCACGAGCTGCTTCAATGTCGTCTCCAGCTTGTCGACCTTCTCAAACATCTCCGTCTTCACATCATCGATCTCATGCTGGTGGTTTTCCATCAGCTGATCGACGTAGAAGCGGTAGCCCTTATCACTTGGGATGCGTCCTGCAGAGGTATGGGGCTGCAGGATGTAGCCCATTTCCTCAAGGTCGCTCATCTCATTACGAATCGTAGCAGAACTAAGACTGAGTCCGGAGTATTTACTGATCGTACGAGAGCCGACGGGTTCGCCGGTTTCCAGATAGTTTTTGATAATCGTTGTAAGGATGACGACCTTACGCTGATCGAGCTCCATCTTTGCTGCCTCCTCTTCTTCATCTGTTAGCACTCGAAATATCGGAGTGCTAACATCTATTTGCTATATTACTCGATTTTGAAATGATGTCAAGGTATTGCCCCGAGGATTTTGTGAAAAATGCGTGAAGGTGCGTTCATTCTGTGTCGCCCGGGAGGGCTGCCCCCTCCTGTGGCATAGTACACGTGCTTTTCAAAAAGCGTCGGATCCATCCACCCAGGCGGGCTGCCTCCAGAAGTCAGTGCTGCGAGTTCGGAAAAATCTAATCCAGGGACCCCAAGCGTCACTAAGCCCTCTGCAATCGTCGCGTTTTCCGGATGAAAACGCGACGTTGACAGAGGGTGCTAAGGAAAAATTGCTCTAAGTGCCGCTAGTGGGACCTGGATTGATTTTTCAACGAACTCTTCGTGTGGCTTCTGGTGGCAGTCCACCTGGGTGGAGTGGATCCGACAATCGATGAAAATTACGTGTATCTCGTCACAGGAGGGGGCAGCCCTCCCGGGCGACGCGGAATCTCCCTCGCCATTGCAAAAAGGAAAAGGAGCGGGCACAACGCTCACTCCTTTTCCTTTTCCATGTTTGGTTTTCTAAAGCCGCTTAGTGAAGGATATACACCTCTGCGTAGCTCAGTACGTTTCGGGCTTCGGCGTGGGTGTTGTAGTAGATATCGATGTGGTTTCCGCGGACGCCGCCACCGCAGTCCTCCGCGACATACTCATGTCCGTTGATGAGAAGATGGGTGCCGTATGGAATCACGCGTGGGTCAACGGCGACGGTACGTCCAGCGACGGCGCGGGCGCCGGTCGCGGTTCGTGTGCCGAAGCCTTCCGAGCAGCTTCTGCACGGGCAGTAGCCGGTCAGCTTAAAGCGGCCGACGAGCGTCGCGGAACGGCCGTTGATCGTCACCTGATTTCCTGTCTGTGCAGCTGCGGCAGCTTCTGCCTGCTGCCGGGTCTGCTCCACGGCCTGCGCTGCATAGGTTTCCTGTACGGTGTTAAAATGCGGGTTCGTGCTGGTATTGAAGAAAAGAACAGTCCCGAGGCTCTGCGATGCATATACTCCTGCGTTTGCGTTCTCCTCTGCATAGGCAGGGCTCGGCATCCGCAGCATGCACACCATCAGTGCAAGAACTGCCATCATCCGAAGGATGTTTCCTTTCTGCTTCTGTACATATAAACTCAATTGTAACCTCCTCTATGTGAACCGGCGTCTCAAATTCTTCCTTCCTGTCACCTAAACTCTGCCGGTATGAAAAAAGAGCTCCATACGAAAACGAGCTCAACAGCGGAAAGTATACGAGCATTTTCAAAAATTTGTCAAGCCCGCCACCTATGAGTCCTACGCTTCTATGCGTATCATATGGCATACTTTCATGTACTCCGAGAGGGGCGCCTGCCGAAAAGTTTATAAGTTCTTAAGAATTAAAAAGGCGAAAACCCGCTCCGGAAAGGAGCGATTTTTCGCCTTTTTTGTGTCTTTATTTCAGTTTTTTATGTCTTTTTTGCACTGGCTCCTTCGCACATCGCGGTCCTTCGGGGATACCGGGCGCCTTCCAGAGCGCCGACCCTCCATGCGCGTCGTCAGCTCTTCGGCACGGCCATATAGACCTCTGCGAAGCGATCCCCGAGGGCGGTCACACCGGCGGCCTCGGCATAGGTATTATAGTAGACGTCGATCATGCTGCCCTTGACAGAACCGCCGATGTCTTCGACGGTATAGACCGTGTCATTGATAAAGACCTTCGTTCCGAGTGGAAGCACCGTGAGGTCCGCGGCGATCGTTCGATCTGCCGTCGGCACGGTCCCGGAGTAGGTCCGGGTGCCTCCATAATAGCCGGTGATCTGAAAGATGCCCAGCGCGCTGCCCTTTGTATACTGTGTGGATTCCTGGGTCACGGTCGCCCCGATGGGCGTTTCACCCGCACGGGCTTTTGCTGTTTTCTTCGCTTCTTCCTCTGCCACCTGCTTTTCGAGCGCCTGTGCTGCCGCCTGTTCTGCGGCCTGCTTTTCAAGAAGCGCCGTCGACGGATCTACACTTCCTGTCGTCCGTGATGTCTCTGTGCGCTTTTCTTCTGTTGTCGTAGCTTCACTCTGCACTGCGCTGCTGTTCTGAACACTCACGCCTGTCTTTCGTCCCGTGCGGGCAGTGACCAGCGTGGGCTTTACTGCATTGGCCTCCGATGTACTGTCCTGCACGCCCATCGTGCCGGTATAATAATGAGCGGTACTGAGCTCTGAAATGGACACGCCGTCCACAAAGGCCGGGCTGTTCGTACCCTCCGCCCATACCGTACACGAAAAACAGCCCGCGAGAAGCAGCGCGAGCGTTCCGATCCACACTGACCTTCGATTCATCTTCTGATCCTCCTGAAATAGGGAAATCGATGCATTTTACAGTGAAAATAGAGGCTTTTTCAGCATTTCATTCCCACTCCATACGCAACTGTTACTCAAAACATAGTATAGATATGAAAAAGCGTCAACTTACTTTTTTCTGACACAAAAACTGCGCAGCCCCTTAGGACTACGCAGTATCAGAATGGTTTTTTCTTATAAAGGAGAACTACCTGACGCCCAGAACTCATGCGCGCACGCGTTCATCCTCTTCAGCTGGTGAGGAGAAGCTCCACCGCCATCTGGTCGGACAGGTTTCCGCTCTTGATGGCTTCATCGTATTCATAGAAGCGATGAATGTACTCTTCAATGCCATGACGGGAGTACTGCCGTGCCTGGTCCGTGAGCTTCCGGTAAATCCAGGAGCTGACCCCGACGTAGGCGGCTGCCTCCTGGGCACTCATGTCCCGATCCATCGCTTCTCTCGTGAGGAGCAGCTGATTAAAGTTCCGACGCATGAGGTGAAGGAGGCGCATGGGTGCTTCCTGCAATGTCAGAAGATCTCGATAGTACTGCAGTGCCTTTTTCGTATGGCCGAGTCCCATCTCGGATACCATATCGAACACGCGATCCTCTACATTCTGGGAGCAGATCGTCTCCACGTCCTCATCCTCAATGACCTCCCGCTCACCGGTATAGGCGATGAGCTTTTCCATCTCGGAGGCAATGTTGTCCATGCTTGTGCCCGTCTTATCGAGAAAAAGCTCCATCGTTGAATTTCGGATCTTCTTCCCGGCATTCATGAGGTAGCGTGCAGCCCAGCGGCTGAGCTGTGCCCGGCTCTGCTCCCCCAGCTCACACGCAAAGCCGTGCTTCTGCACCAGCTTATAGAGCTTGCTTCGCTTATCGATCTCGTCCTCGATGAACATGAGATGCGCGGTCTCCGGATAGTGATCGATGTCCTCGAGATACTGTATCAGCTTCTCCGGTGCCGTCTTCTTAAACCACTCACTCCCGCTGATGATCACAAGTCGCCCGTCATTGTCACCGAAGGTGAACGGAATGGTATTCAGAAGGTCCATGAGCTCCTGTACATCCGGTGCCCCCTCATAGAAGGTATAGGCCATGCCCTCCTCCCCACCGAAGGCCGCGCGGAATTGCTTCTTATAAGAAAGCTTCAGATATTCCTCACTGCCATAAAGAAGATAATACGGACGAAAATGGCCGCTCTTCAAATCCTCATTCAGTGCGAGATATTCACTTGTCGTCTCTTTCTTTCCGTAGGCCATACGATCCTTTCCGCCGCCTTCTGTTTCCGTCTTCCATGCCCAGGGTTCCTCTGGGCACAGAAGTCCTACGCAAGGCACTTATTCGGTTCCGTCTTCCATGCTCAGGGCTTTGGGCTTCTTCCGTAGTCTTCCATCCCAGTCTCTGCTGCTATAATGCACGTGAAAGACGCCTGTGCTTAATGCTGCGCGATACGCTTCTTCACTTCATCGAAGTCTGCCGTGATCTCGGCATTTGGTGCCGGGGTCAGAAGGCTCACGATCACATTCACAAGAATCGCGATCAGGAAGGCCGGAAGCAGCTCATAGATGTTCCAGGCACCACCCATCGGACGGATGCAGTACTTCCAGAAGAAGACCATAAAGCCACCGGCGATCATGCCAGACATCGCGCCGTAGACATTGGACCGTCTCCAGAACAGGGCAAGCAGCACTACCGGTCCGAAGGACGCGCCGAAGCCGGCCCATGCGAAGGACACGATCTGGAAAACGGAGCTGTCCGGATTCCAGGCAATAAAGATGGAAATGCCGGCAATGATGAGGAGGCAGACACGTGCTACATAGAGCAGCTGCTTCTCATCGAGGTGCACATGCAGGACCTCCGTCAGGATATCATTGGCAATGGAGCTCGACGCAGCGAGGAGCTGTGAATCGGCCGTCGACATCGTGGACGCCAGAATGCCGGACAGGACAACGCCGGCGATCAGGGATGGAATCAGGCCGTGGGTGGCGAGAAGCTTCGCAATCTCCACGATGATGGTCTCCGACTGGTTGCCGTTCAAGGTCGGAATCGCGCCAGCCGCCGTCATGCCGAGGCCTACCATACCGATGAAGATGGCAACGCCCATGGAAATCACCACCCATACGGAGGCGATGCGTCTCGACAGCTTCAGCTTCCGGTCATCCTCGATGGCCATGAAGCGGAGAAGGATGTGTGGCATTCCGAAATAGCCCAGCCCCCATGCAAGGGTCGACACGATGGTGATCGTCCCATATGGGCTTGCGGTACCGCTCACCGGATCGTAGCTGAAGAGCATGCTGAGATAGCCCGTGAGTCCGCGGGCATTCTCCAGCACGGCGCCCACACCACCGGCACGGTATACGCCAAACAGAAGGACGATGAGGAGTGCCAGGGACATGACGATGCTCTGAATGAAGTCCGTCGTGGAGGCGGCCAGGAAGCCGCCCAGGGAGGTATAGCCCACAATGACGAAGGCGCTGGCAATCATCGCTACATGGTAATCCGCGCCGAACAGGCTGCCGAAAAGCTTGCCGCAGGCTGCAAAACCGGAGGCGGTATACGGGATAAAGAAAATCACGATGACGATCGCCGCAAGGAGGGTCAGGATCTTCTTTCGATCGTTGTAGCGATTCGAAAAAAATTCCGGAATCGTGATGGAGTCATTGACCTCGGTATAGATGCGGATCCGCTTCGCAACGACAAGCCAGTTGATGTAGGTGCCGAGTGCGAGTCCAATGGCTGTCCAGCCCGGATCGGAAATACCGCTCAGGTACGCGAGTCCCGGAAGTCCCATGAGAAGCCAGGAGGACATATCGGAGGCCTCTGCGGACATGGCCGTGACGAAGGGGCCCAGTGAACGGCCTCCCAGGAAAAAGTCACCGGCGGTTGCATTCTTGTCCGATACCTTAAAGCCGATGAAGAGCATGCCGACCAGGTACAGGACCATGGCCACCATCATACCAATTTGTGCAAGTGTCATCTTCATTACCTCTCTTCATTGCAGGATGTCTGCAGCTCACCGCTTTCCAATGCATGTGTCCAGTCGTGCAGGAAGCACCTTTCATAAAATGCTTTCCGTCGGCACTTTCTCGCATTAAATACTTTCAACATTAATTCGGTAAAGCGTATAAGAGCCACTATTTCCATGTCGAAATATGTGTAGATGATAAACCCTGAAGGGTCAGATTGCAAGAAGATGCTGCGAATTGCGGAAATGCGGGGGGTATGCTACATTATTCAGTAGTTTTTAGGAGAAGACCATGCGAGATAATACCATCATTGATCCAGACGATCATCGTCAGCTCGAGCTGTACATTCATATTCCATTCTGTGCCCGAAAGTGCAATTACTGTGACTTTCTCTCCTTCCCGATGAAGGAGGCGGATCATGCCGCCTACGTCGAGAAGCTCTGCGAGGAAATTCGCGCGAGTGCGCCGCTCGCGGAGGCGTATGAGGTCTCGACCATCTTTATCGGTGGCGGAACCCCGTCGCTTCTGGACCCGAAATACATTTCGCGCATCATCTACTATATCCGTCGCTTCTATACGGTACGCGCGAACGCCGAAATCACCATCGAGTGCAATCCGGCTTCCACCATTGCCTATAAGTTTGCCGCCTATCGCGACGCTGGCATCAATCGTCTGTCGATTGGTCTCCAGTCCGCAAACAACGACGAGCTCCGCACACTGGGCCGCCTTCACCTCTTCGAGGACTTCCTGAAGTGCTACCAGAGCGCGCGGATGGAGGGCTTCCGGAACATCAACATTGACCTGATCGACGAGATTCCAGGTCAGACGGAAAAGTCCTGGCGCGAGACCCTCCGTCATGTTCTCATGCTGAAGCCGGAGCATGTCTCCATCTATAATCTCATCATTGAGGACGGTACGCCATTTCGGGCAATGCAGGAAGCCGGAAGGCTCTCGCTTCCTTCCGAGGAGACGCAGGCGGCCATCGATGCCCTGACCCGGGAGATGACGGAAAAGTATGGCTATGAGCGCTACGAGGTCTCAAATTATGCGAAGCCGGGCTATGCCTGTCGCCATAACTATGGGTACTGGTCCAATGTTCCCTACCTCGGCTTCGGGCTCGGTGCCGCCTCCTGTCTGAAGGCAGAACGCTGGTCAAACCTCCGCAGCTTTTCCGATTACCTCGCGCTCGACATGGACGCGGAGCTTGCCAAGGGCTGCCCGACACTGCACGCTCAGCACGAAAGGCTCTCTGTGCAGGACCAGATGGAGGAGTTCATGTTCCTCGGGCTTCGCCGCACCGCCGGCATCTCCGAGGTCGAGTTCCAGACCCGCTTTCAGGTCGACATCCACTCCATCTATGGTCCGCAGCTACGGCGCTATACAGAGGAGGGGCTCCTGATTCACGAGGGCTACCGCTACCGCTTTTCCGAGCGTGG
>ERZ808240.1430-NODE-1430-length-29751-cov-7.166588_pt1 | contig 29751 bp, 25 predicted proteins | sample MGYA00521084_ERZ808240 | MGnify/ENA primary metagenome ERZ808240 (study PRJEB31516, sample SAMN03275571) | gut metagenome | biome: mammalia-associated habitat; material: feces | host: Papio cynocephalus | place: Kenya | collected 2012-08-06 ... | reverse complement strand
TACCCTATTTATTTTCTACATAATTCTCTGTATCTCTTATCCCGAACTCGCGTTTATAGTGCGGATGCTGCGAAAGAAACTGTAAGAAAAGTTTTGACAGATAAGGCTGGCAATTTGCATGAACAAATAGACACGTACCTATTTGGCAACGCAAAGGAGTGACTATGCCCTATATCTGATGGATGGGGCTCAACATTAGTTCTGTCTGCTGAAATCTGATGGTAGGTTTGCTTGAAAAATATATAACTCATGCAGTAGCTGTGAAATTAGCCTTAATAATGTGGTATTAGCTCTACGAGTTTTTACTTGTTTTATAGTACTTAGGTCAAATCCCATCCTGCGAAGGATGAGATTTGACCTTGTTTTTACATTTAGTTTAGACTTATGAATGAGAAATTTAAAGCCATGTGTATATGCGCCTTTCTAAGCATGATGGCTCTATTGTCTTTTGCCCAAAAGGTACAAGTCGTACATGGGGCATATACTTATCTTGCTCCACTGAGCCAGTCGGTGAGCGAAGCAAAGCGTGTAGCTCTGGAGAGGGCCAAGATACAAGCATTGGCAGACGCCTTTGGTACAAATGTCATGCAACGTAATGTTACGAGTATGGGAAATGAGAATGGAAATTCTTCCATAGATTTCAATTCTTTATCATCGAGCGAAGTAAAAGGCGAATGGATTGAAACTATAGGAGAGCCTATTTATGACGATATCATGGTGAAAGACAATATGCTCGTTGTTAGGGTAAAAGTGAAAGGAAAGGCTCGACGAATAGATTCTGCTGGTGTAGACTTAGACTTGCGCGTGTTGAGAAATGGAACAGACCCAAAATGCCAATCGCAACTATTCTATGACGGAGACGATCTCTACTTATATGCTAAGTCGCCGATAGATGGCTTTATGGCTGTATATCTGTATGCAGAGAGTGAGGGTATGGTATATTGTTTGTTGCCTTATGTTTCGTCATCAGTGGGGGCTTATCGTATAGAGCATGATGTACCATACTGTTTTTTCTCGATAAAAGATGCGAGAGAAGGTAAGGACGACGTAGATGAATATGTGATGACTTGCAGCAAGGATGCAGAATACAATGATTTATATATTGTGTTCTCTCCTAATGAGTTTTATAAATCGAATACGACGTCGGCAAATGGAAATATGCCACGGGAAATTCCCTTCAGCGATTATCAAAAGTGGCTCAGTAAATGCAAAAACGCAGATAGCAAGATGCAAGTAACTGTCAAGTCTATCACAATTAAACACCAATGATAGAAGAGCGAATTATAAGAGCGTAATGGTCATTATTTTTTCAGCGTAAATAAGAACTCTAATCCACCCTCCTTGCGATTGCGAACAGAGATGTCGCCAGAATGAAAGAGAACTGCGTTACGCACAATAGATAGACCTAACCCAGTTCCTCCATTATCGCGTGTGCGGCCTTCAGAAACTCTATAGAAGCGTTCGAATAGTCGAGATAGATGTTCCTCTGGCACACCGCAACCAGTGTCGTATACAGAAAAGAAAGCCCATTCATCATCCTCGTTATAACAGTTGATATGTATTTCTTTTCCTTCACCTGCATACCTCAAGCTATTCTCAATAAGGTTGCGGAAGATAGAGTAAATAAGCGAATAGTTGCCGTTGATGGTTAGTTCGTTAGGTAACTCAACAAATAGTTTCATGTGTGTGGCATTAAATTGTTCGTTCAATTCCTCTTTAGCGTCAGCCACAACCTTGGCAATATTAACCTGTTCGCGTGGCATAAGATCGGCAGCCTCTTCAGTTTTTGTGATGAGTGCCACATCGCGTATCAAATCAGTTAAGCGCACTATTTGTGCATGTGCTTTTTTCAGAAAATATGCTTTCCGTTCTTCTTTTAAGTTTGCACATTCCAATATAGTCTCTAAGTATCCACGTATGCTGCTCACCGGTGTGCGCAGTTCATGTGTGATATTGTTGCTCATTTGCTGTTTCAGTTTCTTGTTTTTTTCAGCTTTTGTAACGTCTGCAAGCGTCACCTCAAAACTGCCATCGCTGTAAATGAGTGTTTGTATAGCAAATACATTACTACCAGCTTTCACGTTGTAACGGAATATAGGAGCATCTTCTGCCATAGTTCTTTCTTGCACATTAATTTTCAGAAATTCAAGTGCAGGAGCAAACATCTTCGATGTCCAGATGGTGTTAATATCTGGTGTAGGATGGTCAAGCATTACATTTACATACTGTAGGAACTTAGAATTAGCATAGGTGCGTTTTCTCATTGGGTTGAAGATAGCAATACCTTCTTCAAAGTAGTGGAAATGCCGCATCAATCGTTCACGTTCCAAGGCTATTTGCTTGTTAGAGAGTTCGAGTTGTTTATACTTTTGCATAATAGCCTTGCCTATATCGCCAAGTTCAGAATGGGGAAACGAGATGTGGTCATAATCAACGAGTCCTCGGTCTGCCGAGTTGATAAAGTTTTTAAGCCCAGATACTGCTTTACCAAAATGGTCTGAAATTTGTATGAGCGCAACCATTGCAATGGGAAACAACATCAACACGAACCATAAAAAGACATTGTCGGCTTTCATAAAGTTTTGCACCGTGGCATCGTAGGGTAGAGCCACTCTTACAATGTATCCATCGTATAATTTAGCGTAGTAAAAGTATTCACGATGATCGGTATCAGATACCCTTATGTCGCTACCTTCTTGGCTATTGATAGCTGCAATCACCTCAGGGCGACTCAAGTGGTTACTCATATCAACGGCCTTGTGATGTGTAGACTCAAACTTCACCTTTCCTTGTCGGTTAATCACAGTAAGTCGCAAGTCGTTAGGTAGTAAGTGTAGGATGTTATCGTAGTGTATAGTATCTTTTTTGGCCTCTTCTTGGTTTACGGCTTCTGATACAACATCGGCATAGCTACGCAATCGCGAATTTAGTATTTCGCGTTTATATAGCTTTTCTCTGTTGTATTGAAACACCACGAGTAATGCTGTAAATACAGCGAACAAGATTGTGAAGTTTAGCAGTAATTTCGTTTTGTAAGTCATATCTCGCACTTATTCTTCAAAACAATAGCCGTATCCTTGTCTATTAGTTACGTGAAAAGCATTTTCGCCCAGTTTGCGACGCACCCTGGCGATATGTACATCTACAGTTCGGTCGAGCACATAACTATCGCCATGCCATACCTCTGCCAATATTTCCTCACGCGAGAATACACGTCCTGGTTGCTTGGCCAACATGCTAAGTATGCCAAACTCCTTTGGTGAGAAACGCAATTCCTCGCCATTAACGATAACCAATTTCTTTACAAAGTTAATTGTTAGGTTGCCAGCTTTAAGTTCCACACGTTCGGGGGGCAGTTGTGTGCGTCGCAATACAGCTTTAATGCGTGCCAACACCTCATGAAGCGAAAAAGGCTTTGATATATAATCGTCTGCACCTGCCGAAAATCCCGTAAGCATGTCGTTCTCGGTATCCTTGGCCGTAAGAAATATAATAGGTGTTTTTAGTTTCAGTTCGTTGCGTAGTTTGTTGGCCATTCTGTAGCCCGACATGCCGCCTAACATCACATCAAGCAATATGAGGTTGTGCTCTGGCGAGAGTATATGTAGTGCCTCTTCTGCCGACTCAGCAGTATCTACCTCGTAGCCTGCATTTTCAAGATTACATTGTAAAATCTCGCGCAAATCAGGCTCATCGTCTACTACTAATATTTTGTAAGTCATACACTTTCATTTTTGTCCCTTTTAGTTTTAGGGGGTGTTCAACAATGCTTTAATATTATGAAAATGATGTATTTTATCTTTTTCACTGCAATATTACATCTTTTATCTTTCTCATCATTTTTCATTTGTGTTAATTTTTTGTGAAGGTTATGCTATTCAGTACGTTCTGATTAGCTTGTAACACTTTCTTAACCATTTCGTCACATTGCTCAAACACTGTAGCTCTACTTTTGCACCAGAAAACAGTTAAGTAATGCTCAGTAAGAGATATTTTTGATAAAACAATATTAATAACAATTTTATAAAAAACGAATTATGGAATGGATGTATTTAGGAATGGTTATATTCCTATTCATTCTTGCAGCGTTCGACCTTTGGGTAGGTGTAAGTAATGACGCTGTAAACTTTCTAAACTCCGCAATCGGCTCGAGGGCAGCAAAATTTCGCTCGCTCGTAATTATAGCCGGTATAGGTGTATTCTTTGGTTGCGTGTTGAGCAATGGCATGATGGATATAGCCCGTCATGGCATATTCACACCTCAGTATTTCAGTTTTAGAGATGTGATGTACATTTATCTGGCTGTAATGGTAACAGATATTGTGTTGCTTGATATCTTTAATTCCTTTGGTATGCCTACTTCTACCACTGTATCTATGGTGTTTGAGTTGTTAGGTTCGGCATTTGCCTTTACGATGCTCAAGGTTGCTGGTGATGGCATGCCGTTGGGCATGGCAGACTATCTTAACACCTCCAAGGCTCTTGAGGTTGTTATGGGTATATTTTTAAGCGTGCCTATAGCCTTTGTGTTTGGTTCGCTCATACAGTACATCACGCGTATCGTCTTTACCTTTAGTATCAATAAGAAATTACGTTTCAAAATTGGCATCTTTGGTGGTATTGCCATCACAGCTATTCTCTACTTTATGCTCTTTAAGGGCCTTAAAGACCTATCATTTATGAATAGCGATGTTAAAGCCTTTTTAAATGAGAATATCCTATCCGTTTTGGGTTGCATATTTGTAGTATCAACCATCGTAATGCAAGTACTTTATATGCTAAAGGTCAATGTGTTTCGCATTGTAGTTCTGTTTGGTACGTTTGCACTATCAACAGCCTTTGCAGGCAACGATCTTGTTAATTTCATTGGTGTGCCCTTAGCAGGCTATTCATCGTTTATGGATTTTACAGCCCATGCAGGCGGTGTGAGTGCCGATAGTTTTATGATGACCTCGTTACAAGAGTCTGCTAAGACCCCCATACTCTTTTTGGCAGCAGCTGGTGCCATCATGGTGTTTGCTCTTGCCACATCTAAGAAAGCTCGCAAGGTAACCGAAACCGAGGTTGGCCTATCACGTAAGAATGAGGGCGACGAAATGTTTGGTTCTTCAAAAGTGGCACGCAGCATTGTGCGTCTTGGCAATTCAGTTGGCAATACGATTGTAAGCATAACCCCTAATAGCGTAAAAAGTTTTGTAAACGCGCGTTTCCAGATGCCTCTTGAGGCAACAGATAACGAGGCTGCTTACGATATGTGCCGTGCCTCGGTCAATTTGGTAGTATCTTCACTCCTCATAGCCTTAGGCACATCGCTTAAGCTGCCACTTTCTACAACGTTCGTCACTTTTATGGTGGCCATGGGTTCGTCGCTTGCCGATCGTGCATGGAGCCGCGAAAGTGCCGTATTCCGCATTACGGGTGTACTCACAGTGATTGGTGGATGGTTTATCACGGCTGGTGTAGCCTTTACAGCTTGCTTCTGCGTGGCAATGCTTATGAACTTTGGTGGCATCGCGGCAGTAGTTATCATTGTGGCTGCAGGCATTTATAGTATTATCCATAGCCAACAACGTTTTGCAAAGAAGCAAAAAGAGGTGCAAGAGGGGGATGTACTTTTCCAGCAAATGCTTGCTGAAAAAGACCACACAGCGATCATCCCCATGCTCACGCGTCACATGGACATGAGTATAGCCGACACCATCAACCAATATGCAAGTATACTCACCACATCTACCGATGGCTTGTTCAACGACTCCTTGCGCCCACTTCGCCATGCCTTGCGCGAGCTTAGCAAGGACAAACGCGAACTTAAGAACCTTCGTCGTCGCGAGACTATTTGCCTACGTCGTGCTCAGCCACCAGTAGCAGCTGTGCGCCTAAGCACCAACTTCCATCTTATCCACAATTCGCTCCGCCAAATGCTATATGGTATCATACGTATTGCCGAACCTGCACTCGAACACGTAGACAACAACTTTACGCCAATCGATATCACTACAGCCGAACGCTATTGTAAGGTGAGAAACCATGTGGTAGCACTCATGAACAATGTGGCTGAGAACTTGCGTAACGATCGTGCTGCCGACAATACTAAGTTACTAAAAGATTGCGAACAACTTGAAGTTGAGGTAAGCAAGTTCAACCAAGATATTGGCATTGCTATTCAGGGCGATAACATCAATCTCAGCGCAATGACCCTTGTGTTGCACATGGGACAAGAAACCCTGCAGCTTGTTGTCGAAATCCACGATTTACTTGTTACAAGCAAGGCTTACAGAGAACTTATTTAAGCTAAAAACATTATGCCAAAGAGAAACTTATTGGGGCTTTTCTCTTTGGTATAAATCTAAAACCACATTCCTCACCCACACACAAACAAAAGATGAAACGAAAAACCATTCTTTCGCTCCTCGTATGCGGTTTATGCTGTAGCTCTGTCGCAGCGTCGGCTCAAACGGTAGCAGATAGCGCAGCAACTCACAAAGACGCTCATTTATGGTTGCCAACAGTTAGCGGTACGATACGTGCTAAGATGGAGTATCAAACAAACGAGAACGAAAGCCGTTTTGAGGTGCGTACGGCACGCGTGGCACTCGATGGATATATCACCCCGATTGTTAATTATAAAGCCGAAATCGACTTGTCTGACGAGGGAAAAATCAAAATGCTCGATGCCTATGCAGGTGTACTACCTGCAAAGGGATTCGACCTTCGTTTGGGCCAAATGCGTGTACCTTTCAGTATTGATGCACACCGCTCTCCGCATAAGCAGTATTTCGCTAATCGTTCGTTCATTGCCAAGCAGGTGGGCAATGTGCGCGATGTGGGCTTTTATGCCGGTTATAACTTCAGCAAGATGCCACTCATACTTGAGGCTGGTGCTTTCAATGGCTCAGGACTTACCAACCAAAAGGACTATTGGACAAAGAAGTTCAACTTCTCGGTCAAAGCCCAATGCCCACTTCCTTGCGGACTAACTTTGCAAGCTTCAGTTCAAAAAATATCGCCCAACAACATAAACACTTATCTTTACGATGGTGGCATCACATTTCAGAGCGGACGCTTTACTATCGAAACTGAGTACCTGCGCAAGCATTATGACAATCAAGCCTTTACTAACGTCAATGCCGTAGATGCCTTTGTATGCTACGACCAGCCATTGAAAAAAGCATTCCGCAAAATAAGCTTCTTGTGCCGCTACGATATGATGAACGACCATTCCGACGGAACTCTCGACGAGAATGGCAAGATGAAACTTACCGATGCGCAGCGCCAACGCGTGACGGGCGGCATCACCCTAAGCATGGCCAAGAAGATGAATGCCGACATACGCATCAACTACGAAAAGTATTTTTACGACAACATAGAGTTGGCCAAACCCTCTGAGCGCGACAAAGCAGTTGTAGAACTTGTAGTTCATTTTTGAAAACTTACATCCATTTTCTTCTCCCCCTAAAAACGTCAAACTAAAGTGTCGTTGTAGGGGGATTTTTCGTGTAGAATACCCTCAAAAACCCAAAAAATGCATTTTTTTTGAAAAAAAATGGCGAAACGCTTGGTCGGTAATTAGAAAGTCTATATCTTTGCACTCGCTTAACAGAGATAACTACTACACAAGTTAGTCACTGAAAAGCGTAATGGTTTGACTTGCTAGCTCAGTTGGTAGAGCACAACACTTTTAATGTTGGGGTCTTGGGTTCGAACCCCAAGCAAGTCACCAAATGAAGGTATTTGCAGCAATGTAAATACCTTTTTTTATGTCTTCTTTTTATCGTAAAATATAAAACGTCACTTAGCATTTCAAAAGTTCATAATTCAAGTGTTCGCAAGCAAAAAAGTAGTAGCTCCATTTTTATTAAATAATGAAGTCTAATGCTATACGACTGAAATCAAGTAATTATGCATTTTTATGAAGTAAAAAGAGCAATGTACTCCTACAAGATTGTGTATCCTTATGCCATCAGAAATCCTTAATAGTGATTTCATCTCTCTTCTTGATACTTAAAGGCAGCGTTTTTAAACTCTTGCAACATCTATTTAGAACAATCAAAGTTCCAAAAATAGTCACAAAATATGCCTCAATTTCTCTAATTGCATAGCAACACTATCGGAGGCCAGTAAAAAGGATAATTATTGAAATAAAAGCAAAGCTAAATTTGCTAACATGAAAAAACAATCTTATATTTGCAAAGCATTATGTAAGTATTTACTTGCAATATATTGCATTAATCTAAAAGCATAGCAACTTTTTGTTTTGTACATAATATTGAAATACTTACAGCAACCATGAATTTTTTACCCTAAATTTATAATAAACCATGGATTGGCTACAATCATTATTCTTAACAACCGATTCGGTGGCTCACATTGTGCTGCTGTTCTCCTTGGTTATTGCCGTAGGCGTTGTACTGGGCAAGTTCAAGATAGGCAGTGTGTCGTTGGGGGTCACGTTTGTGCTGTTTGCTGGCATTGTGGTGGGACACATCTATCACTCAACGGGCATTGCCGACCCTGACGGAGGTTTTGCTTGTCCTGCTAAAGTGCTTAATTTTATTCAAGATTTTGGTTTGATACTCTTTGTTTACTGTATTGGTTTGCAGGTAGGACCGAGTTTCTTCCAATCGTTTAAAAAAGATGGTGTGCAGATGAACATCGTGGCAGTGGGCATTGTGCTACTAAATGTTATCACATTGCTTGGTCTTTACTACCTTGTGTTTGACACCAATGACGTTACTAGTTTGCCTATGGCTGTAGGTGTGCTCTATGGTGCTGTTACCAACACTCCTGGTCTTGGTGCTGCGCAAGAAGCCATTAACACTCTACACATTGATATGCACGGACAGAACATTGCAGCGGGCTATGCTTGCGCTTATCCGTTGGGCGTGGTTGGCATTATAGGTGCAACAATAGCCATACGCTACATTTGCCGCATCAAACTTGAAAAAGAAGAAGAGCAAATACGTTCGGCACAAGAGGACAATCCACATGCCAAACCGCATCACTTGTCGCTTTGTGTAGAAAATAAGGCGCTTGAGGGCAAAACCTTTGCACAACTCACACAGTTTCTTGGCAGAACCTTTGTATGTACACACTATAAGCATGGCGACGATATCATATCGCCCACACGCGATACCATCCTCCATGTTGGTGACGAAATGAACGCTGTGTGTGCACAAGACGATGCAGAGGCTGCAAAAGCCTTTATAGGCAAAGAAATTGAAGTGGACTGGCAAGCAGAAAAGGCACCAATCGTGTCGAAACGTATCCTTGTAACGCAACCCGAGGTGAACGGCAAAACCTTTGGCGAGATGCATTTCAGTTCAATGTATGGCGTAAACGTTACGCGTATTACCCGTCAAGGTATGAACCTCTTTGCCGATCGTTCGCTGCGCATTCAGATAGGCGACCGCTTGATGGTAGCAGGTCCTGAAGACAGTGTAACGCGTGTAGAGCGCTTGCTTGGTAACTCTGTAAAACGCCTTGACCACCCCAATGTAGGTGCCATCTTCCTTGGCATACTTGTGGGTATTATCTTTGGTAGCATACCTTTCCAATTTCCTGGAATGGCCACACCGCTTAAACTCGGTTTGGCAGGTGGACCATTAGTAATAGCCATTTTAGCTGGTGCATATGGTTACAAGTTCCACTTAGTTACTTACACAACCACCTCAGCCAACTTGCTCTTGCGCGAGATAGGACTCATCCTCTTCCTTGCAGCAGTAGGCATCAAGGCTGGAGCCAACTTCTGGACTACTGTGGTACATGGCGATGGCTTGATGTATGTATGGGTAGGTTTCTTAGTAACTATTATCCCAATCATAATTATGGGCGTAGTGGCACGTTGGCGCTTCAAACTCAACTACTTTACGCTCATGGGCGTGATAGCTGGTGCAACCACTGACCCTCCAGCTTTGGGCTATGCCAACCAAACTGCCAACAACGATGCAGCAGCCGTAGGCTACTCAACGGTTTATCCATTAACAATGTTCTTGCGCATACTTGTGGCGCAGTCGCTTATATTGTTCCTTTGTTAGGCGAAGCGACATATATATAAGCAAGTGTAATAATAAAGGCCATGCTAACAAATGCTGTTTGCATGGCCTTTATTATATATGTGGATGGAAAAGTAAAACTCAATAGTTTTATAAAAAAGGGGGGCTACATGTTGTGTGCAGTCCCCCTCCCTTTTGATTATGTTTTAGTCTTCGTTGCCCCAAATAGGCGAATTGCTTTGCTTGTTACTCCACAAGTCGCTTGAAGTGTCTACCGTCTGGCTATCATCGTTTACAACGTTCATCTCAATGCTACCACTAAGAAGAACAGATTCAGAGGCCATCATCACTGCGTTAGTAGTTGGCTGAATATAAGTTTTCTTACTCATAGGTTTTATAAATTTATAAGCATTACCTTCAAATGCTTTTATTTCAAAATCATTTCAAAATCACTTTGTTACCATTCACTACGTAAACTCCCTTGGTAGGATTTTTTACACGTCGTCCGCTAAGGTCGTAGTATGCGTTGGCCTTTTCTTTGCTTGCATCTTCAATGGTGTTGATGCCAGAGATGGTTCCGTTGTTAAAGCTAAGAATAAATGCTTGCGAAGCAGTTGCGCTGCCATCAACAGCAATATATGCCTTGCCAAGTGGTAGATTTGTTCCCGTCCATTTGTAGAAACCTATTTGGCTGTATTTGCCAGTAAATCCATAGTATGTCTTGCCTGTTTCAGTAGTAGTTTCTGTAAGCGTTCCGCTCAACTTATTGTCAGTAATGGCAGTAGGCGCTGTTGCATTGAGTGCAGGCACAAGGGTTTGTGTGCCGCTAACGCTCTCGCTTGTAAGGACAACAGCTGTGCTCTTAGGTACAACGTTGCCATCAATCTTGGTCAGAACAATTTGGTTATTGTCTTCAGAGAGAGCTTTGCCATAATAGGCTTCAACATTATTGGGCAGAGTGTAAGAGTAGGGCAAGTAAACCGAAGCATAATTTCTACTATCTTTGGCTTGAAGATTTACCTTGTTATAGGTAAAGTCTGTTACCTTTTCAATGTAAAAGAGGTTTGAATATGTTGTGCTATAAGCTTCGCTATTGCCCCAACCATCGAAACCTTTCGACGAGTAGAGAATGACAATTGTACCAACTCCTGCATTGCTTGCACGCTTGTTGAACAATAGGTAATAGGTGTTGAAGATGTTTGCTCCTGCTTTTAATGTACAAGCTGAATAGTCGGCAGCATAAGTTTCGTTAAGTCCTGAGGTTGTGTTACTGCCTGATGTTTTACCGGCATAACCAAGGTATGTGCCAGTTGCAACACTCACAAAGACATATTTGTCATTGTCAAGCTTTTTGGTAACAAAGTATGCTTTATTGCCAACATTGCTATTGGTGCTATTTACCATTAATCCTGTAGAATCCATGTAGATTGGTAGTTCAGTGCCATCGTATTGAACGTTGGTAAACTTCACAATGTCGCCGTCTTGCAAGTAAGTGCTGAGAGTTGGTGCAGTGTATGTAATGTTTATAGTTCTGTTTGAGCTATCTACACTTATATCTCCCGTCAATCCGTATGCTGTTGGCACACTGAAAAAGCTACTTGTCACATTTGTGCCTTTGGCGAAAAAGAATTTTCCGCCGTTATAAACAGAGGTTAAACCAAGCTGAGCAGTAGAGTTGCATGTTACTTGAATTTGGTCTGAAGGATAACTTGTATTAATATTTTTGTTAATATTTACGGTGTAAATGTCGTAAGTGTCTTCAAGATTATCTACTTTAGATAATTGATATCTAACATTGCTAGCGCTTCCGTATCCACCAACAAGGGGAGATTCGCTGCAACCGCTTGCTTTGTAATACTCAAGGTAAGTACTGCCTGCCTTAATGCTAAAATCAGTGTCAGACCCTTTCACTATTGTGATGTCTGAGGCACTTGTTGAGGCAATAACCTGGCTGCCAATATAGTGGCCATTGATAGTCTGCACGTTATAATTGTCGGTAGTACTAGTAGGCGTTATATAAAAGTAGGTTGTTGCTTTAGCTTTGTCAGTAGGCTCTGCTGCAAATTTTAGCAAGTAGCATCCTTTACCACCACCGCTTGTCACCTTAAACTCATTGTTGGTGACTTGCACATAGTTCTTGCCAGCTGTTACAAGGGCTGTACCGTCTGGTTCTGTGCTCGTTTTTAACTTGATTTGATACCACCCAGCAGTAGAAATGTCTGAAATAGGAGTAAAGCTACTGCTCTGTTCAGTGTCTTGGGCATAATTTGGCATGACAACCATTGTTGCCATCAACACTGCGCTTGAAAAAGTAAAAATGCTCTTCATATAGCTATAATTAATTATAAATTATTCTACTATTAGAGTTATAAATTCTGCGCGAATAGAACATTTCCCCCCACACTATCTAAAGGTCTGCGATGGAATACTTATGACCTTTAGTTTTTTCATATCATCAAATCTAATCAGTTCGTATCTGCAGATATTTCTAAATGAAATATATATTGTTTTTAATTACAATTGTAACACAATATAATGCGTTACAAAAATAGTTAGATAATTTTTAAATCCCCCCCCCCGATAGTTAAATGATGTAAATAAATAAGAAAAAGTGAAGGATTATGCCGAAACGCAATGATATGATGGTACAAAACATCCCAAATGCAATATTAAAGTACAAAATACTGCATTTGGGATGTTGTAAAAAAGAATAGATTGTGCGTTATACTTAGGGCTATGCCTTTCTGAATATGCTAAAGTTTACACTTCCATATGCTCTATGTTCTACAAAGTCAGCCCGATTGCTGAAATCGTAGTTTTTGCCATGTTCAAGCACAAAAAGAGCCTCGGACTTGAGCAAGGTTGAGTTCATCACGCGGTCAGGAAGTTCGCCAAGTTCGGGCAGGGCATAGGGTGGGTCGGCAAATACAAGGTCGAACGACTCGCGGCATCTATCAATGAATTTTAGTGCATCACCACAAAGCGGTGTCCAAGCATCGTCGTCAAGTGTGCGTTGGCACTGAGAGATGAATGCAAAGTGACGACGGTCTTTCTCAATGGTAACAACACGCGGACAACCTCTTGACAATAGTTCGAGCGATATGCTACCAGTGCCACCAAAAAGATCGAGGGCAGTGGCATCTTCAAAGTCGATGTATGCACGCAGCACGTTAAATAGGTTCTCTTTAGCAAAGTCTGTAGTGGGGCGTGCCTTGAAGGTACGTGGCACTTCAAAGTGGCGCCCTTTATATTTTCCTGTAATTACTCTCATGTGTTGTAGCTACTTAGGTATGTGTTATTATCAAACTTGTTGGGGGATAGGCGCACGACCAGATGGAGTGTGCTTTACCGCTGGTTGAGCAGTGCACACATAAGATCGTAGGGCACTCCCTCTGTGCAACTTACAATGTTGCGGTTGAACTCTGCAGCAGGATTGATGGGATATACGCGTGGGGCATATTTTTGCAACTCATTGATAACGGGGTCGCGCAACGAAGGTATGCCTGCAATGAAAATGGGGGTTTTGTTGAGGTCGAGCGAAAGGTTGTGGGCTATGTTCAGCACGTAGTAGTCTACATCTGTAAGCGTGTGTACGGTGTAGGTATTCTGCATGATGAGGCGGCTATCTTCGAGCACTATAATGTTGATAACTCCATCGTGCGTATAAACAAATATACGCTTATCGTTGCTCAAAGCCAAGCCTTTTTTGGCAAAATGTTGCACTACAGAGGTGAGTGCAGCGGTGTAACGTACTTCGCCAAAACTCTCTTCGATGGCTTGGCATGTAGTCTCAAAGAGCGAAAACAAAAATACGAGGTTCGAGGCGGGTACGGTGTCGTAGAACACTCGGCTCTGATGTTTCGGTGTAAAACAAAAGTTGTGGTAAACCTCTGCATCTTCTTCTTGGAACTCGGCTAAGGGTACTGGGGTTACAGGGCTATTTACGAGTATTTCAACTTGATTGATGGGTTGCTTTAGAAGTTCAACTTGCTGCATGGCTGTGCGTAAGTTGATTGTAAGAGATACCTGCGGCTTCACGTGAAAGGGGTAGAAGTCGAATGTAGTAGGATTGTTTGCTTCGTAATGAGCAAAGCAGATGTCGGTGTCGGAAATGCGAATGTAGAGGTTCAAGTGGCGTGAAAACTTATTTATTTTCTTGATATAATAGTATAAAGTGAGATGAGAACAATGCGGAACATTAACGAAGATGGCGCTTGAAAATGCGCATGTTGATAAGTGCAAGCAACACTCCTGTGCTATTGGCTAATACATCCATCCAATCACCTGAGCGATAGCTGGTAAAATACTCTTGCGCCAACTCTATCAATCCACTCATAATGATGGGCGAAACTATTGCAACGAGAAACTGCTTAAGTTTGCTCCATTTAGTATGACTAAGATTGTATTCAAGCCAAAAGACGCTACATGTGCCGCAATACATGGTGGCATGTACCACTTTATCAAAGTTGGGAATACTTCCAAGCAAGCTAACGTGTGGGGGACGGAATAGGCATAAATACCATATCAATGCCACACAAACAGTGGTAAATGGAAATAATTTAAGAACATTCCTATTCATGCTTTTACCAAAATTTATTTTGCTGCTTGTTGTATTCAAAACCTGCTTGTGCAAGTTCGGTTTCAAGTTTGTTGCGGTCAATGTGCATGTCCTCACAAAGGGCATCAAGTGAGGGGTATTCGTCGCGTAGCTTAGTATTTATGACACTGAAAAGCATCATTGGGTCTTGTGGAAGTGACATATAGTGAGAATGTATGATATTGTTTTAATTATTGTTGAAATCGCTGCAAAATTACGGCTTTATTTTAGTTGTGGCAAGTTTTATATAAACTGTTCGCATCTGCTTAAATAAACATAAGGAACACACAAACTTGATGCTATGCTTTTATAGTGTTTTTGAGGGCCAATTAACAAGATAAACGCGGTCGGTGGTGCGCGTAAATGCGGTGTAGAGCCAACGTAAATAGGCTACTCCTAATGCTTCTTCGGGCACGAAACCTTGGTCTATATATACTCTTTGCCATTGTCCACCTTGGGCTTTATGGCAAGTTACGGCATAGGCATATTTTATTTGCAAAGCGTTGTAGTAGGGGTCTTGCCGTAAAGCTTTCATGCGATCTTTCTTTAGTGGAATGTGCTGATAGTCGGCAAGAACTTGCTCGTAAAGAGAGTTGCTTTCGGTTGATGTAAGTGATGGTGACTCAGATGTAAGTGTGCTAAGCAAAACGCGGCAGTCAATTTCAAAGTCGGCATAATCGGGAAAACATAAGGTGGCATCGGCAAACATAAAGCCATATTGCTCGTGCACATTTCGTATGCGCACCACCTCGGCAGTGTCGCCATTGGCTATGAAGTCAAAAGGCATGCGTTCGCCCTGTGGCAAGGCTTTGGCACACTGTTCTGCCCAGAAATAATTATTCTTAACAGCCATGATAATATCGCCACGTACCAGTTGTTCTTCGCGGTCGAATATTTGCGCACGTATGCCGTTGTTATATATATTGGCGCGTTTGTTTGACCGTGTAACAACGATTACACCATTCACACCAAATTCTTGATAATCTGTAACAAGGCTTTCTATGAGTTCGTTGCCTGGCAAACTTCTTACTTCTCCATTGGGGTGAGTGTGGATGGGAGGTATGCCGCTAAAGGGTTGCTGCATGAGGGTACGGAGCATGGTGGCCTCTGATAGTACGTCGCTTTGCTTGCTTTGTCTCACCACTTCGGTAAGGTCGGCACTGCCAACTGTAAGTCCATATTGCTTAAGAAAATCATTGTTGAGAGCATAGCTTTCTTCTTCGCCAACGGGAGGTAATTGTGCCTTATCGCCAACGAAGAGTAACCTACATCCTTCGCCCGAATAAACGTAACGAATAAGGTCATCCATAAGTTCGCCAGTGCCAAAAATGCTTTCGTTTATTCCGCCCGTTCCGTGGCTTATCATTGAAGCCTCGTCTACAATAAAAAGTGCATGGTGCAACTTGTTATATCCTAATGAAAAACGAGTGCTTTCGCCTTGAAACGTTTGCTGACGATAGATAGCGCGATGTATTGTATAGGCCGAACAACCTGCATGATGGGCAAATACTTTGGCAGCCCTTCCGGTGGGAGCAAGCAACACAACGTTGCGTTTAAGCATTGTCATCACTCTGACCAAAGCTCCTACTAAGGACGTCTTACCCGTACCAGCATACCCTCTCAAAATACATGCAGCGTCACTTATAGGGGTGCTAATAAAGTGAGAAAGCAGTATGGCTGCTTTCTTTTGTGAGGGGGTGAATGGATATTTAAAGTTCTGAGCTATGAGGTTATATATTTCGTCGCTTATTGTCATTTATCAATGTATAATGGAATGGACATATCTGTCAATGCCTACTACCTATCTTGTTTAGCCTTTAACGTATATATGGCATACAAAGTGATTACAACGAAACAGCATAAAGGAACAGAAAATGCTAAAGCCATACTAACGTTATCTGCTATAAGCCCCATCAAAATAGGTGCTATAGCACCGCCAACAATACTCATTATCAAGAACGAAGATGCCATCTTGGTGTTTGTACCAGCATTGCTAAGTGCTAATGCAAAGATTGTCGGGAACATGATACTTTCGCATAGATAGCATAAAAAGAATGCTGCAACTCCTAAGTTAGCTGCTCCTGTGAGTAGAACAATCATTGAAAGTGTTGCTCCGATAGCACATGATAGTAGCACCTTTTCGGCACGTATGCGCAGCATGATAGCACTGCCTGCCATGCGTCCGATCATAAACAATCCCATACCGCCAAATCCTAACAATAGCGCAGCTGTTGATTTGTTGATAGAAGATATTTCTGTTACGTAATTTATGAAGAAACTATTGATACCTGTTTGAGCAGCTACATACAGAAACAATGCAATCAAGCCGAAGGTGTAGCTTTTAGTCCATAATTGTGTTTTGCTTTTGCAACAAGCAATTTCTTTTTCGTTATCTATAACTTCGGGTAACTTGATACGCGAAAATATAATAGCAACTAACAGCACTACAATGCCAATGATAGCGTATGGTGTGGAAATACTGCTTGTGTTACTGTCTTTTGAAAACACAAACATGCCACCAATAAGAGGGCCAACCATCCAGCCTAAGCCATTAAAAGATTGCGATAGGTTGATACGTCGTGCTGCTCCTTCTTTGCTGCCTAATACCGTGACATAAGGATTGGCTGATGTTTCAAGACATGCTAATCCACACCCAATGACAAACAACGAAAATAAGAAGAAGGGAAACGACAAAATATACCCACCAGGAATAAAAAGCAGTGCACCAATGCCATAAAGTAGTAACCCTATCAATACTCCCCAACGATAGCCAAAGCGTTTTATTATTTCTCCTGCAGGTATAGCCATTAAGAAGTAAGCTCCATATACAACTGCTTGCACCAAGGCTGACTCTGTCTTACTAATATGAAGCGAATCTTGAAAGTGCTTGTTAAGTATGTCTAATATGCTATGTGCAAACCCCCATAGGAAAAAGAGTGTAGTTACTAACGCATAGGGCCAAAAGTAGCGGTTATTATGAGTAGCTTTAATATGTTTTGTTTGATTGTTATTAACCATTTAAAATTATAGAATAGTAGGTAGATTAATAAGTGGTAAAATGAAGATTGTTCTTTATGATAGAAGTTTTGCAATCTCGTTAGTGGATAGCCCTGAAAGTTCTGCTATCTGTTCAACAGGCATATGCATGTCTAACATCTTTTTGGCTATATCAATAGCAGCTTTCTTTTTTCCTTCTTCTATACCTTTTTGCAATCCTTCTTTAATTCCTTCTTTAATACCTTCTTTAATACCTTCTTGCCTTCCTTCTTTAATACCTTCTTGCCTTCCTTCTTTGATTCCTTTTTCGTATCCTTCGGCATGTCCTTCTGCAAGTCCTTCTTCTCTGCTTGTTCCGATAACGCTTCTTTGAAATCGTAGTGCTTCCATGTGGCGCTCGTAAGAACGGCGTTCTTCTATTGAAAGAGAGTCTATCCTAAGTCTTTCTCTCGCTTCTTTAAGGCCTGGTGCAGATACATCTTTCTCTATATTACCAGTCTTTAAAAATTTCATCCATTCGTCAATAGGAGTCTTTGAGATGCTATCAAAATCGTTTATGCGAAGTACATAGCATTCGGGAAATAAATCTCCAGCTTCTCTTTGGATAAGTTTGTCGTATTCATTTTTTTCTATGCCAAAGAACTTTTTGCTTTGAGTTACAGAAAGTTTAAGAATATCGTTGGTATTGTGCAAACCTCTGAATTCAGTTTTTCCATGATATACATAGTCTCCACCTTGTCCAAGTTCAAAGTAAACAATATTTATTGAGTATACTTTTCGAACTTTATCGTAATCATCTCCTAAGTTAATATAATCTGTTATAACCTTAGAAACGCCATAAAGCATGCGATGAAAGTAGGTTAGTTCGTGACAATTTTGTATTTCAATGATAGTAAGTTCTCCCTTGTCGTTTTCGGCAAGCATGTCTACACGATTGAATTTATCGTCCATATCGTCTTGATTACTTTCGCTTTCAAGAAATCTAACGATAGTGTATTTTCTTCCAAGTAAAGACGTAACCAATCCTTCAAGAACAGCGTGATTTGCTTTATCGCGCAGCAAGCGTTTCATTGCCCAGTCAAATCTTATATAGTGCTCCATGTGGTGTCTCTTAAAGATATTTAGCAGACACTTGTCTCTGATGACAAGTGTCTACTGATTATGTTGATATTCAATATATTCTTTGCAAATGTAAACAAAGGTTTTTGAACAAACAAATTTTAATAGCTGATAATACGTATACTATCTGAACATTGCGCGTAGCTTTGACATAGCCAATTGAGTATCGTGCTGTGCATCGAGCAATGTTGTACGAGCTGTGTAGAAGAAAGTTTCTTCAAGCAGATAATCAATAAGCGATATTTGCCCGCTATCAAGCGAGCGTTGCAATAAATAAAGACTACTTGTGTTGCTTAAATTATCCTGTAATTCTTTGGCTATGTTTGCAAGTGAGGTTACTTGTTCGTATTGTTTTTTTATCGCCAAATCTTGTTGTTGCGTAAGGTTGCAAACTTCTTGGCGGTCTGCCAATACTTGCGCTTCAGCTTGCTTTATCTTTTTCCGATTATTGCCCCATAGTGGAAGTGTAAAGCCTACCCCCAGTCCGCTGTACCTTTCATTGCCGTTGTATTCTCCTTGAAAACCTATTTTTAGTGTTGGGTATTTAAGAAGTTTGGCTATAGATAGTGCACGCTCGCTTACTTCTATATTAGCCTTTGCCATAGCAATTGAACTATTGTTGTCTTGTTGTGCCGAAAGGTAATTTAAAGAAGGTATTTGTGCCGTGTTAGCAAAGTACGACGTATCGTTAATAGCTATAGCCACCCCCCCATTTAATTGTTGGAGTGTAGCGTTAGCTTTTTGCCTTTCGCTTTGAGCTCTTTTAAGTTCAGCTTTGCACATTGAGATATTAAGTTTTACTTTATTGAGCTCAATAGCAGTGGCGTCACCTTTTTCATATTTTTTTGTGTAAAGTTTTAACAAGCGTTCAGAAGCACTTTCGCGTTTGGATAGTTCATTGCATAAAATGTTGTAATAAATCACATTAACCACAGTTTCATCTGCATTGTTGAGTACTTCAGCCAACTGTTTTTGGTAACTTCTTTCAGCAAGCGTGTTGGCTGCTTTAGCTTTCATTTTACGCTTACCCATAATTACGTCCCAATCAAGAGATTGCATCACCGAAACATTTAATTTATTATAATAGCAGTCTGGTGTGTTGAGTGAATAAGCCACATCCACGTCAGGGTCAGAAAGCCTTAGCTCAGCACCATTAGCCAATATTTGCGCTTTCATCTGTTGGTGCTGTGCTTTTAGCTGCGTATTGTTCTTAACGATTTCTTGCAATATGTTGTTAATCCGTTCGTTATTGTCAATATCATTTTGAGCCAATGCTTTAGTAGTAAAGCAAAGTATGAGCAAATATAATAATACAATGCGTTTCATTTTTCATTCGTTTTGATAGGTGCCATGATAGGCACAATAAATAGATTGAGAAGTGTGCTTGTAAGCAAACCGCCAAGCATAACTTTGGCCATAGGACTTTGTATTTCATTTCCAGGAAGATCACTCCCTAATGCCAATGGGATAAGTGCCAGTGCAGAGCACAGAGCGGTCATTAGGATGGGGAGGAGTCTATCAAGTGAACCTTTCATAATGATTTTTTTCTTTGTAAGTCCTTGCAAAGACAATTCATTGTATCGATCAACCAAGAGCATACCTCCTCGTGTAGCCATGCCAAAGAGCGATATAAAACCAATAATGGCAGGAATACTTACTACGCCCGTAGTGCAGAAAATAGCGAATACACCGCCAATAAGTGCCAAAGGCAAATTGAGCAATACCACAATAGCTTGTTTCCACGACTTAAACTGCATAAATAGCAAAAGCAGAATGATGCCAATGCTTACAACCGAAAGCCCTAAGAGCAATCGAGAGGCTGAGGCTTCGCTTTCAAATTGTCCACCATACTCTATATGGTAGCCTGTAGGCAACTTAACATTCTTTGTTATGCTCCGTTTCATATCATTTACAACAGATCGTATGTCGCGTCCGTTAGCATTGGCCGATACCACAAGTTTGCGTTGTGCATTCTCTCGATTAATGGTGTTAGGACCTGCTGTAGATATGATGTCGGCTACATTGTATAGTGGCACATGCTTACCATCGCCCGTAGCTATTAATACTGATTTTATTTTATCAATGGTAACCATCTCGCTATTGTCCAATCGCAATGTTAGGTCATATTGCTTGTTTCCCTCTTGCACTTGGCTCACTACCATTCCTCCCATGGTGGTGCTGATAAAGTCAGTAAATTGGGCAAGAGATATACCATATGCTGCAAGCATATTGCGACGTGGCTTCACTACAATTTGTGGTCGCTCCACTTGTTGCTCTACGTTCAAGTCTGCCACCCCTTCAATGTTTTGTGTGGCTTGCTTTATTTGCATACCAATAGCATGAAGTTGCGCCAAATCAGTACCAAACACCTTGATAGCAATGCTGGCTTTTGTACCCGATAGCATAGCATCAATGCGATGAGATATCGGTTGGCCTATTTCAACATTAACTCCAGGTAGCTTGCAGAGTTTCTGCCGTATGTCGTTAGCCACCTCGTCTTTACTACGCTTGTTTAGTTCAAAGGGCACTTCAAGTTCGCTCGTATTCACCCCCAAGGCATGCTCATCGAGTTCAGCTCGTCCTGTTTTTCGGGCAACGTCTTTCACTTCGGGCACTTGCAATAGTAGCTTTTCAGCTTCATTGCCAATACGATTACTTTCATCAAGCGAAATGCCTGGTAACGAACTAATGTTTATTGTAAACGAACCCTCGTTGAATGGTGGCAAGAATGAGCGCCCAAGCGTAAAGAACACAATGAGTGTAACAACTACTAAGGTGGCAGTTGATATCAGTATCCATTTAGATGCTTTTCCAGTGGCCCAAAGCAGCCATTTTGCGTAGTGATGTTTAAGCCAGCTAACAAGTTTGGGCTCATGCAATCTGAAACGCTTAGTATCGGGCGTATAAAGTTTACTTTCTGTAAGCAAATACGAGCATAGTACGGGCGTGAGTGTGAGTGCCACTAATGTTGAGGCAAACAACGAAGTGATAAAACTAATGCCAAGAGGCACAAGCATCTTTCCTTCAAGTCCGCTTAAAAAGAACAACGGAATAAAACTTACAATAATGATAAACGTAGAGTTAAGTATAGGCATGCGCACCTCTTTTGAGGCATTAAATATCACCATTCTTTTGCTTAATCTCTCGGCGGCAGGCTTAAGTCCATTCTCATGTAATCGTTTAAAAACATTTTCAACGTCTACAATAGCATCATCAACAAGCGACCCTATAGCAATGGCCATACCGCCTATGCTCATGGTGTTGATGTTAAGTCCCATCATTTGCAGAATAAGGATGCTTATGAGTAATGATAGCGGGATTGTTACAAGCGATATAAGCGTAGTGCGTGCATTCATTAAGAAAATGAACAATACTAACACAACAAAAATACCACCTTCAACGAGTGACTTCTTGATGTTTGAGATTGAGGAGTTAATAAAGTCTTTTTGTCTATAGAGATGCGTATTTACTTTTACATCCTTGGGCAATGCCAACTTAAGAGCCGCAATTGTGGTGTCGAGTTTTTCGGTTAGTTCAAGTGTACTCGTAGTGGGTTGTTTGGTTATGGTCAGTAGCACAGCCGGTTTGCCCGATACCGAAGCAACACCCGTTTTCGGACTTTTACATCCCATCTTAACATCGGCAATGTCTGAAAGCACAATAGGTTTGCCTGCACCATTGAGTTTTATTGGAGCTTTAGCAAGTTTATCAATGCAGTTGGTGCTTACCACTCCGCGTATGATATATTCATTGCCACGTTCGTAGTGAATACCCCCAGAAACATTTTGGTTCATCTCCTTGGTGGCTTCAACCACTTCATTGAGCGTCACTCCATGGTGGCGCATGCGTTCAGGCCGAAGAGCTATCTGATATTCCATGATGTCGCCCCCCATTACAGTTACCTGTGCCACTCCTCCCGTCGAGAGCAAGCGAGGCCTAATGGTCCAATCTGCCAAGGTTCGTAGCGAACCGAGCGATGTCGTGTCAGCTGTCAAGCCTATAAACATTACCTCGCCCATAATGCTCGATTGTGGTCCCATAGTGGGGCGTCCCACCCCATTAGGAAGGCTGTTTTCGATAGACGAAATCTTTTCGCTTACGATTTGCCGATCTCGATAAATGTCGGTTCCCCAATCAAATTCAACCCATACAACCGAGAAACCTGTAGTGCTTGATGAGCGCACTCTGCGCACGTCTGTAGCACCATTTACGGCGGTTTCGATAGGGAATGTAACCAAGCGTTCCACCTCTTCAGATGCCATACCATTAGCCTCGGTCATGATAACAACTGTGGGGGCATTAAGGTCTGGAAAAACGTCTACATCCATTCGCCATGCGGTCCAGCATCCCACAACGATGAGCAACAAACTCATCACAATAATGAGTGGACGATTGTGTAGTGAAAATTTTATGATTTTATTTAGCATAAAGTAAATGTCTTTAATTGCTTGTGTTTTTTATAAAAATCATCCTTTGTTTCATGATGATGAGATGTGGATATCTAGTGCGAATGTCCCTCGGGCACCGAAGTTGCATTTGCAGCCAGTCTCACGTTGATAGTTCCTTGGGTCACAACGATGTCGCCCGCTTTCAGTCCGCTCTTTATTTCGGTGCGTATGCCGTCGGTCTGCCCTATTGTTACCTCTGTTCTTTTAAAAGCATGCTCATGCGCTTGCACGTACACAAAGTACAATCCTTGTGCCTCTGTGATAGCTTCATTCGGCACAGCCAACACGTTGTTGCGCTCCATGCCCGTCAAGAACACGTCAGCATAGCTACCAGCAATGATATTGCCTCGGTTGTTCAATTCAAAAATCAAGGGTACAAAACTATCGTTATTGTTAGATATGTTACCCTTAACAATGAGTTTTCCACCAAGTTCTTTTAGCGAGTAAATGTGCTTGTTGTCGTCATAAGCCATCCTAAAATTGGCCGACTGGATATGTGGAAGTACGTTGTAAAAACGTTCTGGAAAATCCACTTTAAGTTGTAGGCGTACATGCTGCGTGATAGTTGCAAGAGGCTGTCCCATAGCCACATAATCGCCTGGCTTAACGAGTACGTTTTTCACAACCCCGCTAATTGGTGCTACCAGCGTGCGCGTTTCAGCAACATTGCCCAAACTCTGTGCAGTTGATAGTGCCGACCGATAGCGTTGCTCGGCATCTTCAAATTCTTTCTTTGATATAATACGTTCGGCTACAAGCCCTTTAGCACGTTCTAACGCTTTTTTAGCCGCTACAAGTTCGTTTTGGGCAGCTGCTGCGGGATTTCCATTAGCCAATTTTTTAGCGTCTACCACGAAGAGGCTGCGCCCCTTTTCCACTTTTGAGCCTTCGGCTATAGGCGAACCTACATAGTGTACAATGCCCTCCATTGTAGCAGTCATAGTAACTTCGGCGCCAGTAGCGGGCAGAATTTGTCCGCTTGTTTCAATCACTTCGGCAAATGTCGATGGTTGTAGTATGGTAGTTCGAATGCCGTAGTCTTTAATCTGTTGGGCAGAGAGTTCAATGTCGTCTGAAGCATGTTCGTGTTCATCGGCATGCTCGTTTTCTTCGTGTTCGACGCCCTTGCTGTGGTTGCTACACGCCCCAAAGAGCATAGCTGCAGAACATGCTATGCTCATAATAAAGTATTTAAATTGCATTTAAAAAGTCGTGGTTAAAGTGTTGATAACAATGTATACGTATCGCTATGCAAACCCGCTATGGTATGGCAAGTTTGCAGCGAAATAAAAGTTTAAAAATAATGTTGTTATCTACAAGGAGGTCCACGACGAAGCACTTGTTTGCTACATAAGCAAACAAGCTGAAAAGCGGATGGTGCATGTTGCACCTTATTGTTAATGCTATTAAGCAATAAGGAAAATGCAGTTGCAAATAATCCGTAGTTATAGAATGGAAATAGAGGTTTTGTGTGATTTCCAGTAAACGTATACGCCTTCAGAACCTTTGTTTTATGAGTAAAATAAAGGCAAGAATGCGCACCATCTTTTTGTGCATGTTGGGTGTGAGCATCGTTTATATTCCCATCATGCTAGCAAACTTCGTCTACCCAACAAACAGCCCCATCAAGATGATGATGGTGGGGCATAAGGATGAGCATCAACAGTGTTACCACCATTAATGCTACTTTGAGTGTAGTTTGCCTGTTTTTTTTCAATGCAGAGAGAAAATGAATTTGGGGTAGAATAGACAATCCGAAACTGAATGAACAGCCCCCCCCCCTTAACTAAAGATAAAAACTAAACCAATAATGGATATGAGCAGGCCTATGCAACCATAGGTGATGCTTAGCTTTTCGTAGCCTCTGCGCCATGCATCGAGCGTAAAGAAGAAACTTGCCGTAGGCACAAGCCACAATAATTGGGTGGCAATATAGAGCAAAAAGCGAAGAAAAACGTTTTCGCTTGTGCCTATAGGATGCCCTCCAAATAGGTATAGCGGACAAGCGAGCAGTGGCACCAAACTGAGAAATGCCAATGCCAAAAGCCATTTGGGAAATTCAGACATAATTGGTTGTTCCCCTATAAGGGGGAAATATGTTATTCTTTTTGTTTTTGAATAGAAATGCGTTGCTTTTATTAAGGATAACTCTTAAAAGAGAGCCTATGTGCCCACTCTTAAATGCTAAATGTTTTAGCTACAACACGTTGTTTGCCCGAGCCAAAAGATATGGTGAATTGCAATGGTTGCTCCTTTAGCTTTTTGATGGGCACGATGGCGGCCTTATATCTGATGCCTTGTCCCGGCAACACGCTTGCCACCGAAGCTGCTGATGATATGGCCACCCTCGAACTGTTGCAAGTAATGTTGGGTGCCACGTTGTAGAGCGTTTGGTTGCTGCGGTTATAGATGTCAAATACAATAAAGGCTTTCTCGTTGTTGTCGAGTTTGCGGTTGTTGTTAGCATCTAAAAACTTAACGTTGGTCACCTCTAAGCAAGCAAGGTCTGAAGTTGCAGCTGCAGGTATTTTTTTATACGTATCGCTGTTGTAAGTGTCAAACTGCACGTTACTGTTGCCATAGCCATACACGTCGTCTTCATTGCTCGTCGATGTGTTTGGGGATGTGTGGCTTTTATGTTGTTTTTTAGCATTGTTGTGTGTAGTGACGGCGGCACCAATAGCACCACCAATCACCATACCCGCTAAGGTGCCCTTGTCGGCACCTCTTGGTCCGTTGGTAATGCCCCCAATGCTTGAGCCCAACATGCCGCCTACCGAACTACTTGAGAGTATGGTGCTATATTGGCTATTGCTGCATGATGAAAGTACTATTGCACCACACATGAGTGCAACTGAAATGTGGTTTAGTTTCATTGCTTTTAACGCTTATTTCACAACGATAACCAAGTATTTGCTCACGCTCCAAAACGTTTTAGGATTGGTAATACGAAGTGTATATTGTCCCTGTGCGTCCTTGTCAAGCGAGTAAGAACCCGCTGGATGGTTAGTCATGAGCTTAGCACTCTTAGAGTAGAGTTTGATTGTTTTGGTCACGCGCAAGTCAATACGCGTAAAGTAATCCTTGTTGAAGTCATTGCCTTTGAGCACATCTTTACGCTTCAAAATGCGTTGTTCGCGCAACTCGCGATATGTGCCAAACACGTAGTAAGCAGTGTTGAGTTCAGCGTCTTGAGCGGCAACCGTTCGCGCTTTCTCTTCGTTCTTTTGCGTCAAATCGTTCACGTTGTTGTTGAGCGAGTTAATTTGTTCGCCTTGCTCAGCAATCTTGATATCCTTTTGTGCCAGTTGCTCGCGTAGTTCCTCAATCTCCTTGTTTTTATCGTCGAGTTGTTTGGTAAAGTTAGCCACCATCTCTTCAAGTTTAGCCTTGGTGCGTGCATCGCTTTGGTTTGACGAGCGCAGTTGTTGTTGTAGGTTGGCTATAAGTTCACGATTGAGTTTGAGTTTGTTCTGAATGAGCGCCATGTTATCGAGGATACGTTGCTTGTTTCCTCTTTCTCCCTGTCGGCTTTCAACGTTTACAATACCCTCGGCCTCGTTTATTTTGTCAAAGCCGTCTTGTATTTGTGAGAGTGTTTCTATCATATCGCTCGATTCGTTTTGCGACTGTGTAAGTGCTTGTCTGAGCGAGTCGATAGTAGCCGAACTCGTGTCCTTATTCTCTTGTTCTTTTTCTTTCTTTGTACTGCATGATGTGACAAACGAAAGTGTGCAGATAGCGGTAAGTAGCAAGATTAATTGTTTCATATCAGTGTTCTGTAAAAGTTATAATTAAGGGTTGATAGATAGTGCTTATCTATGTTTGTAATAGATAAGATACCTATTTCCTCTAAAGGTTTAATTACTCGCTTTTATTCTTCTTTTTAGGGGCATCAAATCCTTCAACGATGATTACAAATTCGCCTCGAGGCTCAGTTTGCTTAAAGTGTTCAAGCACTTCGGCAAGGCTCCCTCTCACGCTTTCTTCGTGGATTTTAGATATTTCACGACATGCCGAGCACTTTCTTTCAGCCCCAAATGTCTCTACAAATTGAGTAAGCGTTTTTACCACTCGATAGGGCGATTCGTAAAAAATCATTGTTCTTTGCTCCTCTTTCAAACTGCTGAGTCGGGTGGCTCGGCCTTTCTTTTGGGGCAAAAATCCCTCAAATGTAAAACGCTCACAAGGCAATCCCGAAGCCACCAAAGCGGGCACAAAGGCAGTAGCTCCAGGTAGGCATTGCACAGTTACACCGCGTGCAACGCAAGCTCTAACAAGCATAAAACCAGGGTCTGATATAGCTGGTGTGCCTGCGTCAGAGATTAGTGCCATCGTCTCGCCTGCAGCCATGCGTGCGGCAAAGGCATCGGCGGTTTGGTGTTCGTTAAATTTATGATGCGAAACCAATTGGTTTTTAATTTCAAAGTGTTTGAGCAGTATGCCCGAGGTGCGTGTATCTTCGGCTAAAATCACGTCAACCTCTTTCAAAATGCGCAATGCTCTGAGTGTAATATCCTCAAGGTTGCCCACGGGTGTAGGCACCAAATATAATGTTCCCATGGTGCAAATATATAGCTTATTTGAGATAGAACAAACAAAATGATGTGCTTTTCAAGCATTTTTTGAAATAGAATAGATATTTTTGCTTTTAAAATAAACTCATATTCACCAAAAATTAGATAAGCATGAACAAAAATACAGACACACAGCAGCTTAATGCGCCAGAGTCCCCCTCTTCGGCCTCAGATGCCCCCTTTAAGTTTGGCGGAAAAAGTCCTATCACCTTCGATAGGTTTATTCGTGGTTTGATAGCGCTACTATTGATTGCAACGGCTGGTGGAATGCTCTATTTTTTGAGCGGAGTGCTCATTCCTTTTTTTGTAGCATGGGTAATAGCCTATTTGCTCTATCCGGTTGTACGATTCTTGCAGTATCGTTGTCATTTCAACAATCGCATTTTATCTATCATCGTCACCTTGATTGTTACGATAGGTGTATTAGTAGGTTTCTTCTACATTGTTGTGCCGCCAATGATCGACGAAATGTTGCATCTCAAGGATGTAGCATTGTCTTATTTGCAGAAAGGTGCCGACAATTCAACCATTCCCGTTGCGGTACGAACTTTTTTACACCACCATGTAAACGAGTATAAAATAGTGGAATTGCTGCAGCAGTCTGACGTGGTGGATGCCATAAAAAACACTTTACCCAAGGTGTGGAATGTGTTGTGGAGCACGGCAGGCATAATAATGAATGTTGTTGCATCGCTTATAGCCTTGTTATACTTATTGTTTATCCTTACCGACTACGAGAAGTATGCCAATGGTTGGATAAATTTTGTGCCTCGTTCAAAACGTGCCTTTGCCGCCCAGCTTGTGGCGGACATTGAGCATGGCATGGCGGGTTACTTTCGTGGCCAAGCGTTGGTAGCATTGAGCAACTGTGTGATGTTCTCCGTGGGTTTTCTCATCATCGGTTTTCCTGTACCCATAGGTTTGGGATGCTTGATTGGAGTGATAAGTTTTGTGCCTTACTTGCAAGTGGTGGGCATTGTCCCTGCAGCATTGTTAGCATTGCTCAAGGCTGCCGAAACGGGCGAAAACTTTTGGTGGCTTTTATGCCTTGTTATTATTGTTTATTTGGTTGTTCAAGTGTTGCAAGACACCATTTTCACCCCACGCATCATGGGCAAAATTATGGGGCTTCCGCCTGCCATTATCCTACTTTCGCTCTCTGTTTGGGGCTATGCATTTGGCATCGTTGGGCTGATTTTGGCACTGCCCGTTACTACACTGTGCATATCTTACTATCGTAGGTATGTGGTAAATGGCAATGATAGCACACACCAAGCTTCGCTGCAAGATGTATCGGGCAGTTACGACCAACTCGATGAGGAAACTATTGCGGTAGAAAAGGCTGCAGGAGTGTATATCGACAAGCCAAAGGAAAAAATGCCAAACACCTCTTCGCCTGCAGATAGCATTACAGAGCAAAGTAAGGATAAATCTCTTCAATAACTATTGCACCTGCACTACAAAATCGTGAACTATTTTTGACATTTTGAATTGTTGAAATAGAAATGAAATGTTAATAAAATTAACAGCCGTTTACATAAAATAGCAAAATAGTGTTGCTTTAAAGTATACATACGCATGCAAGAGGTGTAAGAACACGTATCCTAATCCCCTAAGGATACGTGTTCTTACCCCCTAAGGATACGTATCCTAACCCCCTAAGGATACGTGTTCTTACCTCCTAAGGATACGTATCCTTATAAATAATGCTTACAAGAATTGGTTTGTTATAATACGTTTCTTGTTGATAATCAATGAGTTATGATAATGCTCTCAAAAATCGAAAAATTTCGTCAAAGGTTTTGTTTTTCGAAAACGATGGATTTATGGCGTTTTAAATGTTCCATCTCTATGCTTTTTGTATTGAACGCTTTAAAGGTTCGGAATAGTAAAAAAGAAACCAAAAAGTTTGTTTTCTTTTTTGCTCTTCTCTCACCTTGCACTATCTTTTGATAAGATAGGCTGCGGTTCGGAATAGTAAAAAAGAAACCAAAAAGTTTGTTTTCTTTTTTGCTCTTCTC
>ERZ808240.1429-NODE-1429-length-29781-cov-5.014028_pt1 | contig 29781 bp, 31 predicted proteins | sample MGYA00521084_ERZ808240 | MGnify/ENA primary metagenome ERZ808240 (study PRJEB31516, sample SAMN03275571) | gut metagenome | biome: mammalia-associated habitat; material: feces | host: Papio cynocephalus | place: Kenya | collected 2012-08-06 ... | reverse complement strand
TTGTTTGTCGCGCCGCCCCGGTCGCCGGGGACGACTGCGAAGCCGCCCTCCCAGCGGAGGATAATCGGCTTGAGTCTGTTTGCGTCTGCCATTGCTTTGTCGTGTAAAGTTTCTTTATGTGTCCTGCTTGTCGTGCAAAGGTTTCAGCGTTTCCTTTACACGTTCCTTGCGCTGCTTTGCCGCTATCGCGCGGCGCGTGTCCTCTGTGGGAGGCTGTCGGCTGATGCAGTCGTATGTGCCGCACTTCTCGCGGGCGAGCTTGAGCTTGAGTTCGGTGTTCTCCTTCTGGCACTCGTCGGCGCGGTCGTTTGCGCGGTTGGCTTCCTGCTGCGAGGTGTATACCTTGTCGTTGAGCTTGCGTATCTGGTCTGTCTTGTCGTCGAGAGCCTTGTTGAGTTCCACGACCCTTGCGGCGTGCCGCGCCTCGTTCTCGTTGTTGAGGTCGATGACCTTGTGCAGGTCGGCAAGCCGCGCCTCGTAGTTGTCGATGATTGCGCGGTCGGCTTCTGCGGCGGCCTTGCGCCGCCCCGACTTGAACAGGTGCGTTCCGCACGCCCCCAGCACAGTGCCGAGGAGCGTGCAGCCGATGTTGAGTATCTCTGTGTCCATGATTGTGATGTTAGCTGATGTTGAAACCCCCGAAAGAGTAAACCACGAAATTGAAGCTACCGGCGTTGTCGGACTCGTCGTCTGAAGTCCTTACGGTGAACTTGTTGCCGCTTTGGGAAACAACGGTCGCCTTTACCGCCGAAGACTGTCCTTGGCAAGAGCCGACCCCGGTCACCATGATGAGCATGTTCGCAGCCCTTGTGAAGAAAGAGGGCAGCGTGACGGTGTAAGTTCCGTCGCTGGCGGCAGTGCTGCCTCTGCTGACTGCAAAGCCGCTTGTCCAGGCGATTGACGTACCCTGTACCGTCGCGCCCGGCGAAGCCGTGGAGTTCGTCACCATGCCCATTGCCACTACCGGTGGCATCTCCTTGTTGTAGCGGTTGGTAATCTTCCAGTACCCGCCCGGCGACACAGCCTCCCCGAGGACTTTGCTCCCGGCGGGCAGCTCGAAGCAGGTCATCTCCACGGATTCCTGCGGCGCGATGAGGAAGGACTCCGAGACCTCGGTGCGGCAGGAATCGCCGACGAAACCGAAAATGCGCAGGCTGACGCGGTAGAAGCCGTTGCTGCCGCGTTCCGAGCTGTTTGTCATTATGCAGCGTTTCCCGATGTCGTCCTTGTCGTTGCCCATTGAAATTGCCGATGTCTGCACGGAAGACCTTGCCGGCAGGGTGAATATGTCAACGTCGGAGAAAACGCCCGCCGTTCCGGTGGAGTGCTGTACCGTGCCTTTCAGGCGCACGTCTCCGGTCTTCCCGTCGAGGTATGTGTTGCCGCTCTGGCTGCAGAGCTTCCCGTCCTTGAAAATCCAGCCGGCGATGTTTGCGTTCTCGGCGAGGAGGAGCTGTGTCGCCACTGTCTCGAACTCCGCGCCGAAGTCGTTCCACTTGGTCTTGCGCGTAGGCAGGGTGTTTGAGAACGCGCCCGCGTCGGAGCGAGCGATGTAGTAGTGGCTGTTGTACCTGACGGCGTCGACGCGGGTGCTGTTGCCGTAGTACGTCGCCGCGCTGTCGTACTCTCCGCGGAAGACGAGCGAGGGGCTTGCGTCGCCCTTTTCGCCCTTCATCTCGGCGAGCGAGGGCACCCATGCGGCAGCTGGCATGTCCTTGCCGAGGGTGACGACCGCCCACTTGACGTAAGTTCCGGTGTCGAAGCTGCTGTCGTTGGGGTAGTGGTAGAACGCGATGTCGGTGGAGGGTGCTCCCATCGCGCCGATTACGTTCAGCGGGTACGACTTGACGGTCTCCGTTTTTGAGGTGAAGTCGCCAATCTGTGTGTACCCCTCGTTTTGGAACAAGACAATCGCGTCGTCCTTCGCGCCGACCTTGGCGCATATAGTCAGGGTGCAGGAAGTTCCGTTGTCGGGACGGCTCGCCCAGGCGTACTTCCCGAGCAGGTATGCGGATGAGGAGAGCTGCCTTCCCGAGCCGGTCAGGAGGTTGGGGGAGTACGACGCGCCGTCCTTCCCGTCAACGCCGTTGTACGGCGTGACCCTGACCGGGGTAGACCAGTTGGAAACGAGGCTTAATCCGTCCCCCGACTTTACCGCCGAAATCATCCAGAGGTACTCGAGCAATCCGACTGAGGGCATCGCGGTCGTCCAGCCTGTCGGGTTCAGCGCCGTCCTTGCCACCGCGGGCGGCGTTGAAGTCGAGCCGTTCTTAGCGTAGCGCATCTCGGTATAGTTTCCGGGGCTTCCGTTCTTGCCGTCCGCGCCGTCCTTTCCGTCCGCCCCCGGCGCGCCCTTCATCTCCGAAGCCGAGGGCATCCACGCCTTTACCACGGTGTCGCCGACGGTCACGACCGCCCACTTGACGCAGGTGTCCGGGTCGAAGTCGCTGTCGTTGGGGTAGTGGTAGAAGTTTATGTCCGTCTTCTTGGCTGTCGTCGAGTCGGTGACCACGAAAGGGAAAGACTTCACCGTCTCGGTCTTGAAGTGGAACTCGCCTGTAATCTGGGTGTGTCCCTCGTTCTGGAACAGCACTATGCCTGTGTCCTTTGCGCCGACCTTTCCGCAAATCGTGAGGGTGCACTGCGTCCCTGCGGAGGGGCGGTCGTCCCACGGGCAAGAGCCGAGCAGGTATGTCGAGGAGGTCATCTTCGCGCCGCCTCCTCTGATGAGGTTGGGCGTGAAATCGTCGCCCTTGTCGCCCGGCTCTCCCTTGTCTCCTTTTTCACCCTGCGAGCCTTGGGCTATGACCTGCCAGTGCAGCGTAGACGTGGGGGCGATGCCCCGGCAGGGCGTGTCGCTGACCATTCGGTACATCGACGTAATGCCGTTGTCAGTGTAGGTGACCTCGTCGCCGTTGTAGTACGTCACGGCGAGGTCGAACACCCCCCGGTAGCAGCCCACATAGCTCTCGTCGCCGCTCTGGCTCTGGACGATCGTCCCCTTTATGCGGAGCTTGCCGTCGCCGGCGGAGTTGAAGTCGAGCGCGTCGCCGAGCTTCATGGCGTTTGCGGCCATGTCGAAATAGCTGCCGCCGTCCTCCGAGACGACGCGGTCGGTGGTGACGCGCCCCGGCAGGATCTCGGTGAAGCCGTAGAGCGGCACGAAGCTGCGCTCGCCGGCGTACTCGCTGTTGAGTATTCCCACCAGCAGGTGGTAATGCCCCGTCACCTGCTCCAGTCCGATTGCCGTCTCCGAGAGCAGGAACGAGTTGCCGCTGGCGGTGACGCTGCCGCCGCTTTTCACCTTGGCATAGAGGTAGTACCTCTTCGCGCCGTCGTCGAGGCGCGCGCTCGTGTACTCCGGCATCTGCCAGTATCGGTACTCCGAGGGGTCGTGGTTCGGTGCGAGCGAGCCGATGCCGAGCGTGAGGTGCTGTATTATGCCGGCCGCCGCCGTGAGGGTCTTCGCCTCGCTGTCGTAAGTCACGGCGTGGGCTGCCTGCACCGGGTTGACGGCGGAGCTGACGAAGCGGAACTGGAGGCTCTCGTCACCCGCGAGCATCTGCATGGTCTGCACGGCAATGGGGGAGATGCCCTCGGTGAAGCTGTCGAGCAGCGCCTCGGAAAGCATCTGCATCGTCTCCTTGGCGTCGCGGAAACGCCGCTTGGTGAACTGGATGGCGTCGCGGCGGCTCTCCTCGATTGCCACTTCCTGTGCCGCGAGGGAGTTCAGCGACGAAGCCACGCCCGTCCCCACGGTCTCGTTGCTGAGCTCGATTTTCGGGCAGTGGGGCTTGTTGACGTAGTCCTTGATGCCTGTTATGCGCACCAGCGCGCCCTGTTTCTGGAACTGCTCGCTGGTGAAGCTGACGAACCCTCCGAGGCGTATCTTGCCGCCGATGTCCGTCCAGTCCTTCTTTGCCCAGATGCCGTCAAGCTCGCCAGTGAAGGTGAACTTGTCCTCCTCGTTGTCGAACAGGTACTTGACGGCGGCGCGGAACATGTCCCACGACGCGCCGCTCTTGTCCGTGTCGTTGCGTATGTAGGCGGCGGGGAGCATGCATCCGAACACGGCGTAAGTGTCGCCCGCCTTCGGCACGAAGCTGCCGCCCGGCATCATAATGCCGTCCAGCTCCTGCGGCACTATCTCGAAGCGGCGAGCGGCCTTGCCGCCGGCGGCTTCATGACAATACTTCACGTCAAACTCGCGCCCCGCGAGCATACCCGACTGGAAGACGACGGTCATGCTCTCCCCCTCGATGAGGCACTCGCTGTAGTCGAGCTCCTCGGGAATGGAGTCGTCGATGAAGTCGTAGAAGTTGCTTTCCTCGTCCACGGTGACGACGCTTGAAATTGTCCCCTCGCGCTTCGGGTAGTCGTCGGAGCGGTCGAGGCTGTCCTCCGTGAGCGTGGAGAGCGTCCTTGCGGCGTTGCGTATCGAGAGTCCGAGGTCGTCTGCGGCGTACCGGCGCGCGTTTGCGGCGGCATACCCGTCCTCGTCCTCGAAATGCTCGCCGTCGTATGATATGGTCTTGCCTGCCGGGAGCAGGAGGCATCCGTTAGCGAGGGCACGTTGCGTCTCGTCCTCTGGGTACTTGCTGCGGTCGATGTTCCGGTCGCCGCCCTGGACGTAGAGGATTTCGACCGGGGGCGTGTCGCCGCTGTTCGCCCTGCCCACGCCCGGCTTGAAGCCCTTCCCCTTGCCGTAAGAGAGCGCGAGGGGGCTGCTCTTGTTGTATTCCACCTTGTGGAGGGAGACGCGCTTGCCGTCAATCTCGTACTCCGTCCCGAAAGCCTCCGCCATTTTCGCCAGGGCTGCGAGGCAGGTGTCATGGTCGTATGATATGAGCTTCTCGGTGTCGCCGATGCAGTCGCCTGCAGTCCAGCCGCTGTCTCGGCGGTTCATGTTGTCGACGAGCATCTGGAGGTGTTCCGAGGGCTTTGCGGTCAGGGGGAACTTCAGCCTTCCGTCCACGGTGTTGCGGAACTTCCAGAGTGTAGCCTTGTCGCGGCTGCTTGAGAATACGGCCGTGTAGTCGAAGCTGCGCGAGTGGTTCATCTTGATGCTCTGCGGGCGCAGCAGGGTGTATCTCTCCCCCTCGAAGAGGCAGTACGCGCCGACGGGGATTTCCTTGTGCTGCGCCAGCGACCAGTACAGGGTGAGGCTGTGGTCGCCCATAATCTGGCGGTTGCGGAAGCTGTTGTCGCTGACCTCCACGTCCAGTATCAGCTTGCCGTCCTTGTCGTATATCTTCATTCCGTTATAGTTTCAGGGGTTGTTTCAGGGGTTGTCGTGTCTTCAGTGTCCTGTGCGGTCTGCGCGGTCACTGCCGAGTCCAGTGCCGCAGACTGCGTGCCGATGCGCAGGTTTCGCGTCAGCGTCAGGGTGAGGGAGAAGCGCAGCCACGGCCTTCCTTCGGGGAAGAACTCCGAGACGGCGCACTGCTTGTAGTGGCAGGGGAACTTCTGTCCGAGGGCGGCAACGCCGAGGATGCGCTCACCGGGGCGCGTCAGGTCGCAGAGCAGCGCGTCGCGGTTGCGCCACATCTCCGTCATGCTTTCGGCACGCATCAGGCACGGCAGCTTGATGTCCTTGCTCTTGAACGTCACCCTGCCGCCGTCATACTCCGCGCCGGCGAGGTGGGGGAGGTTTCGCAGCAGGTTCAGCTTGACCGCCGGGGGCTTGAGCAGCTCCGCCAGCCCTCCCTGGAGGACGCGCACGCCGTAGTCGGTCAGCGGCACGCCGTCGAGGAGGTAGTCCTCCGCCGCGGGGATGCCGCTGTCGGGCTGCTCGTACTTGTAGCCGTCGAGGGGGAAGTCGTCGGCAAACTTTATGCTCACCGTGCCGAAGTCGCCGCCGTCGGCGGTCATCGCCGTCACCTGCGTCATGCGCAAGGTGCATTCGCGGCCGAGCGACTTTATGCTGAAGTCGTGGTACGCGCCCTTGGAAAGCACGGAAATTAGGTCAGCCACGCTGTCCGCGCCCTTGGAGTATGCGAACTTGACGGTGCACTCCCTGGTGTTGAGCCTCGGCGCGGAGAGGTCAGCCTCGATGCCGTCCTCCTCCTGCCAGTCGTTGCTGGTCACGGCCTTGAGCGGGGGGAACGCGACGAGGTCGTTCCAGCCGCCCTGCACGGCATACACGCCCCACTGGGTGAAAGCGTCGTTGCCGTCTATCGAAAGCCTCCCCTCCATGCTCATAGCATCACCGCGTTGCCCGAAGCCCTGCGGACTACGGAAGACCCAGCTCCCGACTGCGTATGGACGACAGCCCACCCCGAGGCGATAACCGTCGCCGTCGCGCCGTGCATCGCCGTAACCTCGTGCCGCGCCAGCGAGCTGCACCGCACGGTGGCGTTGGTCCTGCCTATGAGGACGGCGCAGCCGGGGTTGTCGAGCGTAATCTGCCCCGCGTCGATGTAGATGCCGAGCCTTTCGGGGTTCAGCGGCTTGAACAGGCGTATTGTGGCGAGGCTCGGGAAGCCCGCCGCGAGGCAGAACTCCAGCCCCTGCGGCGAGATGAACAGCTGCATAAGCTCCTCGGCCGTTTCCGCGCCGCTGAACATCTTGCACTCCTCGAGCAGCCGCGCCGTTCCCTCCAAGCCGCATCCGGCGCACCGCGCAGCCCTGTCCGCCTTTGCGGCGAGCCACTGGCGGTGAATGTTTCGTATCAGTTCCGTTGTCTCCATGTATAGTCGATGTTGTTGCGTGTTTTGTCAGTTCTTCAGCCTTACGCCGCGAGTGGCGATGTCGTCGAGCGTGCTGCGCATCGCCGCAGTTGAAGCCTCCATGCGCTCGAGCCTCGCGCCGAAGCCGGCGGTCTCGCCCTCGATGTTCATCACGCTGCGCAGTATCTCGTTTGTCGTGGCGAGGAGCAGCTTTGTGTTCTCGCTGATAGAGAACGTGTGCCCCTGCACGGCGGTCATGCGCCCATTCAGCTCGTCGACGCTGTCCTGCGATGCCTGGGCGATCCCCTTTGACGCTCCCTCGCGGTCGGCCGCGCTGCTGAACATGTCCTTGATTTCGCCGGGGAGCGCGTCCCATATCTGCTTCCATTCGTCGCCGACCCGCGACAGGTCGTCCTTCATGCCGCCCATGGAAGCCAGCACCTCGTCGATGCCCTTGAAGCCGCCCTCCTCGTCGAACCAGCGGCTCTTGTACTTGTCGAACACCTTGCCGAGCCGCTCAGTGAGGAACTTCTGGACGAGCATGCGCTTGACGATGTCGGCGACTATGTCGTTCACCTTGTCGCCCCACGCCTTTGCAGCGTCCTCGCCGTTCTGGAACGCCTCGAAGAAAGCGTCCGAGAGCTGGTCTGCTATGTCCTCCGCCGAGCCGCCGATGATGTCCTCGACCATGCTGTTAATCAGGTCGGTCATCTGGGCGTATATATCGTCGAGCTTCTGCTCCATCTCCTTTACCGCGCTGTCGTCGCTCTTCTTCTTGGACTTCTCCTGCTCTATCTGCTCGTTTATGAGCAGCATCTGCTGTGCGTAGTTCTCGAGCATATCCTTGGACTCGCCGTACTTGCTTCCGCCCTCGCGGCCGTACCACTTGCCGTCGGAGTAAGCCGCGCCTGCCACTTCGCGAGCTATCTCGCCGGCTGCTTTCTGCATCAGCTGCATGTCTGCCGAGGCTTTGGAGAACGCGGCTGTGAGGACGCGGCTCATGTCGCCCAGCTCCACGCCCATGAGGAACAGCTCGCGGCGGGCGCCGGCGAGCGCGTCATGCACCAGGCCGAGGCCTGTGGTGTCGGTGTCTACTTTCAGCCGCACCGTGCCGGCGTTGTCTATTTCCCACTGGAGCTGGTCGATGCGGTCTTGAAGCCTGTCAATCTCCTCCTGCTTCCGGTCGTCGTCGTTGAACAGGTTCGCGATTTGCGTTGCCATCTGCAGGGCCGCCGAGATTATGGTCAGTATCACCGAGGCCTTCTCCACGGTCTTGAGCGATTGCGTCGCGGCCTTGCCTGTCCCCTCGATAGACTTTTGCGCGCCGTTGGTGAAAGTCTTGATGCCGTCGATGATCTGCAGCGTCGATACCGCCGCTTTTCCGCATTCGGAGATGATGTCGCCGATAACGCCGCCTATCGTGTCGCCGATGCCCTCGAACTCCTTCTCCACCTCGTTCAGCGTGCGGTACAGGTCTTCCCACTCCTTGATGCTCTTCTGGCCTGGGTTCAGCTTGTCCTGCGCCTTGGCCTTGTTGAGTTCGTCCTGCGCCTTGTTGACCTTTGCACGCGCAACTGCCAGCTGCTGCGGCGAGGCGTTCTTGTCGTCCTTGAGCGCATCCAGCTTCTGCTTCGCGTCTTGCAGCACTGCTTCGAGCTGTTCCAGCGACAGCGAGGAAATGGCGTTGCACCACGCCTGGTAGTCGTCTTCGCGCTGCGCGAACTGCTCGTCGATAGCCTTTATTGCCTCCTCGCTCTGGTAATGCAGCTCGTCGATGTTCTTCTGCGACGCTCCGTCGATGAACAGGTCGTTGCCGCCAGCGTCCTTGAGGCGGTTTCCCTTTTCGTCATGCTGGTAGAGGTTCTCGATTTTCTTCCGGTATTCCTCGGCGGTCTTCTCGCGCTGCTGCTCGTATGTGAGCGCGTCCTGGAGCATTGTCCGGAGCATCTCCTTGTTGCCGCGCACGCGGGCTTGCCTTGCCAGCTCCTCGTAAGCCTCGAGCTGCTTCACCTGCCCTGCCGTGAGGTCGGCGCGTGTCAGCGCGTTTTCGCTTTCCGGGTCGAGCAGCGAGTCGCGGTACGCCCGCTTCTCGGAGTTTTTGGCCTTCGGGTGCTGGTTCTCCCATTCGAGGAGTTTCTTGTCGGCGAGCGCTTCGAGCATCTGCCTCTCGCGGCTTTCGTTCTCGGCAATCAGTTTGTCGTAGTTGAGTTTGAGCTGGGCGCTCTGCTTTTTGAAACCTTCGTCCATAAGCTCGATTTCAGCCTGCCTGATCGCCAGCTCTGCCTGTTTCTCCTGCTCGATGACGGTGCGCGAGTACTCGGCAATCTGCGCAGCCCTGTCGGCGGCCGCCTCGGCGAGCTGCTCCTTTTCGCGCTGCTTGTCGGCGGCAGTCCTTCCGCTGCCCCGGCTGCTTGATCTCCTGTTTGCAGCCTCCTCTCTGGCACGCCTTGCCGCGTTGTCCTGCTCGGTCTGCTTTGCGTCAGCCGCCCGCGCGTAGTCCGCGCCGCGCTGGTTGAGCTGCTCGGTAGTGTACCATACGCCGTTGACCGTGTATCCCTTCTTGCCGCTTCGCGCCGCTTCAATTCCCCATGAGGCGAAATCCGCCGCAAGCTCCTTGAGCCTGCCGATGTCCATGTTCATCATCCACTTCGGGATTTCGCCGTCAAAGCGGATGTGGAAGCCTATTGTGTTGTCGGAGTACTGGCTCATCAGTTTCCTGATGTTCTCGTAGAGCTGGCGGGTGTCGCCGCTCGCGCCCTGAAGCTGGCGGCGCAGCGCTTCTTGCTTTTCGGCTGCTGTCATCGAACTGTCGGCGGCGGCCTGTTCCGCGTCAGCGGCCTTGTTCACGGAGGTGGTGTAGCGGTCGTGTTCTTCTGTGGCGTTTTGGACGGCATCAATGTATTCACTAAGGAAGGAGACATTCCCTCGCCAGAACTCGGATTTAAACCAGTATTGAGAAATTGTGCTGTCGCTTATGCCGATAGCCCGCATCTTGTCGCGGATGTTGGCATAAATCTTCTCCAGCCCCTTTTGGTATTCCTCGCCGGTCTTGCCGGCTATCAGGTTTATGTTCTGTTCAACCTGCTGGGCGATAATAGTCGATATGGCGGCGGCATTGTCTTGAAGTTCCTGGTTTTCCAGAGCGAGGTAGCCGCTCTCGTTATAGGTGGTACGCGCATTTTCGAGACCTTCCCTCAGCCCTTTTTGGGCATCTGCAAGAGCCTTGGCGTATGTGTCATCGCCCGAAGCGATGTCGTTAAGGCGTTGGCGTTCAATGGCTTCCTGCTTGATTAGTTCAATCGCCTGTGTGCGTTTTTTGTTGACGACATCGATGCCGTCGCCCTCTTTGACAGCCGCTATGCCGTAATCTTCGAGGATGCCGTTCAGCTCCTCCATAGTCTTTTTGTGGATTCCAGAGCCAGCCGTGAGGCCGTTCAGGGCTGTTGAGAGGCTGTTGACACGGGTTATCGCTGTGGCCGCCTTCTCGCCGTACTTCTGCGTCATCTCGGAGGCTTTGTCAGTGCTGTCGGAGAACAGGGCGAAAGCTGATGCGGCTGCGGCGACAACGCCCAGAACCAGCCCTATGGGGTTCGCCTTTGTCGCGAGGTTGAGCAGGAGCATCGCGTCCTTGGCGGAGGTCACGCTCTTTGTCAGCGACAGGAACGCCTGACCCTCGCCCCATACCGCCGCTATCTTGTGTGCCGCCGCCACTGCGATGACAGCGGCCTTGTACGCGCCGTATGCTGCGATGACCACGAGGAGAGCCTTGCCGATGCTCTCCCAGTTCTCCACAATCTCGGACGTAACGTCGAGGACGCTTGAGATGACCCCTTCAGACTTCTTCCCGAGCTCGTTGAACATCTGCTCGATGCTGTCCTCGATGTTAGAGATCTGCCCGGTTATGGTCTGGCTCTGCGCCTCCATGAGACCGCCGAACTTGCCGCCCTCGCCGGTCAGCGACTCGATTGCCTTCTTCACTTCGGGGAAGCCCACCTTGCCCTCTTCCACGAGCTTCTTGACCTCGTCCTTAGCCACGCCGAACTGCTTGGCGAGCTCGTCCGTGAGGGGTATGCCCCTGCCGAGGAACTGGTTGAGGTCTTGCGTGTACAACCGCCCCTGCACCATAGTCGTTCCGTAGAGGTACGCGAGGTCGTTCAGCGGTATCGAAAGCCCTGCGGCGATGTCGCCCAGGCGGATGAGCGTCTCGTTGACCTCGTCGGCGGCCACGCCGTACGCGAGCAGCTGCTTCGCCCCCTGCGCCACGTCGGTCATGCCGAAAGGCGTTGTCGCGGCTGTGTTGATGAGCTGCGACATGAGCGCGTCAGCCTTTTCAGACGAGCCGAGCATCGTCTTGAACGCCATCTCCAGCTGCTGGAACTCGCCCCTGACGTTGGCGACCTGCCGCGCAAACTCCTGCAGTTTCGACACGGCGAAGATGCCGGTCGCCGCTGCCGCGATTTTCTTCATTGCCGCGTCGATGCCCGCGCCCTCCTTTGCTGCGCTGTCGCCGATGCCGTGGAGGATGTTGCTTGCCTCGGCCGCGCCGCGCCGCAGCTCGTCGTTGTCTATCGCCGTGGCGATGTAAATCTTGCCGTTGTCGCTTTCCATGAGCGTTGTGTCTATTCAGATGATTTGATGAATGCCCGCACCTTGCCGGCGTTTCCGGGGTCTGATGCGTCTATGTCCTCGCCGCCCTCCCTGTCCCCATGGCTGCGGTACGTTGGCAGCGACGCGCCGTAGAGTATGAGGTTGGCGTATGTCATCTCGTGCAGGACGTATTCAATCGGGAGGTTGAACGCCTTCACCGTCCCGGCGACTACTGCCCAGATGCTGTTTGTCCTGTCACCACTTTCGTCGGCCTCGTCATGTTTATCGCGGTCAGGAAAGTGGTAAGCCCGAAAAAATCGGAAACCTGCATCTTCATGAGGAGCTGGACGGTGAGGCTGTGCAGGTCACGCGGCGAGAATTCTTCGAGGAGTTCGCGGCTGAGCCGCTCGCGAGCCGTCACTGTCACTGCCTTGCGCTTGCGTCTGCCGAAGAGCCGCCGCTTCCCTTTCGCCGGGGGCGTCTCCGCGGGGTCTTCGGCGTGCTTCGCGCCGAGGATCAGCGTTGCGAGGATGTCGCCGAGGGGCTGGCAGTCCTTTGCCACGGCGAGGCTCTCCTCGAGTACCCTGCCGCTGTCGAGCTGGAGGTGCGGAAGCCGCGAGACTGCCGCCGACACGAGTATCATCGTCGCCACGGTCGGCGGCGCGGCGGTGTACTCCCTGCCCGCGACCGCCACCTTGACCGGCTGCTGGAGTATCGTCTCGGCGACTTTCTCCTCCATGGTCTTTGTGCTTTTGCCGTCGTTGTTCATGTGCTGCTGTTGGTTGCTGTTGGGTTTGGGGCGAGAGCGGGGTTTGAACCCGCGCCTCCGCGCCTTCCGGCACGGCGGACAGCCGCCGTCCTCCCTCGCCTGTCTCTATGGAAGTTTTGCCCTGAGCGTCAGCCGCCGGGGCTTGTGGTCTTGGCGTACTCCTTGAGCATCGTGCCTGTCTTGGGCTTCAGAGCCTTGGCGACATAGTGGTCTATGATGCCGTCGGCGGTGGAATAGCTCGTCTGGACGCTCACGGAAGCGCGGTCAATCTGGATGCCCGGGCAGGAGTCGTCCTCGCCGAGGATGCGGAACGCATGCTCGCCGGAGATAACGCCGTCGGTGTCCGTCCATGGGCGCGTGCCGCCCTTCTTGCGGAACAGGTCGAACTCGAGCTGTATCTTGTTCTTGGCGACGCGGGAGTCCACGACCTCGCCGCCCTCCTCGAGGGCTTCGGTCTCCGTCCCTGCCGTGGAGGTCAGCTTGGTGGTGCCGTCCTTGGGCGTGTCTATGGCCGTCCAGTTCGCGTCCGCTGCGGGCGCGCCGTCGGTGGCTGGTGTTGTCTGAATGGAGCATTTGCCCCAGCTTAGTGTTGACATGATGATGTGTGTTTGAGGGTTGGTAATCAGTTTGGTGTGGGGGCGTGTCAGTCCCCGAAACAGCGGAAGCCGAGGCGCACCACGACGAAGTGCTGCGAGATTTCGGGGGCTTCCTCTGTGTAGATGGTCTGGCGCAGCCGGAACAGGTATGGGGACTTCGCCGCCGTCAGGCTGTCCGCCCACTGCTGGGCGAGGGCTTCGAGCTGCTCGGTGCGCCGTCCGTCCTCCACGAATATGCCGTTGCCGCAGGGGTCGATGTCGGGGACGTATATGTTCACCGTCACCACCCCTGTCTCGATCTGGTCGGGTATTCCTGTGGTGAACGCCACGATGATGTCCTCCTTGCGGCTGTCGCGCGGGCGGTAGCCGTTGCGGTATATTCCGCCCGACACCTCCTCCGCCAGCTTCGAGCCTGTCAGCATCCTGCGTATGTCGCCCTGTATCTGCTTTCCTGTCTTTGCCATGTCGTGTCAGTCCTTTCCTGAAAGCTGCTTCATCATCTGCGGCACGAGCTTCTCGGCGAGCAGCTCCGCCGTGTCGAGCACGTCGTAGCCCTTTGCGGAGACGTATGCCGCGTAGTTCATGCCGGCGACGACAACCAGCGCGATGCCATGAGGAAACTTCGCCGCCAGCTGCTCGGCGTAAGCCTTGCCCTCCGCCGCGCCCTCGTCGCCGCCCTTTGTGGACTTGAAGCCGCTTTGCGTGACGATGTTTCCGCCACGGACGATGACGTAGCCGATCGAGGAGCGCAGGTTTCCCGTCCAGTCGATGTAGTGCGGCTGGTGCGGCGGGATTTCCTGGTGCGAGCGGTTGAGGAACTTCGGCGAGGGCAGGTCACGCGCCGCTTTGACGCACTGTTTGCCGACCTGTTCCAAAGCATCTAACAATGCCTTCTCGTACCTTTCCACCTGCTTCTCGATGTAGGCTGCAATTCGCCCCTGCGGAGTCGTCTGCCTCATGCCCATGATGATGCCCTTTCAGATTAGGATTTTGATTTCACATACCGCTTCCATGGCTTGCGGCGGCGCGATGAGCGAGAACTCGCCGAGGCTCGTGCCGTCGCTTGCGGTCAGCCGCAGCTGCTCGCTGTCAGGCAGCGGTTGCTCCTCGACGAGCACCGTGTACGATGCCGCCGTGAAATGCTCGCCGTTGACCCTCCCGAGGTTGCTGAGGTTGTTCGGCAGGTACTGGCAGGGTATCGGCTCGCTCCACGCGATGCCCGAAGCCGGCGTCGGGTAGCCCGTTTCCGGGTCAATCGCCCCTGCCGTCTTGGCCTTGAACTCGATGAAGCCGTTTGGGATAATCATAGCCTGTCTCCTTTGTAGCCGAAAGTTGCGGTCGCAGCCGCCTGTCCCGGCTCGAGTTCGTCATAAGCAGCCTGAGCCTCGCGGCGCAACGCCTTGCGCTGGTCTTCGCTCAGCGAGAACGACTGCCCTCCCTGCGAGATGTTCGGGGCGAGGGACAGCCAGAGCAGCAGGTCAGCGCGGACGAGGCGGTACTCCCTGCCCAGCAGCCCCTCGGCAGAGGCTTCAGCCGAGAGCGTCAGGCCTCGCCGCTCCGCCGCCTCGGCAACCGTGCGCAGCGGAACAGGGTAAGCGTTTATCCCTTTCAGGCATTCGAGGTATGTCGCCATGGTCGCTTCAGTTACGGTTTACGCATTTGCAGCCTGAGTCGCTTCTATGACTGCCGTATGACCTTTCCCGTCAGAGATTGTAATCGTTGCACTTCGGGCTTCTCCGGTATTCGCCGCTGCAGCGGCAGTCACTTTTCCGCTTGCGACAGTCAACGTGAGCCATGCCGCAGAAGATGTTGCGGAGATTGTCCCTTTGGCTGACACTGCGATTTCACGAGATGATGCAGATTTAGGAAACGACAGCGGCGAGGTGTCAACATTTAACCACTTTTCGTCTGCTGCCAGGACGTAGATGCTGTCTGCACCATCGATAACTGGCAGGCAAAGCGACTGTGCTGCGGTGAATTCTTCGAGCGGGTCGGTCTTGGAGTACTTGGAAACCAAGATGTGGCTACCCGATTTCTGATAGTTCACGGCGTTCACTGGATTGGTCTCCTCTGCGAGTGTGCCATACACAAGGCGACCGACATTCTCCGAGGGTATGCCGACAACGTTTGTCTCTTTCCATGGGACGACCTTTTTCATAGTGCCGTCAGCCAATTCTACTCTGAACACGCTGTTGACGTAATGGAAGGTCGCGCCATACTCATCAGAGAGTGCTTCGAGGAATGTTGTGCGGCTGGGGACAGGGAGGAGAGCCTTGTCGGTGATAACCACGTTGTTGTAGTTTGCCACGAGCAGTTTGCCCTGTTCAGAGTGACGGAAGAGGTCTAAGTAACGCTTGGAAAGATACACGTGTGAGATTGAATTGCCGTCCTCTGCTGCTTTGTCAAAGAGTTGCCGTACGTCGTCCTGCGGAGTTTCGCCGGTTGTTCCCCATGGCTTGCTGAGGCAGGCAAACTTGTTTTCGTCTTTGTAGCCAAAGTCCACTCGGATGCCGACACCGGTATTGTCCTCGTCACTATCCACGAGGCATACGCCTGTCGAAAGACCTTCCAAGAACATAATCTCGGTACGAACATCAACCGACTTGATAACCTTTGTGGTGTCGTCGAAGATTTTGGCGGCAATGGTAGCCTCGTCAGTGCCACGGGCAATCATCACATTGATGTCGCTGATGAGTTTCTCGCCCTTGCGCATCTTTAAGCCCAGCTTCGGAAGTTTGCCCGAAGCGTTGCCGATTTTTGCGCGAGATTTCAGGGGTAGGCTGCTGTCGAGGGCTACAACATCCGCAGCAACCACAGAGTTATTGAGTTCAGTTGAACCCCAAGTGAGGTCTGCGCTGTACTCTTCGGTCAGCATTGACTTGTGCAGGAGGGGCTGCTCCTGCTTTGCGTCGTTGAATTTCTCGGTAATTTTGCCGACTACCAAGCGGAAATACTTGTCAATGTATTCCAGGAATAAACTTGCGTTCATTGTTGTCGTCAGTTAGATGTGTTTGAGTTAGATAAACTGGATGTGAGGCAGTGCCGTTTTGATAGCTTCCGTGTAGGGTGCGCCTACGGCTTTGGCTGCGGCTGCGGCGTTCACTTGACCGATAGTCATAATTGCGGCACGAGGGTCGCTGACAAGTACGGAGGCTTTGAGAATGCCTATTGCAGTCTCGCCGGCGGCTATGGCTGCGTAAGCAGTTCCCGACACTCCGAGGGGTTTGTATGCTCCGGCGGAAGTCTTGACGATGACGTGGCCTGCGGCGATGACGGTTGCACCCTCGGCAACTCCTGAAACGTCAAGAGTTCGACCGCCTGGCACATCGCCAAGAGCGTTGACAATGACGATGCTGTCGAGCGTGTCATTGATTTCGGTGGTCTTTCGACCGAGATTTGATGTTGCTCCCATTTGGATTGTCTTGTTTAGGGGTTAAACATTGGGTTTGTCAAATGCCCAACTTATCCACTACTGCCTTTGCCTCGTCTTCGGTTGCTTCTTCGCCCCCATTCGAGTTCTGCTGTGCTTCTGTCCCTCCATGTACGGTAGGTCTGCCAAACACTGCTCCCTTGGCATTTGTCTCCTTTGTGATGTCCGCTGCCTCAGCTGTGATTTCGCCTTTAAGGGTATCGAACTCCTCGTTGGTAAGGGAGTCTACAGGTGTACGCTCGTAGGCTTTCTTCACGGCAGGAGGTAGGGAGGAGATAATTTTGGAAAGTTGTTCACGGCGGCTGGCGGTGACTTCCTTGACCTGCATTGCTTTGATTGTCGCTTTCATCTCCTTGTTATCGTCTATGAGGGTTTGCGCCCATGCAGGAACTTTTTCATCCCCGTCGCCTTTGGTTGCTGCAGGGTTCTCGTCGTCGGCAGCTTTCACAACTTTGCCGTCCTTCAGACCGTACTTGGCTTCATAGTTTGCCACGGCAGTCTGTGTCGCTTCGGTTGCTCGTCTGTCTCCATACGATTCAAGCACCTGCTGGAACTGCACCCCGTCAATGGCGGTCTGCACCTGTTCCTGGGATGCTACAGTCTTTGCCAACTTGTCGGCTATCCTGTCTAATATCTTTTCGCTGACCCCTGTGAATTTGGTTTTCAGCGCATCGAGTATTGTCTGTTTCATTTGAACTAAATAGTTGATTGGGTTTTATGCAATATAATCCGCAGCAAAGGTACGAAAAATCTCCGAAAATGTTTAGTATGTAATCAAAAAATTTCGTCTGAAATAGAATTTTTTGTTTGAGATTACTTGTTGGTCTCTTGCCGATTACCCCATAATATGTCCAATAATATCAACTGAACAGTTAAAAATTCACTCAAAAAATTTTGTGGGTTCAAAATAACATTGTAATTTTGCAACGTGATTACGACATAAACACTCTGAAATGAAAAAATCAACTACATTCGCAGCGACGCTCGCTTACTCAAAAAGCGAAATCAACCGTAACTACCGCATCAAGGTTTACGGTCTCGATGAGAACGGAAACAAGGTCAACAAACTGGTAGGCGTTAGCGGTCTCCTCAAACTGGTAGGCGACATTGCTCTGGTCAACCGTCTGCTCAAACGTGCTTTTGATTGTCTGCTCGACGCTTGCATCTGCAAACTGCGTCGAGGTCTCAAAATCACTTTCTATGGTAAATAATCAAATTGATAATCAGCTAAATATCGGAATTATGCAAGCAATCGCACAGCAGGCCGCTCTCAATGAGGTGGTCATGAACAAGGTGAATCGTATGATTGAGAACAAGGCTGTCGGCGTTCAAGCCACAATGGAGCGTCTCATCAACGAGGGCAAAATCGCCCAAGACTACATCGCGCCCCTCGGCGTGAACCTCAAAGCCAAGCAGCACAACCCCATTGTCACTTTCGACGGCGACGACGGACACCTGCTGATGAATATGCCTGATGGGCAGTTCACCCTCCACGCCAACGCAGTCTCGCAGGTTGCAGAGCGCATGGGCATACCTACCAAGTATCTGCGTCAACTGGCTGGAGGCTCTGCATGGGAGGTGTCACTTGCCGCTTATGTCCTCAATCAGCACTCTGATTGGACACAGCGCAGCCGTGTCCTCGTCCGCAGTGTCGGCTCGGAGGTGCGAGCAATCCTCTCGGATTCCTACCGCCGTCTCAACTCCGTGGAGATTATCACAGCATTTGTTGAAGAGGCTGCAAAACAGGGTGCAGTCATTGCCGACGCATACATGAGCGACACCAAGGTATGGGCAGAGACAATCTTGCCTCAGCCGTTCACTATCCCGACCAAGAAAAACGGCGACGTGATTATCTTTGCTGGCGCACGTTTCTCGACTTCGGACTATGGTGACGGTGCGGTGGATATGCGCACATTCCTCCTGAACGGGGCTTGCACCAACGGCATGGTGCGCGAGAGTGTTATGAAGCAAGTGCACCTCGGAAGCAAGTTGCCTGACAATCTCGCGCTGTCGGAGGAGACATACGCCCTCGATACGCGTACAACCGTGTCGGCCGTCCGTGACCTCACCGCTGGGCTTTACAGCAAAGACACGATAATGCAGAAGGCAATAGAGATACAGGGAGCGTCGGAGATTGACGTGGACTTCGACAAGGAGTTGAAAGGCCTCGTCAAGAACGGCTCTCTGCTCAAATCCGAAAAACTGGAGGTGGAAAAGGTTCTGATGCGCAACGACCCCAACGATGGGGTGCAGGGTGGAGCGACCTTGTGGAAACTCACTCAGGCTATTACCAGCCACGCCCGAGACCTCGAACCAGCCCGCGCTCGAGAACTACACGAGATTTCGGGTGCGTTACTCAACCGTGTTAAGATAGAAGCATAACGAACCTCGGCTGGCGTTCGATATCAGCCAGCCAATCTCTCTGCTCTGCGCCCGTTCCTGCAAAGGTCGGGCGTGAGTTATGTTTAGCGATGCGATACGCCTGTAATACATCTGTAATACGCACGAATACTAATAAGAGGAGAGAAGAGGAGAGAAGAGAAGAAGAGAGAAGAAGTATGTTTGGGGTCTTTCGACCCTGGCCAAGTGCCTAAATCTCGCTTAAATGGTAGGCACTTTTCCCAGAGCCAACGCCCAAAAGGACTGCGGCGACAAGTAACAACCCATAAAAACATCATAACAATGGCGAAAAAGGAGTTCATTTACAAGGTGAAATTCAGTCTTGCCCCGGTTAAAGGAGACTCTCGGACGGAGTTCTACTTCGGGAGCATTACTGCAATTTTTTCAGTGTTTCCAGAGAAACTCGTCGGAACGACCGCTGCCGCTCTTTGGGCGCACGGACTATCGGACGGCAATCCGTATTACGGTCAATACTGCCGAATAACAGCCGAGCCTCTGATACGCAACCCTCAAAAGCGGTAAACAGCAGAAATGCGTCCTCGTCAACGACTTTCACATTGGTCGGTAAATTACCCAGCAGCGGCAGTTTCGTTGCGAGAACGCAAAATTCAAGGAAAATAACTACCTTTGTGCAATAAACGACAATCGATATGGATGAAGAAGAAAGAAAACTCGTGGAAGAGGTAATGGCAGACCTTGAGAAGTGGAAAAAAAGCCGTTCTCCTGAAGAACAAAAACGCTTTGAGGAAATGGAAAATGATACGCCGCCTTGGGTTCTGGAAGAAATGGCAAAATGCGCCGCAGCCCAAGAGCGTGCGGAAAAGAAATGGAACGCATTGTCGGACGAGGAAAAGGAACGTCAGGCAAACAGCCCCGAAGTGTTGGAGGCTCGCTTTTGGGAGGATTGGACTGACTGTGACCCAGTGACCAACCCTATATCTCGTCCAGACAAAAGTAAATCCGGCCATTAACTATTTCGTAATCCCTAAATCGCAGTTTCATTCCCTTGTCAAACAGCACCTCCTGCTGTTCGGGGAATTTCGAGAACTCGCTTATGCGTCGTCCTGTCTTGCCCTTTATGATTAGGATAACATTGGTCTCGTTGTTCTTCCGTCTGGAGGCTCTTTTTTGGATGAACTCTTCGACAGCATCGAAGTCGATGCTTGTCGAGGTGAAGCCCTCGAATACAGTTTCGGCTCTGCTTGTCGCTTTCTGCGTCCACTCTTCGAGCCGCGTTCTGTTGAGCCGTATGGTACGGTAGACGATCGCTTCCTCGGCTGGCAGTTTTGACAATGCAGAGGACAGCAACTCTGAAAAAGCCGCGTTGAAATCCGACAATTTGCCTTTCATCAGCTGCTTGTTGAGGTGTCTGAAGTCGGACACGTCGCCGCGAGTGTAGTCAATAAGCGCGGCCTTTTCGGTGTTTTTGATGCCCGGATACTTCTTGTCGAGGAGCAGGGCAACGCTCTCCTTCATCGCCGAGCCGGTGTGCCTTGCCCTTGTGAACTGCTTTTCGGCAGCGGAGTATGTGTTGACGCGGAAGCCCGGCACATACTGCGGATTGTCACGTATGAACATCGGCATAGAAGCCCACCCCTTGGCTCGTTCCCGATTGTTCTCAATCCACGACTTGAAGGCTTCAGGCACGTCCCTGACGGTGTTGACGCTGTCGGAGGAGGGCAGCGGCTCTTCGCCGCGCATGATGCGGCGGCGGTCTTCAGCCAGCTCCTTGTCGGTCTTCAGTATCTCGGTGGCGAAACAGCGGCAGAGGGGATGCCAGCCGGTGAACTTGAAGTCCTTGGGGTACTTGCCGGCGAGGTCGTCGCAGATGTCTGTCAGCTCGTGCATCTTGCCGTCGCGCCCGAGGCAGGTGTGGTTGCCGCTCAGGTGGACTTCGATGCCCACCACCATAGGCTGGCTTTGCCGCCGCTCGTAGTCAGCTGTGCGGTATGCGATGTTAGTCTCTGTCGCGGCGAGACGGCGAGCGTTCATGTACGAACTGCGGTAAACGCCCCTGCCGGGGTGGAATGCGGCAGCGGCTTTCGAGAGTTTCAGCATGCCGTGCTTGTCACGGACGCGGCGGAACAGCTTGTCGGGGTGCTGGAGGTACTTCTTCAGCTCGCGAGCCATCTGCGATGCCGGCAGACCGCTGCGTATGCCGATGTCGAGCCCCATTTCAATCTCGCTGCGGAAGGCGTTTGTGTACCGCCACACGCGGTCGGAGAGGTTCAGCCCGGCGGTCTTCCGGGCGATGAATGCTTCGAGTGCGTCGGCGTTTCGGGCGAGGTATATGCGCTGCTGTGCTGGCGTGAGGCTGTCCGCGCCCTTGCCGAACACGCGGCGCACCAGCGCGTCGTTCTTGTCGTTTGCGAGCGACCATTCTGACTTTACGCTGTTCACGATTGCCACCTCTATCTCGGATTTGAGCCGGGTGGTGATTTCGTTGATTTTAGCGAATGCCAGCGGATAGTCATTCCACGAGAACGCTTTTTCCTCCAGTTCGCCTATAAGGGTCGAGAGGTTGGCTGCGTCGGTGGCTGCTGCTTGGAACAAAGACTCGACCATGCGCTCAATCCGGGCGATGTTGCGGAGGTGTTGCTTGTCGTACTCATTCATTGCCTATCTCCTCACGTTGAACGAAATGCGGACAAGCAGGTGCAGATAGGAACTGCGACCATTTGCCCTCGGTATGGTAGATGCACTTGCAAAAAATCATACGGCCGTCAAGAGCCTTGCAGTGCCAGTCCTTTGCGTTGTCGCAATCAACGCAGAATTTCCCCGTGAACTTGGGAAATGCGTTTTGCGCTTCGCTGCGTCTTTTTTTTGTTGCCATAGGAGAGATGTCAATTAGGGGTGATAAAATGCGAGAGAGCGCACGGAAGACACTTTCTCGCATGTTTTACGGTTTACATTGCAGGGTTGAAAACATCTCCCATCTTGTCAGCGTTTATTTCTTCCAACGTTTTATCCACGTCTGATGACCACCCAAGCAGCTCAACGCTCTCTCGCTGGCTTATCAGGGGCTTGTTGCCGTTGGCAAGCACGAGGTTCTGAATGGTGTCCGTGTCGTCGCTGATAGTGAATGGTGTTATGATGTTTTCGACGGGAAGGGCGTTGATGTCCTCGGCATATCCCTCGCCCATGATGACTGTGGCATAAGCCTTGACGACGTTCACCTCTCGGTCGAAGCACTCCAACAGCCTTCCGCTCTCGTCTTTTACTTTGAGTTGTGCATCGATGAACAACTGCTTTCGGCTCTCTCCGCTCATTGGGCTTGCTTTCATGCTCTCATACGACCAGTCGGGGAGTTGCAGTTGCGTGAAGAATGTCTGACGGAGTTCGGTGATGTAGAATTTGAGATTTTCAACCGCCTGTTCCCAAGTGATGTATGCTGCACTACTGCCTTTGGGGTACTGGGCGACCGCCTTGCCCTTGACATTGTCGGGGTCGTCAATTCCTTCGTCTCCCCATCTCACTTCTTCGTCGGCGAACAAGCAGAATAGCGGCTTGGAGTTCTCTCGCAAGTAGTTGCCGTTGCGCGACATTGCCCACTCCATTTCGTACACAATCTTTGAGGTGTCCTCCCATATAGGGGTAGGGCGATAAACGTACACGGCTGGTATCTTGCCGAGCGTGATAGGCTCGTTCTCAACGATATGCCAACCGCCCTCGCTGCTGAATTTCAAGTGTCGCTCTTTGGTGTATGCATCGAAGTATGAGATGTTCTTGCCGCCGACCTTTCGGTTGTAGCCCACAGACATCGCTATCATATCCCCATACTCGTCGAACAATGGGTAGAGTTCGTCGCCGTACACTGGGGAGAAGTTGCGGCAGCGCAGTTTTATTTTGCTTTGTACCCCATAAAGGTTGTTGTCCTCTTCGACGGCATACCACAGCGTCATAAACTCGCATCCCGAAAACAGCAGGGTAAGGCGTTCTATGTTCACGCTGTCGATGCGGTTGCGCTCATAGATTTTTTCAAGCACACTCGCTACCTCCTGCTGTCGGTCGTTCTCGGGCTTGTACACTCGCTTGACAGGGATGCCGCAGACTAATTCAGTCGTGCGTTTGACTGCGAGGCGTTGCAGGTCGTAGGTGATGCGCGTTACATGCGTTACCGTGCCATCGTCATTGGTTATGTCTGGATATAGAGCCTTGTTCATTACCGGGTGCTTCGCGGGGTCGTATGCTTCCCGAAGACCTTTGCGTCCAGTCCATGAGGGTACGGAGATTGACTTCTCTTTAAGGGCAGCGATAATCTGCTGCGGTGTCCCGCTTTGTAGTAGTTCATCAAGTGTAGGCATAATGTTTGGTTTACTGGTTGCTGTATGTTACGCCGGCACTCTTCATAGCCTCCGTGAGCAAGCTGGAAAAAGTGCTGACAAATTTCTCGTTTCCCGACAGCTCGAACTCAGCCATTGTGTCGAGTATGCTGTGGGTCAATTCGTGGTAGAACGTGTTTTCCTTGTTGCTGTCTGATTGCTGGTATTGCTCGTTGTCGCTCATGAAGTTCTTGGCAATCGTGACTTTGCCGACGGCAAGCTGGCACTCGCCTAATTTGCCGCTGCCGAGGCGGTCGACAATTTCTACGTCAACGCTAACGCCTCCGACTGTGTAATGCTTTGGTATGTTCATGTTGTTGTGATTTTGTTATCGATTGATTAGTTTCGCTACGCGCCCGAGGTCAACAGCCTTGCGCTTGCCTCCGAGGAGTTCGCTCATAACCACATAGCGGGTCGCGTCAATGGCGTGGTTCCACACGTCAATGGGCTTGTTGAGCCACTTGCCCTCCTTGTCCTGCTGGTAGGTATAGTTGCGGAATTCCTTAATTACGTTGGCGCTCCGCTTTGTGATAACTATCTTGTACTCCTGCATCTTGGTAATGCCAGCCTCGATTGACCCAGAGTATTTGACTACGGGGCGGATGTTGACCCCTGCACGATAGATTTCCTGCACCAGTCGGGGGTCGGCACTTTCGGAGATTACCTTGACCAACCCCTGTGGTTTTAATTCGGCTATAATGTCCGAGGTGAGCATTGATGTACGGTAGCAGATTTCGTCGAGGAAGATTGTTTTTGTCTCCTCCTCAATCTGCACGTCAACAATGGCGGTCGGGTCATTGGTGTAGCCGAAATCCATTCCGAGAAAACGGCGGCGACGGAAACCTGTTTCGGGAATACGTTCCACCACGTCCACATTGCGGAACACGAGACCCTCTACTTGTGCTTGCAAGCCCAGACCGTAGATTTGCCACAACGAGAAGTTCTTGCGTTTGAGGCTCTCGATTTCGTCAATGACTTTCTGCTCCAAGAATGGGTTGTCTTTGTAGGTGCTGATGAAATGGTAGGTACGAGGGTCTTTGTTGACCTCGCATATCCAGTGTTCGTCCGAGAACGATGGGTTGTAGTCGATGATAGAGAACAGGGTAGTGCGGAGTTGGAGTTGCTGCCATTCGAGGTATTTCAACTCGTTAGCCTCGTTCACGAAAAGTATCTTGCGCTTTCTGCCGCGCAACTTGGTCTCGTTGTCACATGAGAAAAACTCCACCCACGACCCGTTCGGGAATGTGTATATGAGGTCTGACTTGTTGTAGCACTTGTCGCTGTACTCTCCGATGCGTTGGAGTATCTCTATGAAGTCTCGAAGTACCGAACCCTTGAGGGCGGGCAGGGTTGAACGGCAGATAGACACGGTTGTCTTGGGCATAGTGAGGCACTGGCATACAATCCAAATAACGGTGTTGTATGTCTTTGCGGAACGGCTGCTGCCCTGTTCGCTGACAGTGGTATAACCTTTCCTTCGTGCCATCTCGATTTCCGAGAACACCCGTGTTGTCTGCAATTTCTTCACTTCTCGTCGTCCTCTTCCAGCTGCTCTATCTGATTTCGGCTGTCGATAATCTCGATAGTTATAGGCTCTTTGGTTATCTTTTCGCCACCGCTCGTGATGTCCGTCTTGGTGGTGCTGATTGCGTCTCGTTCCTCGGGAGTCGCTATCATGCGGTAGAGTGCCAACTGGGCTGTCGGATTGTCCATGTTGAACAGTCGATGCCGTATAGCTGACTTGGTGCGCACCTTGTTGGTCTCCAACGCCCTCTTAATAGAGTTGTATTCGTTGCAGCCCAGAGGGAATTTGCGGTAGAACGTTGTCTTATCGCATGGCAGGAACGCCACCAAGTCCTCGATGAAGAATAGGTTGCGCTCCTCAATTACCTGCATTGCCTGCTCGTAGAGCCGTTTCCTGCTGTATGCCATTGCCATTAAAATTTTGCTCCGTTATACCTGTAGATTATGTTGCCGTCTGCATCCTTGCCAGTGGGGACAAGTGCGCCTTCGAATAGCTTGTAGGGAGACTGTCCTGCTTGCGGATTGTTCCACAGCCAACGCATATATTCAGCCATGGTCATGCCGAAAAACTTTGCTCGCTTAGTACTGCTGTTGCAGTTATAGCCGGATGCTTGATGCCACTGGAAGTCGCCAACGAGAGTTTCAATTTCGCCCTTGATGTCGTCCCACTTGACAAGTCCGTCGGGGGCTTTCTTTGCCAGTTGCAGAGCCTCGCAGAACTGTCCTCGTGAATAGTTCCAGTCCGCAGGGAGACCGCAGCATGAGCCATTACAGCATAGCTCCTTGAAATGAGCGTCTGAGACGTAGAAGCGCATACCCAATTCATCGCACAGCGCTTTCATATTGCGCATGAACGGCTTTTTGACGTGGCGGTTGAGACGGAGGTAGCCGCTGCTCACGCTGTACTTGCGGTAGAACTCCATAAAGTCGAAGCCGCATAGTTCGTTGAACGTCGGCATACAAGCACGCAGCGAGGGGCTGCGTTGCTCCACGCACATAAACTCGGTACTCATTGCCGTTGCCCCTCGGGTTGCTGCCTCTCTGATTATGTCGAGGTAGGTTGGGGTCGATATGCCGATTATGAATGGACGCAGACGTAGTGTTGCCCCTCCAGCATCGGCCTCGGCAATGCGCTGGATAGCGTCGAGACGTTCCAATGGTGAGGGTACACCCTTTTCGATTATGCGAGCTTTATGCTCGTCGAGCGTTATTATCGAAAATTTGAAGTTCCAGTTCTTCTGCCCCCTGACGAGTTCCATATACCGCTCGTCCTCCGTCCACCATGTCGATTTGGTCGAGAAGCAGAGAGGGTAGTTGATTTCCTTGAAGAAACGCAGGAGTTCAAGCGTTACACCACGTTGACGCTCGAAGCCGTCGAACTGGTCGGACAGGCCGCCCCACTGCATGACCTTTCGAGCTTTGATGTATGAGGCGAATTGCCCTGCATACTTGTCGGGGTCTGTAAACATGCGCTTGATGCGGTCTGGGTTGACCGAGTTGCAGACTTTGTGCAGGTATGCGTCTTTCGCACCTCCGATGCCGCGCTGGAACTGTGAGAAACAGTAGAGACAGCCGAACGCGCAATTAGAGTATGTGTCAAACGTCATGGGCATTGAGCAGTCGGCAATCTCATTGCTCCACCTCGGGGATTGGTAGTAGGTTGTTCCCATATTATTGTAATTTGATTTTCAGTTCCATTTCATAGTCATCATCCTTGACATCAATAATCGATGCTCCCATTTTTAGCCAAAAGTGTTGTGCTGCTTCATTTATTGGCGTTCTAAAGGTTAGGGTGTCAATGCCGCTTTCTCTCATTTGCAGGAGCAAACGTGAAAGCAGTTTGCTCCCAATACCCTTGTTTTGATAATCACTCCGTACAGCTATTTCTATTAGCCTGATATGGTCTCTACATCGGGTCGCATAATAGAACGCCACTGGGTTGCCATCCTTGCTCCAGACCTTGCTCCAGACCTTGCCGTCCGTGACATAATGCATTCTTCTGAAGAAGCTGTAAGACTGCTTGGCTTTCTTTGAACCGCAGTTATAGCAAATCTCTTTTACGAGATTATCGTCATAGCCTTTCTCATTCCACATAGTCGCTTGCTGTTTTAAGGATGACCGATAGAATGTACGCTTGACCTTGTGGCGTATTCCTCGTCATAGTCTATCGAGTTCAGGTAATTCATGATTTCGTCGCGTATCTGTTCGGTGGAATATACCGACGTATCAAATTGAAGCACTTTGCAGCCGATCTGCTCGTATTTTTGTGCGGCAACCATAGCCTGTTTTTGCTTGCTGAATATTGCAGGCCAGTTGCGTTTCCCCATGCCGTTCATTCCGTCGGAGCGGCGGTTGAGCCGTTCATAAATAACCGCAGGAGGGGCATAGAGGGATACCACAATGGCTTTGTCGCCGAGGAATAGGGCGTTGGTGAGGTTCAGCCCAAAGGTGTTCATGAAACTCCCTTCGCAGAAAATCACGTCAACGGTTCTCAGCCCCTTAAGAACGACCTCGGCAAGCCGCGAGGTGCAACTGCAGCCTTTGTCGTTGGTCAGCCTATCAACACCGCCGTACCGCTTATTATCGTATTTTCCTGCAAGCCCGTACCGCATATCTTTGCAAATCGTCACGAAGTCTTGTTCTTCGTAAATGCCGCCAAATCTGTTGATTAGCGACCATGCAAGTGTGGATTTACCGACCGCGTTTGTTCCGGTGATGAATACTACGACTTTCATAGACATGCATAGATGATTTGACGATAATCAGGGCTTTTGTCAGCTTCCTGCAACATTCTTTCGGTATAAAAGCCGTCCCAACGAGTTCCTTTGACGAACTTTGCGACGGAGCAGAGCGAAGTTTCTATTGCAAAACAGTTGTCTGCGGTGTCCTTTTTAGCCTGTTCGAGGAAAGCGTCAAGAGCGTTGTGGTCGGATGTCCCGATAATATGCACAGCCCCTTTTGTATAGTTTTCGTCAGCCTCCCACTTGAATCGCAGGTTGTCTTGCCAGTCGGGACGGAAGCAGTTGCAGTACACTTCGAGGAGCAAAAAAGCAGCGTAGCGACCGAAGAAAAACCACTTGCGGACGGTATTATACGCCTCCTCGGTCGTCCTGCAATGCTGTAAGGAGACGAGCATATTGTGGTTAAGTTCGTTGAGCAACTTGTCGTATGCCCCATTGCAGCGCACATAGCGTCGGTCGGTGCGGAATACGAGGTCATGCTGTCTTGTCGTCGCTGGTTTGAGCAACAGACGCAGCGCACTGGGGATATGATAGGTCATCGTGTAGAAATAAATCAACTTGAACGTATCCCACGAGGACAAGCAAAGACGCTTGGCGAGAGAAGCAATCATACGCTCCTCCACGCCAGCATCTCCGCGTCGATGATATGCTATGTATTCGCTATAGTTCATAGCCGTTATTCCTCGTCGGTGTCAGTTCTGGCGGTGTTTTCGCCCAAGATTTCGTTGAGGTGGTAAACGACTTTATTGATGTCGTCCATGCCAAGCAACCCGAGCAGTTCTCCCTTGCGCTCTTTGGGGTACACGATGATGATACGCTCAAATGGGGTCTCGTCCGAACCTTGTATCTTGGGGAGATTGTCTGGGTTGAGGTCAACGCCTTGCAACTCAGCCGGAAGAGCACCGCCGAAGTCCACTGGGTTGTCGTTGTCCTGTTCGTTGGCGAGGATTTCGGCTGCTTCGGGCGAGAGGGGAGTGCTGTTGGCTGAATTCCCTATGGCAGGGGAATTGCCCGTGTTGAACACCTCGTCAACTTCCTTGTTCTGCCATACGTCCACGCCCCAGTCGTTGAGGTCGTCTGCGTTCCACTCGTTGGCGAGAGAATCATAGTCCCACTGGCCAAAGTCTCCGTTGTCTTTGATGATAAACTCTTTCTGCTCGGCAGGGGTGAGAGTAGATGCGTCAACAACTGTCACCATGGGCTTGGCAATCCAGTTAGTCCAGTAGTCGAGGAGAGCCTTGCGTTCCTCTGTGGACTTTTTCTTCACATCGCGGATAGTGTCAAGTCGCTTGCGGAGGCCGTCAGCCGACATCTTGGCAATTTCGGAGAGCGCACGGAAGCGCATATTCCCTCCGAGTGCTACACCCTTGCCGTCCACTGCTATGGGACGGATTTCAAGCATTTTCGGAAGAGAGAGTAGGGAGTTGATTAGTTTCTGAAACCTCTCCTTGGAGATAGTTCGGGGATTCTTTTTGTTTACCTGAACTTTCAAGAGTTCTACTAGTTTTGTTTCCATACTGATTATATGATTGATTATAATTGAATTATTTCTCCCACATACGGCCGGCTTGGGTCTCTCCGAAAAGTCCCCAACGGCACATGGAGGCGTACTTGGGTTTGTCGAGTTCGTAGGCGGTTATGATGTCTTGCGGTTTAATCTCAATCAAGCCCTCGGCGAGGATATTGCCCACCTTGTCCTGTACGAGCATGTCAACGTCGGTCTTGCCGATACAGCAGGCGAGGCTCACGTCCACGTCGCACTTGTTCTCTATAGCGTAGCAGCGTGCCAGTTTTCGGGCGCAGAGGTTCAGGGACAAATCTGCTTTTGAGCCGTCTTTCGTCCACGGCGAGCCTCCTCCGATACGGCAGTTGCCGCCATAAAAGTCTACCGCAAGTTTGCGTCCGGTGGTGCCGCAGTCGGCAATGGAGCTGTGCTGCCGGTACACTCCCGTGCCGTTGATTATGAGTTCGTAGTTGCCGTGTATGCGCTTATGTACAAAGCGGCGAACATGCCGTATCTTGTGGTCGTCGAGCAGGGGGATAGCCACTATGACTTTCTCTACTGCGTCGTCTCGTAGCAACACCTGCGTCTTTATGTCAAGACCGCCTATGCCGCTTTCAAACAGAGCCTTGTTAAGCCGCCTGGCGAGGGTGTAGTCCATAGGCATAAACCCAGTTTGAGGCAGGTATGTGGCGTGACCAAAGAATATACCTTGGTCTCCCCATCCTTTCAGTCCCCGGGCGATGTCGGGGGACTGTTGGGAAATGAAGCACTCCACTTCGAGCAGGTCTCCACTGATAGTGTTCTCAGCCCCCCACATTTCAAGGTATTCCTCGGTGTAGCCGATGTCCTTCACGGCCTCGCGGACATACCGGTGTATCTCTCTGTCGGTGAAACAGCACTTGGACGAGACCTCTCCTCCGAGAGTGACAAAGTGTCCCTTGATTTGAACTTCTACAGCATATCTGGTGTTAGGGTCTTGCTCAATGTAGCGGTCAAGAAGATAGCTGCTGATGTAGTCTGCAATCTTGTCGGGGTGACCAGGTGAGACGTATTCGGAAAAACTTATCATGTCGGGTTGCAATAATCTACATGCAAAGTTACTGAAAACTGATTATATTATAATCATTATGTGGCGGTTTTTGGGGCATCATCGGTTGATTTCGGGGCGGGTTTAGGCAAAAAAAACCGGTTTTTGAAAAAAAAATACAGCCGGAAGAAATCATATCCCCGCCATTCCTTT
>ERZ808240.1428-NODE-1428-length-29792-cov-6.109527_pt1 | contig 29792 bp, 24 predicted proteins | sample MGYA00521084_ERZ808240 | MGnify/ENA primary metagenome ERZ808240 (study PRJEB31516, sample SAMN03275571) | gut metagenome | biome: mammalia-associated habitat; material: feces | host: Papio cynocephalus | place: Kenya | collected 2012-08-06 ... | reverse complement strand
ATCCTGTTTTCTTCAAGGACCGAGAGGCCACTCCAGTTAATAAATTAAATACCAAGTTAATACCTATCACACATGAAAGCACCCGCCCCCGATAAATTCTCTCAACAATGAATTTGCCGGTACGTTCTCGCTTCCTATTCCTACGAAGTAATCTAAGAATTTCAGCAGACGTTTTGCTTCCAGATATTCAGGGCAGTCTCTTTCGATTCCAAATAACTGAGCCTCTACATACGGCTTCAATACTGCCAGCTCATAGATCAGTGCAGAATTAAACATCACATCCGCCTCTTCCTGATATGGGAAGATATTCTGTTCTTCTCCTTTTCGCACTGATGGCCACATACGGATAGTTTCTTTTGCAGAAGTTCCCCTGGTTCTTGCATCACGGACAATTCTGCGGATCAGCCGTCCGTCTGTCGTCGGGATACGATTGTGTTCATCAATATTCAGCTGTGTAAGTGCACTGATATAGATTTTGAATTTGTTCTTGTCCGGAAGGTTCTTTGTCAATTCCGGATTCAGGCAATGAATTCCCTCTATCACCAGCACTTCATTCTCTTTTAATTTCTTTGGTCTTCCCTTGTATTCTTTATGACCGGTAACAAAGTTGAATTCTGGTATTACAACTTCTTTTCCATCCAGTAATTCCTGAAGCTGACGGTTAAATAATTCCACATCAACAGCACCAAGTCCCTCAAAATCAAATTCTCCATTTTCGTCTCTTGGAGTCTCTTCTCGTTCTTTAAAATAATTATCTACAGCAATTGGATATGGGCAGAGACCATTTGCCCTAAGCTGCACCGATAAACGATGTGAAAATGTAGTTTTGCTTGATGAAGATGGCCCTGCGATCAACACAAACCTGACATTTGGGCGTTCTTTGATCTGCTCTGCGATCTGTGCAATTTTCTCTTCCTGCAATGCTTCCTGGACCAGTGCCAGTTCATTTACATCACTTTTGGTAATCTTATCATTCAGATCGCCTACCGTCTCTATTCCCTGTGCATCTCCCCATTTGGTCGACTCCTGCAAAACATGGAACAGCTGATTCTGTGGTTCAAATGGAGGCACTACTTCCGGTTCATTCATCGTCGGCATCTGAATTACAAAGCCTTCATCATACAGATATAGCTTAAAATATTTTAAATATCCGGCACTCGGTACCATATATCCATAATAATAGTCTTCGAATTCATTCATACTGTAGATGTTCACTCTGGATACTCTCCGGTAATGAAACAGTCGCTCTTTATCATGCATTCCATGTTGTCCGAACATTGCAATCGCATCATCCGTATGTACACTCTTTTTATGGATTGGAAGATCCATTTCTACCATAGCATGCATACGGCTTTCTACCTTATCCAGGAATTCCTGTGTAAGTTCGATCTTTCCTTCTATCGTGCAATAATAACCTTTGCTGACAGAATAATGGATTCGGACTTTATCAATATTTTTATGTTCTGCGACATCATACACTGCCTTTACAAGCATCAGGCTCATACTTCTCCGATAGCTTTTATAGCCAAGTGAATCCTCAGTTGTCACGAACTTCATTTCACAGTCTTTTTCCAGCGTCTTAAATAATTCCTGCAGCCTTCCATTCACAAATACCAGCACAATATCATGAGAATACTCCGCCTGATATTCTCTGGCTATCTCCAGATATGTCGTCCCCGCCCGGAATTTTCTGTCCGCTCCATTAACCCGGACAGTATATAAAACCTCATTCATATCTGCACCTCTCTTCTATATTTTTAACCGGTTACTTTTACACAATCATAAATGGATGTGCAATCGGCGCTGTAATAACTTCTACACCTTTTAGATTCTTTTCCAGATACTGTCTCATATCTTCGATAAAGATATGCTCAATTCCATAATGACCGCCATCTATAATTGCCAGTCCCTGTGCCACTGCATCTATTCCCTCATGATGACCGATATCTCCTGTGATCAATACATCAGCCTTCTTATCCAGAGCCGCCTGAATCACACTTTCCCCGGAACCCGGACAGATAGCAACCCTCTTCACCTTATTCTCCAGATTACCGAACACCTTTACTGCGCCAAGATGAAATGCATCTTTTACATCTTCACAGCACTCCTTAAGTGTCATAGGTTTCTCCAGATCAGCCACTCTTCCAATTCCTTCCGGTTCATCTTCTTCTCCGATATCCCCTTCAGTTGTCACTTCCAGAATCTCTGCATCCTTCATATTCATCTTATCTCCGGAAAGATCTGCCATTCCCAGTACATCATAATTCGTATGCATTGCATAATAAGAAATATCATTCTGAATCAACTTAATAATACGTTCACCTACAAAATCAAGATTATGGATCTTCTTAATTGGAGAAAAAATCATCGGATGATGTGTAACCAGCATATCTGCCCCCGCTTTTATTGCTTTCTCAATTATTTCATCTGTCGCATCCAGTGCAATATAGATTCTTTTCACTTCCTTATCGTCTCTTCCAACCAAAAGTCCGACATTATCCCATGAAAGTGCATAATTCAGCGGGTATTCTTTTTCAATCACATTCATTACATCTTTACACAACATCTTACATACTCCCTTTCTTCTACTCGTAATACTTTAATGCCTCTTGTGTCAGTATGATTTCTTTTTTTAATTCTTCCATTCTCTCAGCAGCACTTGTACTATTCTGGTGTTTAAAAAGCTGACTGAATACACTTTCCTTAATTGTCATCTCCCTGTCCAGATACTTTTTCAGAACCGGATGACGTCCTTCCAGAAGTCTCTTTCCATATGTGTATTCGCATATCGTATAATTTTCTTTTTCTCCGTGTATTACCTTCATCATCGGATAAAATTTTCCATCTTCTTCCACCATGTCTTCTTCTACAATCCGAAGACCATGCTCATTCAAAAAACATCTGACTTTTCCGATTTCCGACTGTGGCTGCAGTATAAGCGTCTCCAACGTATCCACAACCTCTTTCCCTTCCGTCAGGATTTTGATTACCAGACCACCACCCATACCGGCGGCAATCATCGTATCCACCTCTTTCGGTAAGACTTTTTCCAATCCGTCCGAAAGCCTTGTTTCTATATTTTCCTTTAGTCCGTGTCCGATTATATGCATTCTGGCTCTCTCCAACGGGCCTCTGTTGATATCCAGTGCGATCACTTTTTTTGCAATTTTATTTTTCATCAGATAAATAGGGATATATCCATGATCCGTACCGATATCTGCAACAGAAGCGCCCTCTGTCACCAGATCTGCAACTGCCTGCAGTCTTTTTGATAGTTCCATAGGCGCCTCTTTTCTTAATCTAAATAATCTCTTAATTTTCTGCTGCGGCTTGGATGACGGAGCTTTCTGAGTGCCTTTGCCTCAATCTGACGGATACGCTCACGCGTAACATCGAATTCTTTTCCGACTTCTTCCAGTGTACGTGCACGTCCATCATTCATGCCGAATCTTAATCTTAATACTTTCTGTTCTCTCTCTGTCAGAGTATCCAGTACTTCATCCAGCTGCTCTTTTAACAATGTCTGGGCAGCTGCCTCTGCAGGTACAGGAACATTATCATCCTGAATAAAATCTCCAAGGTGACTGTCTTCCTCTTCACCGATAGGTGTCTCCAGTGAAACTGGTTCCTGCGAAATCTTAAGGATCTCTCTTACTCTCTCTACAGGCATATCAAGTTCTGCAGCAATCTCTTCCGGCGTAGGTTCACGTCCCAGTTCCTGTAATAACTGTCTTGATACACGGATCAGCTTATTGATCGTCTCTACCATATGAACCGGAATACGGATTGTCCTTGCCTGATCCGCGATTGCTCTTGTGATAGCCTGTCTGATCCACCATGTCGCATAAGTACTGAATTTGAATCCTTTATGATAATCAAATTTTTCTACTGCCTTGATAAGTCCTAAATTTCCTTCCTGGATCAGATCCAGGAACAACATACCACGTCCGACATAACGCTTTGCGATACTTACTACCAGACGCAGGTTAGCCTCTGCCAGTCTCTTTTTTGCTTCTTCATCGCCTTCTGCCATTCTCTTTGCAAGTTCAACCTCTTCTTCTGCTGACAAAAGCGGAACTTTTCCGATCTCTTTTAAATACATACGGACCGGATCTTCTATACTGATTCCGTCCGGTACCGAAAGATCAATCTTTTCTACATCGATGTCATCTTCATCTGACATTACGATGTCATCCGGAATATCATCCTCATCATTACTGATTCTGAGCACATCAACATTGTTTGCTTCCAGGTAATCAAATACTTTTTCCATCTGGTCGGAATCTAATTCCATATCAGAAAAGAAATCATTAATTTCCTGAATCTCCAGGATTCCTTTTTTCTTTTTTCCAAGTGATACAAGTTCTCTTAACTTTTCCTGGAATTTTACGATATTTTCGTCCATGTAGTGTCCATCCTCTCATTGCTTGTTTATATTTTATCCTCAATTAATGGAAATATGCAGTGTCCGCAGATCCTGCATTTTTCTTTTTTCATTCATCAGGCGCTGCAGCCCCTGAATATCTGTCGGATCCAGATTTTTCGTTGCCTCTTCAATACTGTGATCCTTTATGCGCAGGATTGTCTCCTGTAACGCTTTTTCCTGTTCTTTCACAGTTGTCAGTTCCTTAATCTTCGTATGGAACAGACTTGCCACTTCTCTGTGTTCTTCTTCATCTGTAAAATGATTCATGATCTGTGCCGGATTTACTTCATGCTTTTCATACTGTTCATATAAAAGCTCTGCCACTTTTCTGAAAAGCCCTTCCGAAAAATCTTCCGGTGTAATATACTTTTCAATCTGGCGGAAGATATCTTCACTTTCGATCAGCCATGTAAGCAGTATTTTCTGGGATACCAGAATTCCATCTTCTTTTTTATTCTTTCTGTTATTCTGCGTCTCTCGTGGTCTCTCGGCCGGTTTTGCAAGTCCCGTCTGCACTGCCATCTTTCCGACAAGCTTACGCAGGTCTTCAAACCCGACATGATAAGTCCTCGCCACTGCTTCTATGTAATTATTACGTTCTATCTCTTCTTCAAACTGTGTCAGTCTTCTTGCAGCCTCTTTCATGAATTCTGTCTTTCCTTCCGGCGAATTCATATCATAGTCCTTCTCCAGAACTTCCAGGCTGTACATAAACACATTCCTTGCAGCCTTAATGCGTTCTTCAAATGCTTCCGCACCCAGATTCTTAATAAATTCATCCGGATCTTTATACGGCTCCATCCTAATGATCTTCGCTGTGATTCCTGCATCTCTCAGAATAGGCATTGCCCTTAAAGCCGCCTTTGTACCGGCTCCGTCACTGTCATAAGTCAGATATACTTCCTGCACATACCTGTGAATCAGGGATGCATGTCCCGGCGTCAGTGCCGTCCCCAGGGATGCGACTGCATTGGTAAATCCAGCCTGGTGTAATGAGATCACATCCATATATCCCTCACACAAAAGGAAATACGGCTTCTTAGTCCTTCTCGCCCTGTTCAGTCCATACAGATTCCGGCTCTTATCGAAGATCAGTGTCTCCGGCGAATTCAGATATTTTGGCTTTCCGTCTCCCATAACACGTCCGCCGAATCCGATCACTCTGCTGTTGACATCCATAATCGGGAACATCACACGGTTCCAGAACTTATCATACACCCCGTGTTTTTCATCAATACTGATCAGACCAGCTTTGGCTATCATGTCATCTTTATAACCTTTTGCCTTCAGATAACGGTATAAATCATCACTGTACTTATTCGAATATCCAAGACCAAATGCTTTTATCGTCTCATCGGTGAGTTCTCTCTTCTTAAAATATTCCAGGCCGATTGCTCCCTGACTGCTCTTGAGCTGTACATAATAATACTGCGCAGCCGCTTTGTTAATCTCCAAAAGAACCGCTCTTGTATCTGCACGTTCTTTTGCCTCTTTGGAATACTCTTCCTCAGGAAGTTCTACTCCGGCCCGGTCAGCCAGATATTTAAGTGCCTCAACAAATGTGTAATTCTCATACTCCATCAGGAATGTGAATACATTCCCTCCTGCTCCGCACCCAAAGCAGTAATACATCTGCTTCTGCCTGCTGACAGAAAAAGAAGGAGACTTTTCATTATGAAACGGACACAGACCAAAATATGAGCTTCCTTTTTTCTGCAGTTTTACATAAGTAGATATTACATCTACAATATCATTTCTCGATCTTACTTCTTCAATAATCTCATCAGAATAATACATTTTGAATCTCCTCATTATTATTATTCGACAAAACTTTTTGATTTCCTTTAATTTTTTTCTTTTTTTATTAAATTTCTGATATATAATAAAGGGATGAGTTTATAAGAATATAACAAAAAAGAATCCTCAATACTGAGAATTCTCCTACGATGAATGCGGAAGATGGGACTTGAACCCACACAAGCGCAATGCTTACAAGATCCTTAGTCTTGCTCGTCTGCCAGTTCCGACACTTCCGCGCATTCATTATGTAATTCTTACCTTTCTTTAATCCAGGAAAGGTAACTGCGGAAGATGGGACTTGAACCCACACAAGCGCAATGCTTACAAGATCCTTAGTCTTGCTCGTCTGCCAGTTCCGACACTTCCGCATTCATCTTTGCTCTCTCGCGAAGACAAGATATATAATACATTGGAATTGTTATTCTGTCAACAGTTTTTTTGAAATTTTTTAATTTTTTTGAACTATTGCATAAACTGTTAATATTTCTTGCGTTTCAAAAGGTCTTTCTTAATATAATGGAAAGTCTTTTCTTCACCTTCTTCTGCCAGCATTTTCAACAATTCATGTAATAGCTTCGCCGTATCCGGATGGATCATCTTTCCGAGTCTTGCCGCACCTTTTTCATAATATTCTAAAGGATGCCAGTCTCTGTAAGCTTCCCCCTGATATGTCTTTGACGCGGCAATACGATCCATAAACATCTCAACAACATAACGAAGAGGCATTTTCAGCCCGATCATTCCTTCTTTCGGATCAACACTGTAATCAATCCAGTATTCGTAATGATGCTTATTACGTCCTTTATGATGAAGCCATGCTTTCGAATACCCCGTTGCTTCTCTCTCTGCATTATTCGGACTTCTGTTTCCCTGATAATACCGGCATCCAACCAGAAATTCTGTCGGAGAATATTTTGACATATCATGAAGAAGGCCCTGTCTGTAAAGGCCCACTTCAAAACATTCCTTCATAACAAGATATTTATGATGATTGATCGTCTGTAAGTGTTGTAATGCTTTCATTTTTTTTCGTCTCAACCTCCACAATCCGGTCTGCTGTAAGCACCATAACTGACCGCTCTTTCAATTCTACTTTTCTCTGATTCTCGAGAAGCTCCGGACATTTCAGGAATCCTGTTTCTGTTGTTGCTTTCACATACCAGCCATATCCTTTCGGCAATGCCGGCAATGCAAATGTATGTTGCAGCCAGTGCATATTATAAGCAACATAGCAGTCTTTACTTCTGGTCTGTGCGCCACTGTAATAGACCCCGATCTGTCTGCTTGACACTTCCTGCGGTACCTGCCAGGCTTCTTCTCCGTGATACGATATATCCGGCACACCACAGCAGCTAAGGTCGACTCCGAGCATCTCTCTTTCCGGTGTAAGAACCTTCTGTTCTTTTCGGAAAGCTATCAGCTCTTTTACAAATGCATGCAGATTTTTCTTCTTTTCCAGACCTCTCCAGTCTGTCCATCCAATAGGATTATCCTGACAATATACATTATTATTACCTTTTTGAGTATTACCGAACTCATCTCCCGCCAGTATACATGGTGTTCCCTGCGAAAGAAGTAAAAGAAAGAATGCATTGTAAATCTGATGGTTCCTGAGTTCCATGACTGCCTTCTTACGGCTTGGTCCCTCCGCACCACAATTCCAGCTGTAGTTATAATCCGGTCCATCCTGATTATTCTCTCCATTCGCTTCATTATGCTTTGCATCATAGGAGACCAGATCATTTAAAGTAAATCCATTCTGATCTGCAATATAGTTAAAAATTCCCTGTTCTTTTGAATGATGCTTCAACCAGTAGATTACTTCCGGAATCATGCCCTCATCGCCTTTCAAAAAGCGCCGCATTACCGTCTGAAAACCAAGTTCATGTTCCATAATCTTCGTATTTTTCAAGAACGGATCTGCATGGACATTTTTCATTGGAACAATAAATGGATTCAGGATAAAGCCATCTACATGATATTCCATTACATAATAGCGCAGACATTCTAATATCATAACCTCGTCTGTGCCTGTACAAAACGGCATCTCAAGCACCACTTCTATTCCGGCTTTGTGAAATGCCTTTATCATATCTTTTAACCCTTTCGGGCCATCTCCATCCGAAGAGTATGCACTCTTTGGAGCAAAGTAATATCCCTCACCATATCCCCAGTAATTTCTGTATGTCTGACATTCTTCAAATTCATACACCGGCATACAGTGGATCTGATTGATTCCCAGATCTGTAAGATAATCTATCTTCTCAACCAGTCCCTGAAACGTTCCTTTTGACTTTACTTTTGATGATGCATGTCTGGTAAATCCACGGACATGCAGACTGTATGCGATCACCTGATGATAGGGTATCTGCAGTGTCCGGTCTCCTTCCCAGTCATACTCATCCGTCAGAAAGCGGCCCCGGATTTCATGCTCTGCAATTTCTTTTTTTATCCCCCATCGTTCTCTTCCAGCAAGTGCCTTGACATATGGATCAACAACCACCTGATCTCCGATCAGATAATTATATTCATATTCTTCCGGTCTGATGTCTTCAAGCGCGATACAACACACATCTCCCACCATTGGCTTCATTTCAAACTTCCGGCACGGCTTCTTTCTCCCTGCGCGGTACAGAAGCAGCTGACAATTCTTATCTGCTGGAACTGCAACGGAAAAATTTATCCTGTTTTCGCCGATCCGAACACCCAGCGGCAACGGATATCCCTGAACCTCTCTCATGTTATTTCCTTCCTAATCCTATGTCTGCATTTACTGCCATCCATCAGCGCCATACATTTCAACATTATCTTTATTGATCATATATACATCTATCGATGTCTCTTTTTCATATTCTTTTCCATCCAGAATATCCAGCGCAGTATCTACAGCTTCCTTTCCAATATTGATTGGTGACTGTGCAACCGTACCGGCGATCTGACTGTCTGTCTTCTTTAATTCCTTTTTGATATCCGGAGAGCCATCCACGCTGTATACAACTGTCTGGTCATTTCCGGCAAGATTAAGTGCCGTCTTAGCCGCAACTGCCATCTGGTCATTTCCACACATGATTGCAGTGATATCCGGTTGTTCGTTAAGGATTTTCTTTGCTGCTTCCAATGCGCTGTCAAACGTTCCGGCCGTATCTTCTCTTGCAACAACTTCAAAGCCTTTTTCCGCTTTTGCAATTGCCTGTTCAAACCCTGTAATACGATCATTGACCGAATTCTGCGTTGTAGCTTCCAGAATCGCAACTGTACCGCCATCCGGATATTTTTCGATCAGATCATTTCCACAGAGTTTACCTGCCTCTGTATTATCAGATCCGACATATGCATCAATATAATCTGTATCCTTTACCTGCGAATCAATATTAATAATCTTTACGCCGGCTTCCTGAAGTGCCTGAAGCGACGGCGTAATCTTTTCCCAGTCTACCGGGCAGAGAAAGATTGCATTAATTCTCTCATCGATCATTTCCTTAATCTGTTCTGCCTGTGTATCCGCGTCAGCCGCCGGATCTTTTACTACCATGGTACATTCTTCTTTATCTACAGCCTGCTGTACTGCTTCTTCCAATGTTACAAAATACGGATTCTGCATATCGATCACAGAAAAGCCAAACTTGTATTTTCCTGCATCCTCTGTCTGATCTGTGTCTTCCGAATCGTCTGTTGTATCCTCACTGACTGCATTATCCACTGGTTTTCCTGCTTCCTTCTTGCATGCAGATAATGCGAAAATGCATACGAGCAATACTGCGATCACTCCCAACATTCTCTTCTTCATCATGTTGTTATTCCTCCTTATTATTGCGTTACATACAGCTACATTCTACAACATTTTTGTCTGTTTGACTACTATCATCTTGCTTTTTATGCGTTTCTTTGTTAAAGTTAAGATAAGTTTTAATGTTAGTAAAGGAGACTATGATATGAGCGACACAAACGAAAACGAAGGCTACACCACAGTAGAACTTACTCTTGATAATGACGAGGTCATTGAATGCGCAATCCTCACAGTATATGAAGCCGCCGGCAGGGAATATATTGCACTGCTTCCTCTGGACGAGAACCTCGAGCCAAACGAAGCTGGTGACGTTTACCTTTATCAGTATAATGAAACTGAAGACGGCGAACCGGATCTTGGCAACATTGAAGACGATGAAGAATATGAGATTGCTGCAGATGCCTTTGACGAATGGATGGATTCACAGGAATTTGACGAATCAGACATCGAGGAGTAATTCGGACACAAAGCGGGAAGGATTCATTTCTTTCCCGTTTTTTTCTTTCACATAACTGATAATAAGCTTTCTCTTCGCTCTGGTCATAGCTACATAAAACAGACGCCTTTCCTCCTCAATCTCTTCGTCCGATGCAGCTTTCTTGTATGGACTGCTGCCTTCATTTGCTTCAATTACGAACACTGTATCAAATTCCAGTCCCTTTGCCGCATGCATCGTCATCAGATTAACGCCGTCTGTTGTTTTGTTCTTCTTATTCTGCTCTTTCAGCACTTTTTCATAGCGTTCAACATGTTCAAACCAGTCTTTGATTGTTCTGTATCCTTTCGAATTCTGCCAGATCTCTTCAAGCACTGAAAAAAGTTCCTCCGGAGATACTTTTCTGTACGCCGCATAATCTTTCAGGAATTCATCGTATCCCATATGTTTCCGGATATACTGAATCGCCGCATACGGGGTCTTATTTTCAATCATCTTCATATCCCATTCAAGCTGGTCGATCCTGTCCAGCATCCACTCTTTGTCCTTATAATATTCCCTAAGTGATTCATAAGTAACCCCTCTGTTTTTCATGCTTTCCCTGGACAAATAGCGGTTTGGACGATTTGCAATCTGGAGAAAATATTTCCTGTCATATTCCCGCTGTGACAGATGAAAATAACTGATAATATCCTGTGCGATAAAATGTTCGTATATATTATTCAAATGTTCTTTCATCGTAAATGGAATCTGATATTCCATCATAAGTTCTGACATTGTTCTTGCATCTACATTCGTCCGGTATAATACAGCCATATCTGTATATGCAATTCCCTTGCCTTGATATTCTCTTATCCTTTCCAGAACATATTCCGCCTCCTGCACCGGATCTTTCACTTCCTGGACATGAACTGTCTCATCTGCCTTCTGAAATGCTTCAATCTTCTTTTCAAAACGCATCTTATTATTTCCGATCACCCGCAGGGCACCCTTTACGATATAACCGGTGCTCCTGTAATTTACATCCAGGAGCACTTGCTTCGCCTGTGGATAATCCTTCATAAAGTCTCTCATGATTCCTGGTTTTGCGCCACGGAAACCATAGACCGACTGATCATCATCGCCTACCACAAACAAGTTGTCCTGTGGTGCTGCCAGCATACGTACCACATCATACTGTGCCTGATTCACATCCTGGAATTCATCTACCAGAATATACCGGAATTTATCCTGCCATTTTTTCAGAATATCCGGACGCTTCATAAATAATTCTCTGCACTGGACAAGCATATCTTCAAAATCGATCTTACGACACTTCTTTTTTGCGTCCTCATATGCTTTATACAATGTCCGGAACTTTTCAGTCGTATATTTCACCGGTTCATAGATTTCTATATCCATACAGTTGTTTTTTACATTACCTATTTCAATTGCCAGTTCCTGCAGATAGTCCTTTTCTTCATCCGTCTCCGGTTCCTGATCCCACTCTACCTGTATTAACAGCGTTTTAAGCATTCTGTATTTTTCTTCATCTGTCAGAAGATTGGACTGGTTCAGGCGGTATGCCCACTTCAGGATTCCATAATATATTCCATGAAACGTCCCAAATGTTACAGCATAAGAAGACGGACCACAGATCCGCCTTGTTCTCTCCTTCATCTCCCGAGCCGCATACTTAGTAAAGGTAATGACCAGAATTTCTTCTGGCCTTACCTTATGCTTCATAAGCAGATATTCAATTCTCTTCGCAATAGTTAGAGTTTTCCCTGAACCGGGACCGGCAAGGACCATACACGGTCCTTCATTATGGGCGACTGCCTCTGTCTGAGCATGATTTAAACTCATAGAATCCCCTTACTTGCTTAACAATTCAATTCCGTCTTTAATTCGTTTTACAGATTCCTCTTTACCCAGGATCTCCATGATCTCTGTTGCACCGCCTGGTGTACTCTGTTTTCCTGAAACTGCTGTACGGATCGGCCACATTACATAACCAACTTTTACACCCTTCTCGTCCACATATTTCTTAAGAAGTGCAAAAAGTGCATCATTGCTGTAATCTTCCTGCGCTTCCAGAAGTGGAAGAACTTCTTTCAATACTTCCAGTGAATTTTCTTCATTAGTCTTCATCTTTTTATGACAGTACATAGACGTATCGTATTCCGGCACTGCTTCGAAGAAATCGATCTGATCTTCGATATCCGGGAAGATTTCAATTCTTGATTTTACCAATGCAGCTATTTTCTTCAGATCATAATCCTTTGTGATCACATCACGGATATACTTTTCAGCTCTCTCATAAAACTTGTCAAAATCCATAGCTTTAATATATTCGCCATTCATCCATTTCAATTTTCCAAGATCAAATACAGCCGGTGATTTGTTCATACGGTGATAGTCAAATGCTTTCACAAGTTCTTCCAGAGAGAATATCTCCTGATTTCCTTCCGGCGACCATCCAAGAAGAGCTACATAATTTACAACAGCCTCTGTCACAAATCCCTGTTCGATCAGATCTTCATATGATGAATGTCCACAACGTTTGCTGAGTTTCTTATGATTCTCATCAGTGATCAGCGGGCAGTGAACATATACCGGCACATCCCATCCAAAAGCTTCATAAATCTTATTATACTTCGGTGCAGATGACAGATATTCGTTACCACGCACGACATGCGTAATTCCCATCAGATGATCATCGACTACATTTGCAAAGTTGTAAGTCGGATATCCGTCGGATTTGATAAGGATAAGATCATCCAGTTCTTCATTCGGAACGGTGATATCTCCGTAAATCTCATCATGGAATGTTGTCGTGCCTTCCGTCGGCATATTAAAACGGATTACATGCGGCTTTCCTGCCGCAAGATTCGCTTCAACCTCTTCTTTGCTCAAATGCAGACAGTGCTTGTCATATACAACAATCTCTGTTCCGCCGTCTTCATCAGACACCTTGCTCTTCAGAGAATCCAGACGTTCCTTATCGCAGAAACAGTAATAAGCATCCCCCTGCTCAATCAGCTGCTTGGCATATTTCAGATAAATTCCCTGTGCATTACGTTCACTCTGAACATATGGGCCCACGCCTCCGTCTTTATCCGGACCTTCGTCATGAACCAGTCCTGTCTCTTTCAGGGTACGATAAATAATATCTAATGCTCCTTCTACAAAACGTTCCTGGTCTGTATCTTCAATTCGGAGGATAAAATCTCCTCCCGCATGTTTTGCAATCAAATAAGTATACAATGCTGTTCTTAAGTTTCCTACATGCATCCTTCCTGTAGGACTTGGTGCAAATCTTGTTCTTACCTTACTCATAACTATCATTATCTCCTGTTTCTTATTGTTTTGTAAATGTATGAAATCTATGTATTTCTACATACATTAGAACATTATCAGTCTTTTCATTGTAGCACAACTCTGTAACTGACAGCAACCTTTTCTGTCAGATCTTTCTTTTTTGCTGTCTTTTAAGCTTTCGTTCAATCCAATATTCCTTCTGGAATACTTCTCTTGGAATCGATACAATACAGACAATTCCAAGTACGATCGCAAATGCAACTTTCACAGCTCCAATTCCTTTTTCTGCCGCAAGCATCAGTTGGTTCGTGACCAGATAATATGCCGTAAAATAAATCCCCGCCCCAGGCACCAGCGTGATGATACCCGAGATCAGGAAGATCGTGATCGGGCACTTAAGCCGCACTGTCAGCATTCTTGCAACAAGTACTGTACATACAGTTCCTAAGAATGATGCTGCAGCGACAGAACAATACATTGAAAAGAACTTATATACCATCCATCCGACCGATCCGGTGATTCCGCAGCCGATATAGAATCTTCTCGGCACCTGGAACATAACTGCATATGCAATTGTTCCGACAAATGAGCAGGCCAGATTCGCTATGATTTTTATGATCACTATATTACGCCCCCTAACACACGGTGATACACAGCCAGCGCCGTACCAACTCCGATTGCAATATATACGAATACCATAACTGCATCAATCATCTTTACTGTACCGGCCAGATAATCACTGTCAGCAAGATCCCTGATCGCATTGACGAATGCAAGTCCAGGTACCAGCGGCATAATTCCGCCGGTTACAATTCCTTCCATCCGCAGTGTTCCAAGTGCCGGTATCTGTATGGCCACAAGTGACATCGATGCGATGATGATTCCGCCTACAATATATACCAGGATTTTGGAGATTCCATGCTTGCCTGCAAACAGCGACCACGCAAATACAGCACATCCAACCAGCACTGCAACAAGTGCCTCCATCGGTGTTCCTCCAAGCAGATATCCAAGTCCGCCGGCACTTAACCCTGCCGCCGCAATCTGATAAGTAATCTTCTTTGTCGGCATCTTATCAATCTGCTTCAGTTTTTCCCACGCTTCATCTATTCCAACATTTCCTGCTTCAATTTCTCTGGAAAGATCATTTACCTCTGCCACAATTCCGAGATGTGTCGAGGAAAGCGGAACCTGTTTTACTTTTGTATACAGGTTCTCTTTATCATTCCCCGCACAGATAAACAGGCCATGACTTAATGTAAATAAGTCTACGTATTTTACGCCAAAGCGGTGACAGATTCTTCTCATTGTCTCTTCTACACGAAAAATCTCCCCGCCATTTTTCAAAAGCATTCTTCCTGCCTCCATCGCAAGATTGATTACGCGCTTGGTATCTGCCTCTTCTTTTTCATCCGTCTCCTGTTGAATATTCATTTTATTCTACTATACTCCTTATTCCATTCCAGTTATTTTTCCAGACACAGCTGAGGGTTTATCAATAATTCTCCCGATCTGTCATAAAGTGCACCATCCACACTTTCATATGCCGGATTATCCGGTGCCACTTCAATATACATAAGTCCTGAAAGCTTTTCCAGTGCACCCGGTTCAATTGTTGTGACATTTGCCGGAATATATATTTCTTCCGCCCCGCATACACCAGTCAGCGCTTCGGAACCTATTCCCGTACATCTGCTATCTGACGGAAGGATAATGATTCCGTCATTTACAACAAGTTCTGGATTTTCACATGATTCTATCACGCCCGCTTCGTTAAGCATAAATCCGTCCAGATTAAATAATCCTGCCGGTTCCTTTGCTCTTTCAGCTTCTTCTTCAACAATCTCATTTTCAATTACAGATGGATTTTCTTTTATTACTGTATCCGGCACTGCAACAACTGTACTTTCTTTATTTTCTGCAGCCGGTTCTGTCACAGCCTGACTTTCCTGTTTCTGCTCATTCACTTCTGCCACTGGTTTTGTAACTGTTCCTGTCGTTTTCTCGGAAAGCACCTTTACATCCGGGATTTCATTCACAGTTCCCACAGTTTTGTTATCTGGCACCAAACTCTCTGCCACCGGGGTCATGCTCTTTCCCAATTCCACCCATCCTGTTGCAGAGCCTTTTCCGGCCGACTCCGCCATACTGTTGCAAAACACATTGTACGTCCTGTTAAAGACATTTTCATATTCGATATTCATCCAACCGTAAAATAACTGTATGCAGACTGTAAGCACCACTAACACTGCAGCATCTGCCAGAATCCTCTTCCTTGCAGTGCACCTGTCTTTCTTCCACAATTCTTCTTTTGTATTCTCGATTCTTCGGATCATCTTTTCCATCCGCCCACCCTCTTTCGCTTATTTTTATACTTTTCATTATAATGCATATATGCAAGAAAAGAAAGTGGCGTCTCGTCACATCCGGGACACCACTTTCTTCTTAGCAGTTTCTTTATATCTTTTTATACATTAATCTCTGCTGTTACACCAAGAATATCTTTATTAGCTTCCAGCACAGGGTTTACAACATTCTTCAGATATGCATCTACCTGCACCGGTGCACGTCCGATATATTTTGCAGGATCCATTGTCTTCTGCAATTCTTCAAGTGAAAGATTAAATGCAGGATCTGCAGCGATCAGCTCAAGAAGATTATTATCTAATCCTTTTTCTTTTACATTACGTCCTGCCTCCATGGAAAGTTCGCGGATTCTCTCATGGAGTTCCTGTCTGTCTCCACCTGCCTTTACAGCATCCATCATAATATTCTCTGTTGCCATAAATGGAAGCTCTGCCATCAGTCTCTTCTCGATTACTTTTGGATATACAACCAGTCCGTCTACAACATTTAGGCACAGATCCAGAATTCCATCGATCGCGAGGAAACCTTCCGGCACACTGAGACGTTTGTTGGCAGAATCATCCAGCGTTCTTTCAAACCACTGTGTTGCAGATGTAATCGCAGGATTCATGGCATCTATCATAACATATCTGGAAAGCGAAGCAATTCTCTCACTTCTCATAGGATTCCTCTTATATGCCATCGCAGAAGATCCAATCTGTGTCTTCTCAAATGGTTCTTCTACTTCTTTCAGATGCTGAAGGAGTCTGATGTCGTTCGACATCTTATGGGCACTTGCTGCGATTCCTGCAAGTACATTTAACACTCTTGTATCAACCTTACGGGAATAAGTCTGTCCAGACACCGGATAGCATGCCTTAAATCCCATCTTCTTGGCGATCATAGGATCGATCTTGTCAATCGTCTCCTGATCCCCGTCAAACAGTTCCAGGAAGCTTGCCTGTGTTCCCGTTGTTCCCTTAGATCCAAGAAGCTTTAAGCTTCCTTTTACATATTCCAGATCTTCCAGGTCCATCATAAATTCCTGCAGCCAGAGAGTCGCTCTCTTACCAACCGTTGTCGGCTGAGCCGGCTGAAAATGTGTAAACGCAAGCGTTGGAAGATTCTTATTCTTATCAGCAAATTTCGCCAGTTCAGCAATTACATTGATCAGTTTTTTTCTGACGAGTTCAAGTGCCTCTGACATCAGAATGATATCTGTATTATCTCCTACATAGCAGGATGTTGCTCCGAGATGGATGATTCCCTTTGCTTTCGGACACTGTTTTCCATACGCATATACATGTGACATTACATCGTGGCGTACTACTTTTTCTCTTTCTTTTGCGACATCATAATTAATATCATCTGCATGAGCTTTTAATTCTGCAATCTGTTCGTCTGTTATATCCAGTCCCAGCTCTTTTTCTGTCTCTGCCAATGCAATCCATAATTTTCTCCATGTACGGAATTTCTTATCCAGCGAGAAAATATACTGCATCTCTTTACTTGCATATCTTTCTGAAAGTGGACTTGTATATCTGTCGTTACTCATATTAATATCATTCTCCTTAATCAATTATTCTATCTGACTATTTTAACCCGATTCTTACTCAAATGCCAGTGAAATATCTCTTCCCGGCACTTCCATCGGATATTTTCCTGTAAAGCATGCATCACAATATCCCAGATCACCGACCATATCTTTCAGTTTTTCAACTTCCATATATCCCAGGGAATCTGCTCCGATCATCTCACGGATCTGTTCTGTTGTATGTGAATGTGCGATCAGCTGTTCATTCGACGGAACATCGGTACCAAAATAGCATGGATGCAGGAACGGAGGAGAACTGATTCTTACATGCACTTCTTTTGCTCCGGCTTTCTTCAGCATCTTAATAATATTTGCACAGGTAGTTCCTCGAACGATAGAGTCATCAACCATTACGATTCTCTTACCTTTTACAACTTCTTCAATTACATTCAGCTTAATCTTGACACTGCTTTCACGCTGACTCTGTTTTGGTTTAATAAATGTTCTTCCGACATAACTGTTCTTGTGGAAAGCCATGCCATAAGGAATACCGGATTGTTCCGAATATCCTTTTGCAGCGACCAGTCCGGAATCCGGAACACCTACTACAAGATCCGCATCTACAGGATAAGATTCTGCAAGAGCTTTTCCCGCAATAATTCTCGCATGATATACATTCACATTATCAATCACGCTGTCCATTCTTGCAAAATAAATATATTCAAAAATGCATCTTGCCTGCTTCTTTGGATCGATCGCCATAGATTTGTCAGATTTCATACCGTGCTTTGTAAAGCTTACAATCTCACCCGGCTCTACGTCTCTTACGAATTCCCCGCCGACAGCGGCAATCGCACAGCTTTCTGACGCGAGAAAATATGTATTATCTCTTTTACCGATACAAAGCGGCTTCAGTCCGAACGGATCTCTCGCTCCAATCAGCTTTCTAGGCGAAGTAACGACCAGTGCATAAGCTCCTTTGATCTTTTTCATTGCGTTTTTCACTGCATCTTCAGCCTTCTTCACATTCAGACGTTCTCTCGCAATATGATAAGCGATTACTTCTGAATCGATCGTTGTCTGGAAAATAGCGCCTGTGTACTCCAGTTCATGGCGAAGTTCAATTGCATTGGTCAGATTACCATTATGCGCGATCGCAAGGATTCCTTTTACATAATTAATAACTAACGGCATTGCATTCTCAGCTCTGGAAGCGCCCGCTGTAGAATATCTCACATGTCCGACGCCAAGATTTCCTTTCAATTCCTGTAAGGATTCTTCGTCAAACACTTCATTTACCAGTCCAAGTCCCTTCTTGGAATGTACTTTTCTCTCTCCATATGTATCCGTTACCGCAATACCACAGCTTTCCTGTCCTCTGTGCTGCAATGCAAAAAGTCCATAATAAACGGATGGTGCAACATCTCCGCCATCCATATCATAGGCTCCAAACACACCGCATTCTTCACCCAATCCTGTTGTTACTTTTTCAAATTCACTCATAAATGCAGACTCCATTCTTTTCAAATTTTTCATTTGTCAAACTGTCTTTAAAAAGCATTTTGCTATATCAGTATAATACAAGGCAGATGGAAAAGCAATATTTCCACCCGCCTTGTACTTGTATCGATACATTATTTATAGCATTTTCTTTAATAAGTTATGCTTATATATCATTGTTATTCATTAGAATTTTCATATTTAATCATTGAATTTTCCAAGGAATTCTTTCATTCTTTCATTCGAAGAATCAAATACTTCCTCCGGTGTTCCCTCTACGGCGATCACACCCCCATCCATGAAAATTACATGATCTGATACATTTCTTGCAAAATTCATCTCATGAGTAACAATCACCATAGTCATATGTTCCAGAGCAAGTTCACGGATAACTTTCAGAATTTCAGCTGTCAGTTCCGGATCAAGTGCTGATGTCGGCTCGTCAAAAAATAAGATATCCGGATTCAGAGCCAATGCCCTTGCAATAGAGACTCTTTGCTGTTGTCCACCCGATAACTGACACGGATACGCATCTTCTTTGTCCGAAAGTCCCATTTTCTTCAATAATTCCCTTGCTTCTTTATATACTTCTTCTTTTTTTCTCTTCTGCACCTTGATTGGGGCATCTGTAATATTTTTCATCACCGAATAATGCGGGAACAGATTAAAATTCTGAAACACCAGTCCAAAAGTACCTTCATAATTAATCTCTCCTGCATCTGCCGTTTCCAGTCCCGTTGCACATCTGAGAAGTGTAGATTTCCCCGATCCCGAAGGTCCGATGATTCCCAATACCTCTCCCTTTTCTACCGTAAGAGAAATGTCTTTCAGGACTTCTACTCCATTAAAACTTTTTTTAATATTTTTCATTTCAAGAAGACTCATGATCTATTCCTCCTAGTGATAGTAATTTAATTTTTCTTCTATCTTTTCCATGATCATCGCAACAAGCAGGTTAAATACATAATAGAAGATACCTGCCGCAATATATGGCACCATCGAAGTCTGTGCTGCCGCAATCTGCTTCGCCATTGTGAACATCTCCGTTACAGCCAGAACAAATGCCAGGGAAGTATCTTTTACCAATGTAATAATCTCATTCGTTACAGCCGGCAGGATATGCTTACAGACCTGCGGAAATATGATTCTGAAAAATGTCTGGCTCTTTGAGTAACCAAGTACTTTTGCCGCTTCATACTGGCCGACCGGGATTGCCTCAATCCCTCCTCTGTATATCTCCGCAAAATAAGCTGCATAGTTGATCGCAAATCCTATCAATACTGCTGTCAGACGATATCCGGAAGAAATACGAAGTCCAAACAGATAATAAGGGCCAAAATATACAACCAGCAATTGCAACATAAGCGGGGTTCCACGCATAACTGATATATACACTTTGGAAATCCACCGGATTGGTGCAATCTTAGACATCCTTCCAAATGCAACTATGAGTCCTAACGGCAGCGAAAAAAGTAAAGTCAGAATAAATATCTCTGCCGATACCCACATTCCTCCGCCAAGTTCTTTTAAAAGTGTTCCTATCTCCATCTGTTTCCATCCTCCAGTTCTTTCAGGCAACGAAAAAGCGACGAAAAAGGACCAGTCCCCTCCGGGGCCGGCCCCATCCTTCTACTTAATTTCCGCTGTTCTTTCCTATACAAAGAGCTCCCGGAACTCCATAATCTGCGTATTTTTCAGCAATCTTATCTACTGTTCCGTCATCTGCCATTTCATTCAAAGTCTTTTGAACTTTATCCTTCAGCTCTGTATTTCCTTTTTTGAATCCAATACCGTACTGCTCGGAAGAAATCTCCTTATCCAGAATCTTGTAATCATCTGCATTCTTTCTGGAATTAATCTGATAATTTGCAACTCCGATATCCATCGCAATCGCATCACAGGCTCCTGACTCCAGATCCATGAAAGCAGTATTATAATCTGCAACCTGATTCAGATTGGAAAATGTTGCTGCCAGTTTCTTCTGATCTCCTTCTAATGCTGCAAGTGCAGAAGAATCTGCCTGAACCTCTACCAGCTTTCCTTTCAAGCCATCAAAATCCTTAATTCCGGAATCTTTCCTTACAACAACGACCTGCTTGTTATCGATATATGGTTCTGACCATGTGTAATCATCTTCACGGCCATTCATCGTGAAACCATTCCAGATGCAGTCAATTGTTCCTGAATTCAATTCCGCATCCTTGGAATCCCAGTCGATTGGCTGCTTTACCAGTTTCCAGTTATTTCTATCACAGACTTCCTTTGCAAGATCAAGGTCAAATCCTACATATTCTCCATCATCATCTTTGAAGCCATATGGTGGGAAAGACGCATCAAATCCTACGATCAGTGTATCATCATCGTTCTCAACCTTTGCTTCTTTCGTGCTTTTCTTCCCATTGTCAGAAGATTTTGAATCCTTGCTTCCACATCCCGCTAATACTGTCGTAGCTGCCATTGCCGTAACAAGGAGCAGTACTAATTTCTTTTTCATAATATATCCTCCTGTATTCCTTTTACGTGTGACACACAGCCGCTACACTCTTTTACCAGTTTAGCAGTTGATTACTTTACCACACTAAAATCTTTGGATATATTATCACATTCCGCGGTGTTTGTCAATCCTGCGGTATTCCTTTTTCCATTCTTCCATTTTTTCTGCCGGAATATCCGGACCAATTTCTTTTTTTGTCTTTTCCATCTCGTCCTTGATCACATTATCCAGACTCAGAAGAACCGGATTTCCCGAAAGCAGTTTCATATATTCTTCATGTGGAAGTCCTTTGTAACAGCTATATAGATATGCTTTTAACATATCCGGCTGTTCACAGATCTTATATGCTTCCTGATATGCTTTTGCTGCCTCCTTATACAAGAACTGGTGGCCGTAAGCCGAACCCATGCTTGCGTATACTCTTCCATAGAATTTTTTGTCTACCGATTCATCCCAGTCTTTATTGATAATCGACTGGTATACAAGAATCGCCGATTCATATTCCTTACTGTTCTGAAGGGTATCCGCTTTATATTTTTCTTTTTCCACGTCTCTCTGGGACTGCAATTGTTCCAGCACACTCTGCATTTTATGGATCTCTGCTGCCGCATAGATATTCGATTCTTTCAGAATTGTAAGAACGAATTCTTCCATGGAACCATTTTCACGCAATTGCCTGCGCAGTTCCGCGGACAACTCCGGAAGTTCCAGTTCATCTCCAATCCACCTACACAACCTTTCATTAATAATTGTATAATCGATCAGATAAAGATTATTGCAGATATAATAACACAATTCTTCTATCGTGTAGATTCTCATATGAACCCTGGATATCTCAAAAGGTCTTTTGGCCCGTTTTTTATGACAAAGAATTAAACTGCCCATTGATACCTCCTAAATGTAATTCCTTCTCTACAAGGAAATCTGACGCTGGATAGAACTCTCCAAATCCCACATCTTTAAAGCGGAGTCTGCAGGTACGCTCATCCAGAAACATTACTTCAATCTGAAGTCTTAACGAATAATCCATTCGTTCCGGAAGGCCCTCAAGCGACACTGTTTCAACCTTGAGTTCTTCTCCATCCAGCGTCTCTATATGAATCTCAATATCCGACGTATCCTCCAGTATTACTTCCCACTGGCCATCTGCCTCATACCAGTGTGTTCCCCATGCAACGATCGGATACCATCCTTCCTGCCCTGCAATACGCATACGAAGACATATCTGTTCTGTCATCTTCGTTCCATCCAGATAGATCGGTCCATCATCATACGGATCGGCATGTCTCATGGAAGAATAGCAGGCTCCCTTACTGTAAAGGTTATTTCCAAGGAAAGCCCTCCGTCCATTGCAGAGTACTTTCAGGGAATTTGGATACCAGTTATTCTCAAAACCCTCTCCCGTAAGATAGACAGATGACACAACCTTTTTATCAAATACATTCTGTATAAATGACTTGAAGCTTTCATCTGCGTCTTTTGCCTTATCCACATTCAACACCGGATAGATTGCCTCCAGTTCTTTCATATGTGCATTCGCTACTTCTTCCACTGTCACAAACATATCTCTGCTTTTTGCACTGGATGTATTCAGGCGTCTGAGCATATATGCACGGATCTCCTGTGCATCACAGTAAAACAGGGCTGATTCATACTGCCATAATTCTTTCGGCTGATAGAACATATACTGGCAGAAACTTTCTTTATAATCCTGCACAAATACACATTCTCCCGGCACACCGATATGCTTTCCGATTCCCTTTAACATCTTCGACATGTCAACATTCGTATACGGAACCGAAAATGTAATATAATCAATCTGCTCGAACTTTTTCAATGTCAGGCTGATAAACTTGGCAAGAAGCCATACACCATCATGAATCTTTCCGCCCACACGCACTTTCTTTCTTTTAACTGCTTTTCTAAACAGGTGGGTGACGATATCACCCTCACCCATTTCTTTCAGACGCTTTGCCTCCTGTCCATATACCCATCGTTCTTTATAATAGCCCAGGATCAGAGGAATCTGATAATTATCAACTGCGGCTTCCATGGTCTCTGGTTCTTCTTTATTCTCATCGTAATAACTGATCTGACAGTTCTTTTCATTCAGATCATATCCCAGAATGCTTCCCTTCTTCATTATCATCTCCTCCTTTCTTCATTAATATATCTTAAATATCTGATCTGCCATCTGTTCTTCTTCTTCAAATTCCAGCATAGCTTTTAACCTTTCAGTCTCTGAATCCATATCCGTCATCGCATTCAGCTTCTGATATTTGCCTGCGAATACACGGTCTTTATCAATCGTCAGAGTCTTCTTGTCTGTCGTGATCATCTCTCCATTTCCAGATTCCTGGAAATAATAATTCACAGACTCATCACTGTAAAGAACGAACTGCTTTACATATAGATTCTCATATACCGGCATCATGGCTTCTGCCCGGTAGCCAAGTTCTTCCCGGTCTTTTTGTTTCATCTTATAATAAAGCCTTACTTTTCCTCCCGGCTTGCAGCGGTATGCCGCCATTACTTTATTGTAAAGTTGTACTTCCCGCAGCCATTCTTCCTTATAATTCAGATAATATGGGAATACAAGCTGTTTCTCACACATTTCACGGAGTACACAGTGCAGGACTCCCGCCATCTCTTCTGAATATTCTTTATCTGAATAGTATTTCAGAAGTGCAATCTTACATACATCCGGCAGATCTTCCTTCTCATCACACTCATTTGCAATAATCTCGAATACACACTTTTCCAGCTTACGTCCATACACTACATATTCTCTGGACACATAGGCCAGATATGCCTGTTTCAGGCGGAAATATACGTTATCCGACAGATAGTAATCTTCAAAAATATGTTCTTCTTGATACAGCGTCTCCGCAAATACCATCTGTGTAATGATTCTTTCACTTACTTTATAAGATGGAACACCATACTGCTTCAATACTTTCCAGAGGCGCTTCATATCTCCGATCGCACCACAATAATATTCCGCAAGATACGTCAGAGTTACTTTGTCATACTGTCCACGTCTGAACATTTCAAATGCAAGGTAACTTAAGAAATCATCTTCTGTATAATTTTCTTCTCTGATTCTTCTGCTGCAGACCATGAATACATCTTTGTCATCAAACGAATCTATTCCTTTTTCCTGGATCTTTTCATAATCCGGCTTTTCTTTTTCCGGTTTATGATTCCAGAATCCGGTAGATGCAGCATACTTGCGACACATGTCCACAAAACGCGGTTCGTAGAACAGACGCTTTGTCTCATATGGGATTGAATCTGTATAATGGCGTCCCTCCACAGATTCCCATACAATTCTTGATTCTTTATCATACAGATATATAATTGCACCGTCTTTTTCATCATATGGAATACGCTGACGGACAGACCCGTCCTTCTCGATCACAAGTACACATTTCATACCGCGTACTTTTGTTCTTACTTCATAAGAGTAACAAATATCACGCATTGCTTCCATACGTTCCGCTGTCATCTCGTCTTCTCTGCAGAATCGCTTATATAATGTACGCAGTGATTCTGTGATATGGCGTTTCATCAGCTGTTCCCATGTAAATGCCACCATCTGTTCCCTGTAATTCAGATACAGATCCCCGGCCTGTTCTTCATGGATTACGAGACTCGCATACAAATATGCGGCTTTCTTATAATCCAGTGCATTGCCATGCATAAAATATAACACAAGTGACTTTGGAAGCGGTCCGTGTGCACTGTTCTCATCAATCGTCATCATATAATATTCATACAGCTGCGCTATCTTAAGATCTGCATCTACTGCTTTCTGATACCATGAAAAATATTTCTTCTCCGTCTTATTTCCCTTGATCAGGAGTGTACAGATTGTATTCAGAATCATCGGTTCCTCATACATCTTGTAGATTCTTTCCAGAATACGGAACAGATTATTACTGTATCTTTTCTGCTGACTGGCAAAATTAGATATATAAAGCGCCAGTTCTTTCGTCATCATCCTGTATTTTGTTGCAAAATTCAATACCTGGATCTCAAAAGAGCCCAGTTTTTTAAGAAGTGTAGGCTTTTCCTGATAACACAGATATGCCTCCAGATAGAACATAACCGAATGAATTCCATATTCAAACTGTTGTTCCAGTACTTCCAGACGTTTGTATGGGTTCTTATATCTTGCATCTAAATTCAGGATCATATAAAGCAGCCACCAGGAATCCTGATGCCGCATATATGTCTTTCCTACTTCATCCAGCACACGTTCTTCATAATTGGCATCTCCGCGGATCTTCGCTGTCAGATACAGATAATAACAGTTGGTAAGCGGATCTTTTCCAATTGCGAAACGGTTATAATTATAATTTTCCAGAATCCATTTTGCCTCTTCTACCTTATTGCCGAGCAGGTAGATATTGCCAAGCATCAACTGATATACCTCATTTAACGGTTCCAGCTTTCTAAGAGTGACCATCTTCTCAATTGCACTGTCTACCCAGTGTTCCAGACTCACTCTGCCTGCTACATAACCTACGTATTCTTTTATGATCTGTGCAAGCAAAAGTTCCGGCATCCTGTGATCTTCATCATATTCCTGATTCTGAAGTACCTCTACTTCATACGTCAGTGTCTCATATGGTGTTACAAACTTAAGTGCACCATAATTACGTCCGCCATGAAGCTTCTCTGCTCTTACTACATATTCGATCTCATGGGCATTTCCCACAAAATCTTCCGTACTCATCTCCGGTCTTGATACCCGGATAAAATCGCCTACCGTCTCAATGTGGATTGGCATATATCCCCAGGTATTCTTCATTAAGGTCAAAGTTCCTTTTGTAGACTCTGTCAGGTCTTCAAATAACATTCCCTCGCCCTGAAGTGTCAGGAAAATACACTCTTTCTGCTTGATACCGACCATGAACTCTTCCATTGCCTGTTCGCCCAGTGACCATTTACGCATATTATCATAAAGATAAAATGTACGTTCATTTTCGTATTTTAAAATCTCATAAAATTCTTTGGAGCGGAATAACCTTCCCGCTTCCGAGAAATCTTTAATGGCCAGCTTGCGGAAATCATCCGTGCTCTGTACTTTTCCATAAGTTGTCATTACATATGGTTTTTCTATGATTGCCGTAAATGCCAGTTCATATTCACCACCACTGCATACGATTGTAAATTTGCCTTCCTCTACATGACCCGGACGAAGTCCTCGTCCGTCATACGTGAATTCGACCCTCGACGGATTCCCTTCAAATCCCTGGTCTTTAAAATGAACACGAAAAGAAGACGAGTAAACCAGTCCTCGTATCCTGCCTTCATTATTCGCCCTCATTGTAAAACTTCCCCTGTATACTTCCCCTTCACCTATAATGAGTACCAGATTCGTCTCATCAAATATAACATCAGGTCGTATCAACTGAAAGTCGCCTTTTGAAAATTTTTGGATTTTATTTTTCAAGTCCTACACCTGCTTCTTTCGTTGCTTTTTTCTTAAAACATACTATAATAAATTATAGCATTGTTTGTCAATGAATGGCAATGCCGGAAAGAGAAAATATCAAAATTGTGTCGATAGGATGGAAAATTATGAAAAAAAAGCCAGAATTTCACGGAAGCGATCTGGAAAAGATCGCAGATTATTATCATCTTAATAAGGAAAATATTGTTTTGTTTGGTGCAAATGTCAATCCTTTAGGATTATCCGAAGAAGTAAAGAAAGATCTTGCAAAGCATCTGGATATCATCAGCAGTTACCCGGATCGCGATTATACAGATCTGAAAAAAGCAATCTCCTCATATACAGATACTCCACCGGAGAATATCGTCGTCGGAAATGGTTCTACTGAGCTTATCTCCCTTCTGATCAGCCAGCGCTCCCCAAAGAAAGCTCTGCTTCTTGGTCCGACATATTCCGAATACGCAAGGGAACTAGATCTTGTCGGCGGTACACTGGAATATTATAACCTGAAAGAAGAACAGGATTTCAAACTGGATATCTCAGATCTGGAAAGAACTCTGAAAAGCGATATTGATCTGCTTATCATCTGTAATCCAAACAATCCGACTTCCTCTGCCATCAGCACCGCAGATATGAAAGAACTGTTAACTATATGCCAGTCACTTGGCATCTTTGTCATGATAGACGAGACCTATATCGAATTCGCACCAGAGGGTACTTCCCTGTCCGCTGTCTCTCTTGTACCTGAATTCGACAACTTTATGGTTATCCGCGGTGTATCCAAGTTCTTTGCTGCGCCTGGACTCCGCTTTGGTTACGGTCTCACCAGTAATCAGGCATTCCTGCAGACACTTCTTATCCACCAGAATCCGTGGAGTCTGAACAGTGTCGGTGCTTATGCCGGAGAGCATATGCTGAAAGACACCAGCTATATTAAAAAGACCTGGAATCTGATTGATTCCGAACGCAGCAGAATGATCCATGAACTTTCCAGACTGGATACCGTAAAGGTCTATCCTGCTTATGCCAACTTTATTCTTGTAAGAATCCTGAAGGAAGGACTCACTTCTTTTGATGTCTTCGAAAAGGCAATTCACCAGAATCTTATGATCCGTGATTGTTCTTCTTTCGAAAGCCTGAGCGGAGAATATGTACGTTTCTGCATTATGAATCCGGCAGACAACGACCGGTTATTAGAAGTGTTCCGCTCTTTATAGTTTGGAATATTACATGCTGTTTTCAGCCATATGACAACGAAAGACCTGCCTGCAGACATTCTCATTTTTATATGATATGACTTGCAGACAGGCCTTCTTTGTGTTGTTTATTTCTTTAAGATCAATGCCATAAATGTAAGTTCTTCATCACCGGTGTTCTTAATTCCGTGTGCATCACCATCTTTGCACAGGAAAAGGTCACCTGGATTTGCCGGCTGTTTTTCACCATTGTCATCGTAAGTTCCATGCCCTGTCAGGATAAAGTAAGATTCTGTCTCACCGTGATGATAATGATATCCGACTTCACACCTCGGATTCAGATGGATCTTTGCATACATCTTACAGGTTTCTCCTACTTCTTCCGGTGTTACCATGATCTCTTTCAGCAGATATCCTTCTCCGCCGTTCACATGGTCTGCTCTGATCAGTTCTCTTTCTCCGTCTTTTGTCATTATTAAGTTCCTCCTTGTCTCATAAAACATTCTAAGAAAACGATACAACCAGACAGATATAAAGTCAATGCATTTTCATTAATTTACAATCCTGTAGTATTCTTTTGCTGTGATACTATAGACGATAATATAGAATACAGCAAAGACAGCTATGGTGATCACCGTACAGCCGGCAAACAACGGCACATTCGTAAGATTCAATACTCCCAGTATCTTTGTCATTACTTTAAATGCCACCGCAACATGAATCACTGCCACGACCAGCGGCAGGAAGAAAACGCCAAGTACCTGGCTTCTGATCGAACGCTTTACTTCCTTCTTACTCATTCCAACCTTCTGCATGATCTGATAACGTTCCCTGTCATCATATCCTTCCGATATCTGTTTATAATAGATGATCAGCACCGTAGCCATGATGAACATGCTTCCCAGATAGATTCCTATAAAGAACAATCCTCCGTATAATTCATAGAAAGAAGCACGGCTTAACACACGGCTTTCCATCGTTCCATCCGGAATCTTTTCATAGAATTCTTTTTGAATCCGCTCCAGTGCTTCTTTTTGTTTCCCGCTTTCTCCCTTTAAATTGAACTTATCCGCATAGGAAAATGGCTGGATCTTTTCAATCTGATCTGAACTTTTGAAAACAATATATAACTTTTTATACATTTCTGCCGTACTCTTTGGCTGGCTCTTCATCTCTGACAGTTCTTTTTTTACCTGATAAGTCCGACCTGCTATATTCATCTGTTTTTTCCCACATTTACCATTGGTCACATAAGTCAGTATCTCCCGGTCCTTTAATGAAACATTCTTATCTTCTATCCGGTTATACTCTTCCTGCGGAATCATCTCTACATAGTAGAAATCCTGGTCCGGAAAATATTGTTCTATTTTCTCCAGCTTATTTCCTTTCATAACCGCATTCATACTTCCATATCTGTACCGGACTTGGTCTGTTATCTTTATCCCTGCTTTTTCGCATTGTTCTTTTATCAGTCTGTCTATTGTCTCTTCATTATCTGCATCCGCCTCTTTA